>ENA-ORLU01001746-ORLU01001746.1-human-gut-metagenome-genome-assembly--contig:-NODE-1746-length-14902-cov-3.048702_pt1 | contig 14902 bp, 14 predicted proteins | sample MGYA00243009_ERZ508833 | MGnify/ENA primary metagenome ERZ508833 (study PRJEB26277, sample SAMN04329763) | human gut metagenome | biome: human-associated habitat | host: Homo sapiens | place: USA...
CCCTGCGTTCTGCTTCTCAGATCGGTGGCGTACCCGAACATTTCGGACAGCGGAATATGCGCGTCGATGACCTTGATGCCGTTGCGGTCGTCCGTGCCCTGAATGATGCCTCTTCTCGCGGTAACGTTGCCCATCAGATCGCCGAAGTAGGTGTCGGGCGTGGTGATCTCGCCTTTCATGATTCCGGTCTCTTCTGACGGAGTGCTTTTTAGTTCTGCATAAAAGTCGGCGTTATCTTCGGCAGTGCACAGATTCCAGCTGCTGTCAAAGGCAAGGCGGAGAGTGTTTTCATCGGTCAGCTCCGATGGGGAGAACAAATCCTGCATGGCAGCCACATTGCCCTCCAGAGAGAGATAGGACTCTGCCAGATTCTGTGCCTGAATGACAGCATGATTCTGGTTTACCGTCTGTGTGCTCAAAAGATGTGAGCGGGCAAACAACTGGATACAGACGGCACTGGCCAGTGAAAAAAACAGGATCGCTATGATCATTTCCATTAAAAATAAACTGGATCTGGAATGTTTCATAATAAGTTCGGAATCCTTTCTGTTCGGTTTCTATTCTGTGGTAGTATTACAGTGCACGTGGATATAAAAAGTATGGTCCTCTCCGGAGGCGGTTCTCAGGGATATCCGGATCAGATCGTCCGACGCATAGGATAAGGAGAACTCCTGCAAGTCCATAATATCCGTACCGGCAGGCAATACCTGTCCGCCGAGAGAAGCTCCTTCCCGCATAAAAAGTTCTTTTAAATGTCCGTCATACAGATAGAGGTAAGTACAGTAGGTTTCTTCGTCAATTTCGGAAAGCATGCAGAGCGCCGGAACATTTTCCAGATCGGTCTGGAAAATACTGTCAGCGGTATCGTTCTGCCGCACCTTTTCCATGATATAAGACACCGCCGTCCGGCTTTCGTAATTGACGCCCATATCTTCTACAGTGTGCTGGTATACATCTGCTCCGATGGTAACAAGGGCAAGTGCGGAGACAGCGAATACACCGAACAACGCCAGAACGAACAAGATATCCACAATAAAATGTTTTTCCTGCTTCTGATGATTTCTATTGTTCATATGTCAGAAACTCCTTTAGTGAGCACCGGTCCGGCGAAGTACAGTGACTTCCGGAAGAAGGTTGCTGCCATAATATTCATAGTCAATGAAGAAGCTGTCCTCGTCATACAACAGTCCGTAATGCTGCTCCAGATATTCCAGAGAAGGAGGATAACAGCCTTCTACGGCATAGCACTGGGAAATGCTGCGTTCCAATGCGGTTTCCAGACTTTCCTGCTGCTTGCTCAGAGTAGATTCACTGACGGAGCCGATGCCCCGCAGAAAAAGAACAAACAATATCACAAAGGCCAGAATGGGAAGTAAATAGATCAGCTTACGCCCGAGGGACATACTTTTTTGCTCAAAACGGTTCATAGTATCGTACTCCTATCCGATGCTGGTCATAATACCCATAAGAGGCAGGATGACCGATAACAGGATCAAGCCCACGATCACCGACAGAATAATGACAAGGGTCGGCTCCAGAATGGCAATGATGGATTGTAGTCTGCGGTTGGTATTTTCCTCATAACAATCCGCTATTTTTTTGAGCACCACATCTACGTTACCGCTGCGGAAACCGACAGATACCATCTGGGAATACAGGTGGTTGAAAATGCCAGCACCGGTCAAAGCCTCGGCAAAATTGGCACCGGCATTAATGGCTTCCTTACAGCTCAGGATCTTCTGTTTCATTTTCTCGTTGCCTACCAGAGCGGCCACCATATCCAGGCTGGAATAGGTATCCATACCGCTGCTTAAGGTCAGTGCCATACCGCTGGCAAAACGTTCGCAGGCCACACTTTCATAAAAACGTCTGGTGAGGGGGAACCAGTTCAGGAACCGGGCGGTGACACGTTTGCCGGTCTGGGTTCTGGTAGCAAAAAGGTACAGTAACAACAATATGCACAGAATACTTACGAAAATAAAGGAATACCGGTTCAGATGGTTGCCGAGACGCAAAAGTGATGCAGCAAACCCGGTCATCTCACTGCCCAGCTCTATATAGACCTGCTCGAAGATCGGCATGACGCGGCTGACCAGTACCACGATGACAGCGGCCATCATGGCGATCATGATAAAGGGATATGTTACAGCATCCCGGATACTGCCTGCGATGGCATCCTCTTTTTCATAATAATCCGCCAGAGAGCTCATACACACATCGAGATTACCGGATTCTTCACCCAGAGCGATCATATGCAGGCAGTAATCGGGGAAGACCTTGGTGGCTTCCAGTGCTTTGTGAAAGCTTTCTCCCTGTCGGCATACGGTAAGGATCTCCTCGAAGATCGCCTTGCCTTCGGGAGACTGGGCATCACTTTGCAGGATGGCCATGCCCTCCACGGGCGGAATGCCTGCCTGAAACAGCATGGCAGCCTGACTGCAAAAAGAAGCGATCTCTTCATTAGAAAGTAGTTTTTTCTCTGTGGTCTTCATGGCGTTTTGTTCCCTTTCACTAATACATTTTCTGCAGGATATAATTACTGCCGTCACCGATGAACTTTTTCAGAGTCTTGTCATCCGTGTTGGCACCGAACGTAGGATCCACCAGGGTCCAGACATTGCCGTCAAATTCTATGATGCCGTTCAGCCATCCGGTATCAGCGGTGTAGACACTGATCCAGGCATGGTAGGCATCCTGGGCATAGCCGACCTCCAGCCGGGTCGGGATCCGCTGGCTTCGCAGCATGCTTGCCATTACCGCGGCATAATCCAGACAGATACCGGTGCCGGAAGCAAGAATGGCATCCACATCGGAGGTATAGCCCGTAGGAGGATCGGAGGCTTTGCCGTAGTCGTAAGTAATATTCTGGGTAATATAATCATAGATCCGGGTGATCACTTCCAGATCCGAGGAAGCACCCTCGGCAAGTTCCTGTCCCTTGGCTACCACTTTGCTGTCCGCAGTAAAATTCACGTACTGGTTGGGGTAGAGAAAAGGGCTGAATGCATCCGTAATCTGTACATCCAGGTCTGCATACAGGCAGGTGGCATAATTGGTACCGGAGATATTTTCATAGATCGTCACGTCATAATATCCGTCTCCGGAAGACAAGGGGAAAGTCTCATAGCCGCCACCGTGCAGATCGTAAGTATAGACAACGGTATCCGGCCCGGTAATGCGCAGTTTGACCTTGGGACAGGTGCCGGTGTAATTGGCACAGACATAGCCGTTAGACATATGAGAATAGTCAATGACAGCCACATCATTGGAAGCTGTTGCTGTTCCGTCGGCCCGGGGCACAAGACAGACAGGCGTGGCATCCCGGAGAGGCTCTGCGTCAGTTACGGCTTCCGTTTCAGGAGAAGAGGCATCCGCAGAGCTGATATTCGTATCCGCAGAAGAAGGAACTGCGGAGGATTGTGATGGTTCGCCGTAAGTGTCTGCGACGGGGGCATCCACAGGCAGATTGTCAGAGCCGGATCCGCAGGCACATAAGCCGATTGTCATGGAATATGTAATTAGCAAAATGCGCAGTCGCGCAGATAATTTTGGCATCCGCATAAAAATCGTTACATCCTGTTGTTATTGTTGCTGGCCCGTTACATTATCGGGAGTAAAGAGCATGTGGAGGGTCTCACCGTTTTTTACGGTAACATAAATATTGGCTTCCTCAGAAAGTAAAGGGAAATTGATCACACCCTTGGAGGAATCCACAGAGAGCGGTTCGATGATCTCCCCGGACACAGTCTCCATAAAAGCCTCCTCGTAAAGAATGTTGTCACCGGTGAACTTCAGACTTAAAATATTATTTTCCACATAATCCAGTGTAAGCACCGCAGGTGTGGGAGCCAACAGTTTTTCAGTCATCTCAGAGAGAGGAACGATGGCGAGCGGCGACAAAAAGGTCAGCACGAAGATCAGTGTCGTGGCAACGATCAGGCGGTTGTAGGAGGCGGCATTCACTTTTTTGCGAAGCACCAGCTTGTCAAAAGGGATCGTATTGACCGGCTGGTTGCAACTGGACAGGATATTCTGCAAAGCATTGTTGGCAGTTGTCATGTCCAGTTCATATCTGTTTTTTTTATGAAAAAACATCATTCTGTTATCCTTTCATACTTTCTTTCAAATGTTCCTGTCCGGAGGCAATGTAGCGTTTGACGCTGCTGCGGCTGATCTCCATGGCGGCAGCAATCTCTTCCAGCTTCATGTCGTTATAATAACGCATGATCAGCACCTGTTTTTCATTAAAGGGTAACTGCTCTAAAGCTTCCGCCAGGCGGGAATACTCATCCTTCTGCTGGTAGTGCAGTTCCGGATTGGTGTCCAGGTGGGGATCCTGGACAATATCCAGAATCTCCTGGCTCAAGACCTGGCAGTCGTTCTGCGGTCGGTTCTTCTGGGTCATGTCATAGCAGACGTGGAAGCAGATGCGGTTCAGCCAGGCGATAAAAACCGTGGGATCATTCAGTTTTCCAATGTTTTTCAGAGCCAGTATGTAGACCTCCTGCATAGCGTCCTGAGCGAGAAAGTCATCTCTCAGATAATGCCTGGTGTAGTTGTATACTTTATTATAGGTAAGAGCATACAATTCCGCGAAGGCATCCGAGTCGCTGTGCTGGGCACGGATCACAAGACCGGCAATGTAAGGAATGTTCATGTCTTTCATGCGTTCGTCTCACTGTTGTGTTAACGGGTTCCTTAGGGGTGCAGCTTGTTGTAGGTCTCTGTGAGCAGGGTGGAAAAATATTCGGCATGCGCCTCTTCATTTAAAATATATGCGTATTGGATCTGAATGGGAGCGTTACTGTGCTCCTCGTTGTACTCTTTTAACTGCTGGTTCAGACTTTCGATGAAATATTCCATGGTGTCATGAGAGCCGTGGTTGACGATCATCAGGAATTCGTTGCCTCCGTTACGGCCCACCACACCGAAAGCATCACCAACGCTTTCCAGAATACCGGAGAAGTCTTTTAACATCTGGTCACCTACGACATGGCCCATGGTCTGGTTGATCTCTTTCAGGTTGGTGATGGTCACCATATAGCAGGCTACATGAGCCAGAGATTCCGGAGAGTCATAGGTCTCGAAGACCACGTCCAGACCGTGCCGGTTGGGGATACCGGTCAGATGATCCAGGAAGGCCGCACGGTTCAGAGCATGGCTTTCTTCGGCAAAAGAGCGTAATTTATAGAAATCGTATAATAACCATATCAGATTAAATAATGCAAGGATCCAGGAAAGTGTGCATAAGATAAACAGAGTCCGGTCTTCGAAAAGCTTTGTGCCCAGTGCAGGGTTCAGAGTCAGGACCAGAACATAGGCGGTTTCCAACAGCAGAAGAAGAATTAACTGCACGGTTTTGGTGTTACGGAAGGTTTTTACGAATTTCTTTTTCTGTATCATATAGGTTCACTCCTTTGATTGCGTTAGACTCATTATTTCGTGATTTCATCACTCAATCACTTCGCCGTTCGCCAATCATGCAAGCATGTTGGCTCTCTTGCGCTCATTATATCATAACAGGCACTTAAAAAAAAGAAAAGAAATATTGAGCCATTCCGCTTCTTAGCGCCGTCTTTATATACGGAAGTGCTTCCGGAGTGTATGAGCGGAGGCGTGGCTGCATATATGGAACGTATTATTTATACGGTTTACATAAGAAGAAAACGGACAGGCCAATGTCCGGCGTAAGATATCCATCAGGGAATTCCCTGGTGGATATTTTCATTTTAGGGAAAAGCAGAATTTGTCGAAAAGGAGAGGACAATGTTGGAAACGATCTTGAATAATTTTCATCTGGAGAAGATCCTGTGGATCCTGCAAAAAAGGATTGCATACATTATGATCCTGGGGGTACTGGGAGGAATGGCGGGAGGCGCTTATGCATATCTGACCAACAGTACACTTTACCGGGCGGAGGTATCCTTCTATGTATACAGTGATCCGGACTACGTGTATGATTCTTCGGTCAATATCTCAAATTCCGAATTTACCCAGGCCAAGAATCTGGTACAGAGTTACATATTAATCCTGAAGAGTAACACGATCCTTCAGAAGGTGCTGGAGGAAGCCGGGCTGGATTACGGAACGGAAGCTTTGTCGGGAAGAATCGGTACCAGTGTGGTGGAAAACACGGCAGTGTTCTATGTCTACACTTATGACAGTGATCCTTACCGGGCCATGGAGCTGGCCAATGCTATCGGCAGGGTGGCTCCGAAGGAGATTGGCCGGATCGTGAAGTCCGGTGGCATTGAGGTGATCGATTATGCCACACTGCCGGAAGCACCCTACAGTTCCACCAGTCTGGTTAAATATGCACTGGTGGGCTTTGCCGGATGCTTTGGGGCATCCTTTGTATTGTTTCTGCTGGCAGGACTGATGGATACCACGATCCGCAGGCGGTACGAACTGAAGCTGGCATTCCGGATTCCGGTGCTGGGAGATATTCCGCAGATCCAGGCACCGGACCGGAAGAGTAAGCCCGTGTTGGTATTGGGGGAGAACAGCTCCTTTGCCGTGAAGGAATCCTATAATACCATCCGGGCAAACCTGCTGTTCACGGGAAAAGGAGAACGTTGTCCGGTCTATGCCGTCACCAGTGCGGATAAGGATGAAGGCAAGACTTTGAACAGTGTCAACATCGCCATCAGTTACGCACAGCTGGGCAAAAAAGTATTGCTCATCGACGGAGACATGCGGAATATGTCGGTGGCATCTCTGCTAAAGCTCCGGGGCAGACTTGGACTGAGCCAGTATCTGGCGGGACTGCGGGAGACACCGCAGATCGTGGAATACCGGCAGAATCTGGATGTGCTGGTGGGAGGAGAAAATCCACCGAATCCTTCCGAACTGTTGGGCGGAGAGCGGATGAAGGAGCTGCTTACGACGTTGCGTAGCCGGTACGACTGCATCATTATTGATCTGCCGCCGGTAGGAATTGTGACGGATGCCCTGCTATTGTCCCATGAAGTCACCGCCTATCTTCTGGTGGTGCGGGCCGGCGTCAGCCATATGAGCCGGGAAAAGGCGGCGGTGACACTGTTAGAGCAGGTGGATGCGGATATCTGCGGCATCCTGTTCAACGGCCTGCCGCCAAAATCTAAGGACTGTAACTACAGACTGCAGCAATACTGGCAGGAATATAAACAGCAAAATGGGGAAGCAGTTTGAAAAAAACCGGGAGGTCTTTATGAAAATATGTTTTGCCGCATCGTCGGGCGGCCACTTTGAACAACTGATGATGTTAAAACCGCTAATGGAAAAATACGAAAGTTTTGTAGTAACGGAGAAAACAGGCTATGAGGTGAAGACACCGGTGAAATGTTACTATCTGCAGCAGGTGAACCGGAGACAGTGGAGATGCCTTTTTTATCTGTTGAAAAATACCGTGGATTCGTTGCGGCTGTTGCATAAAGAACAGCCGGATGTGGTGGTCTGCACCGGAGTGCTGGCCATGATCCCGCTGTGCATGGAAGCCAAGCTCTCCGGCAGGAAGCTGATCTACATCGAGTCATTTGCCAAAGTGACTTCGGCCACACTGACGGGAAAACTGTTATATCATTATGCGGATCGTTTTTATGTCCAATGGACACAGATGAAGGAAATCTATCCGGATGCGATCTGTCTGGGGGGAATTTATTAGGATGATATTTGTAACGACCGGATCTCAGAAGTTCCAGTTCAATCGATTGTTACAAAAGATAGATCTGCTGATCGAGGAAGGCATGATAAGAGAGGAGGTGTTTGCCCAGATCGGAGTCAGCGATTATCAGCCAAAGCATTATGAATACTGCAGGTTTCTGGACAGAGAAGGCTTCACCGGGAAGCTGCGGGAATGCCGGATGGTCATTACCCATGGTGGAACCGGTGTGATCATCGGCGCCGTAAAACAAGGGAAAAAAGTGATCGCAGTGCCGAGACTTGCCAGCTACGGGGAGCATGTGGACGATCATCAGGTACAGCTGCTTTGGGAATTCGACGGAATGAACCTGATCTGTGCCTGTTATGACAGTGAGAAACTGGGGGATTGCATCCGGGATACCGGCAGCAGGGACTTTGCCGGATACCATTCCAATACCCGGAGGATCCTTAAGGATATTGAGAATTTTTTAATTGCGGAAGAGGGGGAAAACCATGGAAAACATTCAAAAATTTCGTAAAAAAGGGAAAAAACTGGGAGAGTATATGATGACGAAGCTGCGCCTTTTGCGGGATCAGAAAAAATATCGCTCCCGGGGAGTGACATTAAAATATATGCTGGACCGGGTGGATTCCCGGGATCTGATCATCGTTTTCAGCTCCTGCACCAGAAAAGGGATCCGGGCCAGATACAATTATGTCCGGACATTAAAGGAAGTTCCCTGTAACAAGTTGTTTCTGTTGGATGATTTTGCGTCAGATCACAGAGGTTCCTTTTATCTGGGCAGCAATATGAAATTCGAGGAGGCGGTCGTTGTAAGGGAACTGATCGACCGGGTACGGGAGCAGACCGGAGCAAAACGCCTGATCTTCTGCGGTTCCAGCAAGGGCGGTTACACGGCACTGAATTTCGGACTGGACTATCCCGGAAGCTATATGGTGGTGGGGGGTCCCCAGTATTTTCTGGGACAAAGCCTGCTGGACACCGGGAATATTGAGGCGTTGAAGCATATTGCCGGACAGGTCTGTAAGGAAAAGGTCGAATTCCTCAATGAGTATCTTCCGAAAAAGGTGGCAGCCAACCGTTATGCGCCCTCCCAGAGGATCTATCTGCATTATTCCGACAGCGAACACACCTATGAGGAACATATCCGCTATCTGCGCCGGGATCTGGCGAAAAAGGGATACCGCTGCAGCGAGGACGTGGCACATTACAAGGAACACGGGGAGATCAGTCTGTATTTTCCGGAATTTTTATTACATAGTGTGGAGGAAATCTTATGCCGGCAGTCAGCGTGATCGTTCCGGTATACAATACGGAAAAATATCTGGAGGAATGCATTCGTTCCCTGACAGAGCAGACGTTGTCTTCACTGGAACTGATCTTCGTGGATGACGGTTCCACGGATGCTTCTCCCAAGATTCTGGAAAGATATCGTGCCAGGGATCCCGAACACATCCGGGTCATCACCCAGAAGAACGCAGGGCAGGGAAAGGCAAGAAATGTAGGACTTGCGGCTGCCACTGGAGAATATGTGGGATTCGTGGATTCGGATGATTATGTGGACAGGCGTATGTACGCGGCCATGTACACCAGGGCTGGTTCCGAAGAACTGGATCTGGTGGAATGTGATTTTCATTATCTGGAGGAAGACGGCAGAGAGAAGCGCTCTTACGGTTCGGCGGCTCCCTGGAACAAGCTGATCCGCAGGAGACTGCTTACGGACAACGATATATGGTTCCCGGAGGGGTATATCTATGAGGACACCTCTTTCTACCTGAAGTTACGTCCCTTTGTGAAAAAACAGGCGAAAATGCTGGGAGTCTATGTCTATCACCGGGACAGAGGGGATTCTACCATGAATGACAATAAAAGCAGACGGGTGGGAAATATTTTTCCGGTATTGCAGGATGCCTGTCGGTTTTACCGGGAAAAAGAACTGATGGATACTTATGGGAAAGAACTGGAATATTTCTGTACGAGGATCCTGTTGTGCAGTTCCATGGGGCGGATCTCCAGAGTGCGGGACCGGAAGCTGCGGAAATCTCTGCGGGAAGAGACTTTTGTGTTCCTTCGGGAAAATTTTCCGGAGTATCGGAAGAACCCTTATCTGGGCAATGGACTGAAAGGGCGTTATCTGCGGATCGCCACACCGGCATTGTGCGGGATCTGTGGGGGAACCATCGGCAGATGCAGGCCGGGAGGGTTACCGGGATAGAAAATGGCGGACAGAGAAAAGGGGAAAAATATGCGGATATCGGTAGCAATGGCCACTTATAACGGGGCCAGATTTATCACAGAACAGCTGGATTCCATCCGGCTTCAGAGCCTTCCGGTGGATCAAGTGATCCTGCGGGATGACGGTTCCTCGGATCATACGCTGGAGATCGTACGGGAATATCTGGAGACTTACGAGTTGGCACCGGCATGGAGGATCACACAGAACGGAAAACGACTGGGGTATGCGGAGAATTTCCGGGCAGCGGTGGAAGAGACGGACGGTGAGTATGTCTTTTTCTGCGATCAGGACGATATCTGGGAACCGGACCGGGTGGAATATATGGTGAGCGAGATGGAAAAACGGAGAGAGATACTGGTGCTGGGATCGGAATTCGTACCGTTTACAGTGGATCCCGATGCTCCTTCTGTCAGCCGGAGCGTATTGAAAAGCTTCCGGGGGGACGGAAGCATGGAGCATGTTGCATGGAGTCCGGCCCATATTTTCATCGGCAGTGAGGGCTGTACCATGTGTCTGCGCAGAGAGTTCCTGGAAGAGACGAAGAAGTACTGGTATCCCGGGTGGGCGCATGATGAATATGCCTGGAAGTTGTCCCTGTGCATGGACGGCTGTTACATTCTGCACAGTGTTACGTTACGGCGGCGAATGCACTCGGGTAATGTATCCAAACGCAAGATGCGGGATCTGGACAGACGGATCGCTTTTTTCAGGGAATTGCAGAAGAGTCATGAAACCACTCTGCGGTTCGCCGAGGACTTTGGAATGCCGGAGGAAGCGAAGGAACTGTTAAGACGCAATATCCGGGCCACCACCCTTCGGATCGAGCTGATGGAACAGCGAAAATTGTGGAATATTGTGCCGCTTTTATGGAAATACCGGGATTGTTATCACAGCAAAAAATCTCTGCCGGTGGAATTTGCCATGGCAGTCAGAGGATGAGGCAATGAGCAGATATCTGGTGGAAAAAACGAAGACAACGGGGCAGGGCTGGCAGAGCAGCAACCGCTATTTTGAAAATTGTGGGGAGCGGAGTCTTGGACAGTTTTTGTCGGTTTCTTTTCTTGTGGCCTATTATATTTTACCACAGTATTTCGGAATCCGGCTGCCGGGCTTTGATCTGACGGCACAGCGAATGCTCATAACGATTCTGTGTCTCTTTCTGCTGAGCAAAGAATCCAGGAAAAAGATGTTCTGGGAAGGGGTGAGAAGCTGCAGATTGTGGCTTTTTATGGCAGGATATCTGGGAATCTGTTTCTATACGGCGGTACTGCGTTTTCACATAGGTACTTTTCTTTATCCGTTCATTGAATTATTGGGAGCTTTTCTGGTGATCTACGTACTGCGGGAGTATCTGGGAAGTGATGGATTTCTGGTGCTTTTCCGGCGGATGCTTTTGTTTCTGTGTGTGTTGGGACTCGTGGAGGCGGTCATGAGAAAGACACCCTTTGCCTATCTGGAGACCATCAGGGGACTTTATACCGGAGGCATGATCCGTTCCGGTTCCTACCGGATCATGGGACCGGCCAATCATTCTCTGGCGTATGGGCTGATCCTGATCTCCGGGTTACCATTATTGTGCATTGATGAGGAGAAACATTGCTTCACGCTGTTTCGGCATCTGCCTCTCCTGCTATTGGTGGTGGTTAATGTATTTCTTACGGGATCCCGTTCCACGCTGGCGGTCATGGGACTGGAGCTTTTGCTGTTGACCGTGCTGGCACCGGGAGAGCAGAGGAAGAAACTGTTGTTTACCATAGTACCGGCCGGGCTTTTGATTCTGCTTCTTGCATTTTTATTCCCCAATTCTCCGCCGGGACATTATATTCTGTTGCAGCTTAGTACGGTGGTGGATGAGATGTTTGGAACCTCCTATGCCATCCGTTACGGGGTAGACAGCACCTCCCTTGCCAACAGCGCTTCCTACAGGGATGCCCTGCTGGATATTTTCACGGTGGACTGGCTGAACCCCTGGCTGGGGCAGGGCTCCGGATATCATTTCTCCTGGTATATTCCGGGAGGGGCCACGATCCACTCCATTGACAATTTCTATGTGGCCAATTATATCCGCTACGGGTATCCGGGACTGGTGGTCTACGGACTGTTGATCCTGCAGGCGGTGGGGGAGATGGTGCGATGCGGGATTCAAAAGAAGGACAGAACAATGTTAAGTCTGGCGCTTGCGGTCTGCGGGTACTTCTTAAATCTGTGGTGGATGGATACGCTGCAGACCATCAAGTATGCGTATCTTCCCATCGCACTGTTCCAGGTGATCTCCCGGGAAAAATGGGAAAATATGTCGGATTTGCAACACAAAGCGGTGCACAGATACATAAGGTAAATAAAGAGAAGAAACGAAAAAAGGAAACGAAAATGCGAAAAAGTTTTTGGCTGTTTGCAATAGTTCTGAGTATGAGTCTGGGGATACGGGCGCAGGCGGCACCCAGAGAGATCCCGGACCATTTCAATACCGGTGTGGATACAGATACAGAGCTGACGGAGATCCCGGAACCGGGGATTTACGGTGGAATCCAGTATAAGACCGGAGCCGGAGGACAGCTGGCACTGGATCTGGTCTACAGCAACAGACAGGCGGGGAATGAGATAGAGATCCGGAATATGGATTTTTCCCGGTATGCACTGTTGATGGTCAATGAGGGCAAAATTGCCGTGGAGACCACGGTGACTTTCCGGAACTGTAAATTCGATGCAGTCACTACCGGGCGGGAGGATGCCCGGATATCCTATGTGTTCGAAGACTGCACCCTGCGTAATTTTCGGGGAAGCAATGCCACGTTTACCCGGTGCCGTCTGGGTGGCAGCAGCGGAGATGCGTTGAATCCCTATCGCAATGTGACACTGAGAGATTGCTACATTGCGGATCTGGCACATCCGGACAGCGGGGATACAGTACATTCTGATGGGGTACAGATCTTCGGATATCCTTCTCTTACGGCGGAGAATATTTCCTTCGACAACTGCAGATTCGAAGTACCGGCGATCCCCGGAGGGGGGAGCTATGTGAATGCCTGTCTCATGATTGCCCCGGAGAAGAGCGGTGCCAAAGGAATCTATTTCACAAACTGCATTCTCAACGGAGGCGGTTATGCCATCTACACACTGGTAAAAGACGGTTTTTCTCTGGAGAATGTGGTGCTGTGTAATATCTCGGTAGGGGATGCGGCCCGTTATGGAACCTTCTACCATCGCAATGTCACGGCGGGGGTCACCATGGAGAATATTTATACGACGGATACTTTGTATGTAGGCAGCAGATTCGTGGATGAAGAGGGCAGGATCCATTTCAGCGTGACCAACGATACGGCGCAGGAACGGAAGCTGATGATCGTGACGCCCAGACAGACCATAATACTGCCTGTTAAGGCGTGTCCGCCCTATGAGGACAGAACGGCGGATATGACCTTTGAGGATTTTCCCTTTGATATCGATGTGGTGGTGCCGGGGGCACAGTGGGCGGTATGCTATGACATCACGGACGGGTGCACACAGATCGCACTGTATGCGGAAAGGAAGAGATGATTATGACGGAAGTATTGTATATATGCCTGTGGTACAAAGATAAAAAGAGAACCTGGTCCGGAACGGCCTGGTCCCTGCGACAGGCCATGGAGCCTTATCTGCAGGTGCAGGATCTGGCACTTTCGGATCCTCTGTACCGCAAAATACTCCGGAGACTGCAGAGGAAGAAGGGACTGAACCCCGGGCCGGTCCTGCGGGACCGGCTGCGGCTGTCGGGGAGATATGCTGCGTGGAGACATCGGCACAGGACAGACGAAAAAATGCCTGTGTTTCAGTTTGGCGGCTGGCCGTCGGGAGCGCATTTGGCATCCTATCTCTATCAGGACCTTTCTATTTCCGCAATTCTGTGGCTGCAGAGGGAAGATCCGGTGGGCTATCGGTACTGCGAGTATGATCAGGTGCCGCAAAAGACGCTGGAACGCAGGGCGGCGAGACAATTGGAGCAATACCGGCAAAGTGAAGGGGTATTCACCATGAGCAGGTGGCTTTCGGAGTTCCTGATCCGGGAATGCGGGCTCCCCCGGGAAAAGGTCCATGCGGTGGGAGGCGGCATCAATGTGGATGCTGCAGGGATCCGTCCGGGATCAAAGGAGGGGCGGCGTATCCTGTTTGTGGGAAGGAATTTTGTGAGAAAAGGTGGTCCGTTGGTGGTACAGGCTTTCACAATCCTGCGGAAAAAATATCTGTGGTCAGCGGAGCTGTATCTGGCGGGGGCAAAGGAGTCGGACATCCGGGACGCTCTGCGGGAGAGGCAGATCAGGGTAGAAGAGGTGGACTGGCAGAAGATCCACCTGCTGGGAGATCTGGGGTCTGAAAAACTGACAGACTATTATAACCTGTGTGATGTCTTCTGTATGCCGTCTTATTTTGAAGCCTATGGACTGGTATTTGCAGAGGCACTTACTTATGGTCTGCCCTGTATCGGCAGAGATAAATTCGCTATGTCGGAGTTCATTGAGGACGGATGCACCGGCAGGATTATTTCCGGGGAGGATGCGGAGAAAATGGCACTGGATCTGGTGGAAGTACTTCGGGATCCGAAATACCGGGAGGAAGTGGAACGGCGGAGGGAATGGTATCTGAGAGAGTATTCCTGGGACAAGGTGGCGCAGAGAATATGCAGTGTGATGGAGAAAAATGAGAGAGACAAAGATCAGTATCGTAGTGCCGGTGTATAACGCGGAAAAAGAATTACAGCGCGGTGTAGACAGTATTTTCCGGCAGAGCTTTTCCAACTGGGAACTGCTGCTTATCGATGACGGCAGCAGGGATAGCTCTTCGACCTTGTGTGACAGGCTGGGGGCGCAGGACACAAGGGTCCGGATCTGGCACAAGGAAAACGGCGGTGTCAGCAGTGCCAGAAATCTGGGGATCTGTAAGGCTGAAGGAGAGTATCTTTTTTTTACGGACAGTGATGATACCCTGTTCCCGGATACCCTGGCAACTTTATATCAAAAGGCAAAAGTATCCGGCGCGGATCTTTCGGT
>ENA-ORLU01001750-ORLU01001750.1-human-gut-metagenome-genome-assembly--contig:-NODE-1750-length-14864-cov-3.499966_pt1 | contig 14864 bp, 12 predicted proteins | sample MGYA00243009_ERZ508833 | MGnify/ENA primary metagenome ERZ508833 (study PRJEB26277, sample SAMN04329763) | human gut metagenome | biome: human-associated habitat | host: Homo sapiens | place: USA...
GATCTCCCATATTCAGGACAAAGATCTGACCGTAACCGGATTCATTCGTTTTACACTGAACGATTGATCCGAACCCAATACAATAAGAGAGCCTTAGAAATAAGGCTCTTTTTTATTACCTCCGCCAAGCATAAATTTTTTTATTCCTTTATAGCCGAAAATGAAAATGAAACCTGCAACTTCAGGTAACCGAATTCATTTTTATACGTACGAAATATCTATAAAGGAAAAATGATGAAAATAACCAGATATTTACTTTTCTTTGCGTGCTTTATACCTCTCTTGTATTTCAGGGATTTTACTCCCAATAATGAATTGAAATATCTGAGTATTGCAGATGAAGCTCTCCGCGAAGGCCATTGGTTCACCTTTTGGAATCATGGCGCCCTATATGCCGACAAACCTCCTCTTTACCTCTGGATTGTCATGCTAGGTAAGTGGCTACTCGGTACACATTCGATGTTTTTCCTGGGATTGTTTTCCCTGATCCCGGCCTTGTGGATCCTGTTCATCATGGATAAATGGGTAAACACAGCCTTACCCTCCGACCTCAGGTTAAGCAGCCAATTCATGCTTCTGACGAGCGGTTTATTTACAGGCTCGGCCATTGTGCTACGCATGGATATGCTGATGTCTTTATTTATCATTCTAAGCCTGTATACTTTTTACCGCATCTATACCGGCCGATGTTCTCCTGCTGACCCGATCAAACTACCGATTTATATCTTTCTGGCCATTTTTACTAAAGGTCCGGTAGGTTTGATCATTCCTCTATTGACCATTCCGGCTTTTTTATTGGTAAAAAAACAATTCAAAACCATCGGTAAATATTTAGGTTGGAAACAATGGAGCATATTAATCGGGCTTTGCAGCTTGTGGTTTATTGCTGTATATCTCGAAGGGGGAAAAACCTATCTGAACAACCTGCTTTTCCACCAGACCATCAACAGGGCCGTCGATTCCTTCCATCACAAAGAACCTTTCTGGTATTATCTGAAAACGATCTGGTATTCACTCGCTCCCTGGACCCTATTTTACGTTGTCGTTCTCCTCATCGGGATACGCAAACACCTTTACAATAACGATATAAAACAATTATTCCTGACCATCCTTCTTACCGGTTTCGTGGTACTTACTTTTTCAAGTGCCAAACTGGATATTTATCTTTTACCCCTATTCCCCTTTATGGCTTATTTGGCTTTCCTATTACTCCCCGAAATAGCACTCCCCAAAATCTATTTTACTATCGTTCTACCTGCAGCCGTACTCGTATTCGTTTTTCCGGCTTTATTCTTCCTCCCAGCCTTTCTCTCCCTGCCTTGGTTAGAAAGCTCTTATTTCTATTTCGCCGCCTTCCTGCTGTCTTCGTCGGCTATTCTGTGCTTATATTATCTTTACAAAAATAGATTCACTAATGCGACGAATAGTCTTTCTGTCGGTTTGCTCTTGTCTATTCTCATTGGATCGGTGAACATTTCCGAATTAAATAAATACATCGGTTTGAAAAATATTACTCAAAAAGCGACAAGAATAGCCCAAGAAGATGGTATAAAAAATTACTATTTCTACAAACTTCGAAGTGGAAAGAATTTAGATTCTTACCTAAATAAACAAATTAATGAAGTAGATCTACCCACTATAGATAGTTTATCAGGAAAACAAAATTTTATTCTATTCGTAAATAGAAACACACTCAAAAAAGAAAGTAAATTATATAATTTTTCAAATAATAATGAGTCATATACAATTGGAGATTACAGTATTATAATTTTCCAACAAAACTAAAAATTCAATGATATACGCACTCGGTTTTTTAGCACAAATTTGCTTCTCTGCCCGCTTACTTATTCAGTGGATTATATCTGAAAAAGAAAAGCAGGTAGTATCCCCTACTCTGTTCTGGTTATTAAGCTTATTAGGTTCATACTTACTTTTCTTTTACGGTTGGTTGCGAAATGACTTTGCCATAATTTTAGGACAACTTATATCCTACTACATCTACATTTGGAATTTGAACATGAAAAACAGCTGGCAAAAGATTCCGGTACTCATCCGCTACATTCTCCTCATAACCCCGATCGTAGCCATCGGATATATGTTAGCAGAGGTAAAAGGGTTCATCAATCAATTTTTCTACAATGAAAACATTCCTTTCGGCCTGCTTCTCTGGGGGTCTTTAGGGCAGATTATTTTCACTCTTCGCTTCGTCTACCAGTGGGTTTATTCGCGTAGGCACCATGACTCCATTTTACCGATGGGATTTTGGTTGATCAGTCTCAGCGGATCGTTGATTATCGTATCCTATGCCTTGGTGAGGCACGACCCGGTTTTAATTTTAGGCCAGTCGACGGGATTAGTCGTCTATTGCAGGGATATCTGGATTCTTTATAAAAATAAAAAACAAAATCCTGACCGGATCGAAGCTTAGAGCAAATTTCAGTTCTGTTTTAAATAGTATTCGCAGGATAAACATTTTTTAGATAATTTCAACTCATCGGAAAAAATCAGCTTTCCTAGCCGGTTCTTACCAACTCTATTCTTAAAAAATCTTTATTAAAGATGAGTATCTGCTATTTCATAATTTATATATCGTTTTTTCATCCAACGATACGCAAAGCAATCTTTAAAGGGTGATATGAGGCGATTGTATAAATTGTATTTCGATTTTTCAGCTATTCGCGGGTAATGACGCACCGGTACTTGTTTCACTTTTCCTTGTTGTAGCAGGATCAGAGCCGGTAAAAAACGATGCATTCCAGTAAAAAAAGGTATTCGTTGCGCATATTCAGTATGCAAAATTTTTAAGGGGCATCCGGTGTCTTTCACCCCATCTTTTGTCATCAGTCTTCGAAACCCATTAGCTACTTTCGAGGACATATTTTTCACCAGACTATCCTTCCGTCCCACCCGAATCCCCATGACCAGCTCATAATCATCGGTATATTCCAACAAAAGATTGAAATCTTCAGGTGTAGTTTGTAAATCAGCATCTATATATCCGACCAACCTGGAGCAGGTATAATCGATTCCTGCTTTCATAGCTGCGCTCAATCCACAGTTTTTAGCCAAACCGATATAAAAAAAATCTTTATTCCGCCGGCAAATTTCTCTGATCAAATCACCGCTCCCATCTTGCGACCCGTCGTTCACAAACAAAATACAAGATTTCACTTTCGATTTTTTCAGAAAAGCCGACAAAGCAGTTTCAAGCCGCAACATATTTCCCCTTTCATTATATACCGGAACAATCACGGTCAGGTCATAATCAGAAGTTTTATTAGTCATCATATTTAAAAATATAAAGTTGTATTAATTCATCCTATATTCAAACTATAGTAATATTAAAAATGTATCTTTACGCCGTATTTTAAACCCTATTTTTTCTAAAATGCGAACATTTTCTCACCCCGGTTACAAACGGTTCTTATTGTCTGTAGGATGTTTGTTATCCATACATTTCACCGCTTTATTCTTTCTCACACTATTCAGACTCGTTTTTTTCTTCAGCGCCAATTACGATTTTCCGGATCAGGAGCATGTCGGTTTTATGTCGATATGGCCTGCCTTTATCCGGGGAGTCTGGTTCGATAATGTAATCGCTTGTTACATACTCCTCATCCCTTTAGTAGCTGTTTCCATTTCGGCTTTGTTCAACTACTACGGAAAAATACTCTGGAATGTTACATGTATTTTTTTCAGTTTATTCTATGGAATCGTATTGCTGGTTACGGCAGCCAATATTCCCTATTTTCAATATTTCTTTAAAATCATCAATTCGTCGGTCTTCAATTGGTTCGGCTATATGAATACGACAGCCGGCATGGTATTCGGAGAAACCTCCTACTACCCTCCTTTGATCGGCTTTCTATTGACTTTAGTGTTATTTATCTGGCTCATGCGACGATTGATCCGTCATTTTCAACGTTTACTAAATACAAAAAATCCGTCTGTCTTTTGGCTCGACCGTATTTATATCTTCCTGACAGCCGGCATCTGTATCGGCCTCTGCCTGTTCGGTATCCGGGGACGTACCGGATATAATCCGATAAAAGTCAGTGCAGCTTATTATTGTACCGATCCGTTTTTGAATCAATTGGGCATCAGTCCGGTATTCAATCTGTTAAGCAGTACGTTAGACGATTCACGGAAAGAAAACCGATACCTTCATCTTATGCCGGAAAACGAAGCGTTGGAAAATACCCGACACTATTTAAACCGGCCGGGAATCGAAGGGATCTCTCCCATTGCACGCCAAATCAACGCCTCCGACAGTTTAAGACGTCCGAATATTGTGCTGATTTTTATGGAATCGATGTCTGCCCATCTGATGAAACGTTTTGGACAGCAGAAGGAGCTGACTCCTTTTCTGGACAGTTTATACCGACAATCCTTAGCATTCTCTAATTTTTATTCCTCAGGAATCCATACGAATCATGGCATGTATGCGACCCTTTATTCTTTTCCTTCCATCTTAAAACGAAACGCGATGAAAGGTTCTGTCATTCCCACTTATTCCGGTCTTCCGACTATATTAAAAGAACAGGGTTACCGCACCATGTTCTTTATGACCCACGAATCCCAATACGACAATATGAATGCTTTTTTTCGTACCAATGGCTTCGACGAGATCTTTTCTCAGGAAAACTACCCGTCCGAAAAAGTAGTCAATGGTTTCGGCGTACAAGATGATTTTCTTTACGACTATGCACTGAATCATTTGAAAAAACAGTCCGCTCAGACTAGTCCGTTTTTTGCTGTCTTACTTTCTATCAGCAACCATCCTCCTTACGTGATTCCGTCCTATTTCCAGCCTAAAAGTAAAAACATAGAAGAACAAATCGTAGAATACGCCGACTGGTCGATTCGTCAATTCATACATAAAGCCTCGCAACAACCTTGGTTCGACAATACGATCTTCGTCTTATTGGGCGATCACGGAAAATTAGTCGGCAATCCGGATAGTGAAATGCCTCAATCGTACAATCACATTCCTTTGATGTTTTATGCTCCCGCACTTCTCACCGCAGAAGAAAAAGAAAATTTCGGAGGACAGATCGACGTAGCTCCTACTTTATTGGGTATGTTACGTATCAATTATATTCAAAACAATCTGGGAATAGATTTATTAAAAGAAGAACGTCCTTGTATGTTTTTTAGCGCAGACAATATGTTAGGAGTCAAAGACACAAAACATTTCTATATTTACGATACGGAAAGTAAACAAGAGTTCAATTATAATATTCATAACGGAACTCTAAGCCCGGCAACAGCGAATACGACATTCGACTCACTGAAAACCTATGCCTTCTCCATGTTGCAAACGACAGAATATCTGATCCGTAAACAACTGACAACCGACAAACCACATTCTAATCCATAATAAACCATGAATACAACCCACCTTATTATCGTAGTTCCGTGTTATAATGAGGAAAGCGTACTTCCGGAAACTATCCGGCAATTATCCGGCGTCCTGAACAGAATGCTGGAAAACGGAAAAATCTCCATTGGAAAAATATTATTTGTCGACGACGGCAGTAAAGACAAAACCTGGGAAATCATTACCGAGGCAGGTAAAACAAACGGACTCGTCGGTGGTTTAAAATTGGCTCATAATTCCGGTCATCAATATGCCTTGTTAGCAGGCCTGGAATGGGCCAGTACACACTGCGATGCCGCCATTTCAATCGATGCCGATTTACAGGACGATGTCGATGCTATCGAAGAGATGACCGATTGTTTCCTACAGGGAGCGGATATTGTCTATGGAGTAAGGCGGGAACGGACGACCGATACCTGGTTTAAGAAAAATACAGCTTTATTATTCTATCAGCTAATCCGTAAAATGGGAAGCGATGTCGTCTATAATCATGCCGACTTCCGACTGATGAGTAAACGCGCATTACAGGCACTCGTATCCTATCCGGAACGCAATCTATTTCTTCGTGGAATAGTCCGGCTAATCGGTTTCCCCGAAGCTTACGTATATTATGACCGGAAAAGCCGGTTTGCAGGAGAATCCAAATATCCGTTCAAAAAGATGCTTTCTTTTGCCCTGGACGGTATTACCTCTTTTTCTGTAAAACCGCTTCAGCTAATCCTGACGGGAGGATTTATTTTCGGAATAATCGTCCCCATTATCATGATTATTTACGCCTTGGTACAACATGCTCATGCCCATACCATACCGGGTTGGACCTCCTTACTGGTCTCTATCTGGTTTATCGGTGGAATGATTATGATGGCTATCGGAATAACCGGAATATATATCGGAAAGATTTACAAAGAAGTGAAACAACGTCCCCGTTATTTTATCGAAGAAGATGTCAATCTGAAATAAATAACCGGGCTATTTGCAGATGGTCGGATATTTTCCGACCATCTGCAAAACACGGTTTCTGTTAAAAACGTTCTTCCGTTTCTGCATTTCCTATCGCCTTCTCTTTGGTAAAATGAAGAATATGGATTATATCTCTGACATCACAACTCCGGCGATTCGAAGTATAAACCGTATCTAAAACATATTCCTCTCCATATTTCTGACGAAATTCTTCCAATAGCCCCTGCTTCACTAAAACGTAGCCTTCTTCAGGCAATTCTTTTTCAAAAAGCGCCATCCGGTCACCATTGAAAAAATTGACACTATAGAAGAAATAAGTATAAGAATAAATTTTTCCTTCGGGCACCCATTTCCGTGCTTCCTGCGCCAAACCGATATCCGATTTGGTATTCAATACGGCAGGCTGATAAACTCCGTCCAAAACGACAAATATCGTAAACAATAATCCGCACAAAGCATACAATACCTGAGTATTCCAGGGTTTACTTTTCAATTTTCTAAGCAAAACAACGACAGCAACAATCGGTAAAAAGATCAGAACAATATTGAATAAATTCATTGGAATTTCTTCCAACGCATGCAAAAAAGCGATATTCTCTACAGCCCTTTTACCCGCAAAAATCGTGTCGGGAACAGCTCCTGCTTTCACGACAAAAAATACGACAGTCAGTAAAATAATAAGGCAAGAGATAACGATAGCAAAAATCTTTATGGCAGTTTTCCCCATACGAACCAACCAAAGAAAATAAACCGCCAGAAAATAACCGATAAAAGGGTATATCGGTAACAGATAAACACTTCTCTTACTTGCAGGGATACAATAAAATACAAATATCAGTGCTATAGTCAAAAAAGAATACAAGTGAACCGGATCACTGGTCCGGACTTTCTCTACCGTTTGTTGCCACTTCTCTTTCCAGGTCCCGGTCCATTTGCGGTAACGCAAACAGAAAAGAGAGAAGAGCAACAACAAAGTCCAGGGGAGATAGCCGGCCATAAGCATATAAATATTATAATAAAAAGGATTTTCATGGGAAGCATAAGACATCTTACCTAAAAACCGCCCGAAATTTTCTTCCATCATCAAATCTAAAAATTCCTGCTTTCCTTCGTTGTAAGCCAAAACATACCAAATGGCAGGTAAAACACAAGCCAATAGGGCTATCCCGATAAAACGCAAAACCAATTTCCAGAAATGTCCTTTTCTTATCCAAAGAAATACGCCGGCTACCAAACAAGGTAAAATAATCCCCACCGGCCCTTTAGTCAAGGTAGCACATCCCATAAACAGAATAGCCAGCCAGGGGATCCCTCTCAAATCTTTTTCATACCACGAATAAAAACGGATAATAGCCAACACAATAAAAGCGGTCAATACCATATCTACCCGGCAGGTGAAACCGGCACGGTGTACCTCGAAACAGGTCAACATGACAAAGGCGGTCAATAACCCGACAGTTGCCCCTTTACGTCTGGCATAAAACCAATAAATAGCGGCAGCCATAATGATCAGGGCCAAAGCAGACGGAACCCGGGAGGAGTATTCGGACACTTCACCGCACAAAGTGGAAACAGCAGCCACACTCCAATGCAAAAAAGGAGGTTTAAAAGCAATCTCACCACCATAATTCCGGGGCAAAATCCAATTCCCGTGTTCCAACATAGAATAAGCCACAATAGCTTCCCGAGGCTCACCTTTCGTATTATAATCCGTTAAACCTAAAAGAGGGAAAATGGTTAATACACATATTGATAATAATATCAACAAATTACGATTCTGTTCGTTCATCTTCATCAATGATAAAAAATTAACAATAAAAACTACGATCTATTTTTTATACAGGCTTTGCTCTATAATCGGATAAAAATAACTAGTTTTGTTGTAATTTTTCACAATATAGAAAATCTTTTTGATAGAATAAACGATAAAAATGAAATCTGTCATTCAACTTTAAACCTAACATGATGAAATTTAACAGGATACTTCTTAAACTCAGCGGAGAGTCGTTAATGGGCGCTCAAAAATACGGGATAGACGTGACCCGTGTCGAAAGCTACGCCCGACAAATAAAAGAAATCGCCGAAATGGGCATCCAGATAGGAATAGTAATCGGCGGAGGAAATATTTTCCGGGGACTGAGCGGTACCAATAAAGGATTCGACCGGGTTAAAGGAGATAGTATGGGTATGTTGGCCACCGTAATCAATAGTCTGGCACTCAGTTCGGCACTCGACAACGAGAATTGCCGGAACAAAGTACTGACAGCTATACGCATGGAGCCCATCGGAGAATTCTACTCCAAAGCCAAAGCGATAGAATACCTTGAAAACGGCTATGTCACCATTTTCAGTGCCGGAACGGGTAATCCCTATTTCACAACCGATACAGGCAGTAGTTTGCGTGCCATAGAAATAGAAGCCGATGCCATGTTGAAAGGGACACGGGTAGACGGTATTTATACCGCCGATCCGGAAAAAGATCCGACAGCCACCAAATTCGAGAAAATCACGTATGACGAAATTTATAATAAAGGGTTAAAAGTCATGGATCTCACCGCAACGACCATGTGCAAAGAAAACCACCTTCCTATCGTTGTTTTCAATATGGATGTTGAAGGAAACCTTAAAAAATTAATGGAAGGCCAACAGATCGGTACGATCGTCTATTAATCTGCTAATATAATATGAACTAATAGGTTGATGTTTGTTATTAGCCCATTATTTATTAGCAAATGATGCATACATGAGTATCCTTGATTCTATAAATACACCTGAAGATTTAAAAAAAGTATCTGAAGATTCATTGATTCAGTTATGTCAGGAAATCCGGCAGAAAATCATCGATGATTGTGCCGAAAATCCGGGACATCTCGGATCAAGTCTGGGAGTCGTAGAATTGACTGTTGCGCTTCATTATATCCTCGACACCCCTTACGACAATCTTGTTTGGGACGTCGGACATCAATCTTATGCCCATAAAATACTCACCGGCCGCAAAGAACAATTCAAAACCAAACGTATCTACGGAGGAATCAGCGGTTTCCCGAAGATATCGGAAAGTGAATACGATTCGTTCGGTACAGGTCATTCTTCTACTTCGATTTCGGCAGCTTTAGGCATGGCTATTGCAGCAAAAATCAACGGAGAAACCGGGCGGCAAAGCGTGGCCGTAATCGGCGACGGTTCGATGACAGGCGGAATGGCTTTCGAAGCCCTCAACAATGCCGGGGTATACGATTCCAACCTATTAGTCATCCTGAACGACAATAATATGGCGATCGATCCCAACGTAGGAGGCTTGAACGAATATCTGTTGGACATCAGTACTTCTAAGACCTATAATAAAATCAAGGGGGATGTATGGAACGTTTTAGGTAAACTAAACCGGATCAGTCCAGGCATGAGGAATTTTATCCAGAATATCGACAATAGCATAAAATCGATGCTTCTGAAAAAAAGTAATCTTTTCGAAGCTATGGGATTACGTTATTTCGGTCCTGTCGACGGCCACGATATCCATCATCTGATCAAAATATTACGGGACCTGAAAAATATACCGGGTCCTAAAGTTTTGCATTGCATTACGGTCAAAGGAAAAGGATTTAAAGAAGCCGAAATCAATCAAACAATCTGGCATGCCCCCGGCAAGTTCAATAAAGTGACCGGAGAGCGAATTAAAGAGAATAATCCTAACATTCCGGCCAAATTTCAGGATGTTTTTGGAAACACAGTCACAGAGCTGGCGAAGAGCAATTCCAAGATCATCGGAATCACCCCTGCTATGCCTACCGGCTGTTCATTAAATATCATGATGCATGAAATGCCGGATCGTTGTTTCGATGTCGGGATTGCCGAGCAACACGCCGTCACTTTTTCTGCCGGCCTGGCGGCAAAAGGATTTGTTCCTTTCTGCAATATCTATTCTTCATTTATGCAGAGAGCCTACGATCAGGTGATTCATGATGTCGCCCTACAAAATCTGAATGTTGTATTTTGCCTCGACCGGGCCGGTTTTGTCGGAGCCGACGGAGCCACCCATCATGGAGCTTTTGATTTAGCCTATTTCAGATGCATTCCGAATATGATCATCGCAGCTCCCCTGGACGAAGCGGAACTGAGAAATATGATGTACACCGCCCAATTACCTGACCAGGGACCTTTTTCCATCCGCTATCCACGCGGAAACGGTTTTCTTGCCGATTGGCATACTCCTTTTCAGGAACTGGAAATCGGTAAAGGCAGATGTTTGATCGAGGGAGAAAAAATAGCGATTTTATCTATCGGAAGTATCGGAAATGTAGCGAAGAAAGCTGTATCTCACTTCGAAGAATCGCTCGTCGCCCTTTATGATATGCGTTTTTTAAAACCTATAGACGAAGAATTATTACATACCGTTTTTCAAAAATTTTCTAAAATAATCACCTTGGAAGACGGAACGATTCAAGGTGGATTAGGAAGTGCTGTCGCCGAATTTATGGCCGACCACCAATATCATGCTACTATAAAAAGATTAGGAATTCCGGATAAGTTTATCGAGCACGGAACTCAACAACAATTATATGAAGAATGCGGATTCGATGAAAAAAGCATAACCCGGTGCATTCAGGAAATGCTCATAGAAAAGGATACCAGAGAATGAAAAACGAATTAAACAAACATTCAAATATTGTTTTCAGTGCACTACAACTCCAAAATGTACCATTGAATGTTGTTACGTTAGTACATCCCTCAAAGATTCGTGGTACGTCAGTCAAGGATTCACATCTATAGAATGTCTCTTCAAATGTTGTCACCTTTGAGCAGTTGTTAAACAATCCTTCCGCTATTGTTGTCAGTTCAGTGCATCCGTGAAATGTATTATAAAATGTAGTCACATTAGTACAACCATCAAAGGCCCTTGGTACATGAGTCAAAGACATACAGTAGAGGAATGTGCTTGCAAACGTCGTCACATTAGGACAGTTGTCAAATAATCCTTGTGGAATAGTTTGTAGAGGACTTTCTGCGAATGTGCCTGCAAACGTAGTTACATTTGAACAGTTATCAAACAGTCCTTGTGGAATGCTTGTGAGTTTACTTCCCATAAACGTAAAAAAGAAGCTTGTTACATTTTTCAAATTGTCAAATATACCCTCTCTTAATCTTGTAATGCCGCTACCAAAAAACGCGCCATCCATGTTTGTAATACCTAAGTCTTTACCGATGAACAAAATATCTGTAATATATTGGAAGATTAGAGGGGTAAAATTCTCATCAGGTACTTCAGGAATAAAGAATCCTAATTGTGGACATTTCCCTCTGTGCGTAACGTTGTATTTTCCCGCATTAGCATACGTGTGCGACGGGTTATTATCATTGCTGTGTGAAGTCTTTGTACCGTTCCCCCAGTCAATGGTTCCAGTAAATCCATAAACATTAGATTGAAATGCCTCACCGTTCGATGGGATAGTCACTTCAATGGAATATTTGTCATCCATCACCGGCGCATCAAAATCCCCGAGCTGTTCTTCCGTCCATTCCTTGATAGTCACTGATACTAACTCAACGGGAGTTTTTGCGTCCTTGACTTTGAGATTGACCACATAAGCCTTGCCTTGAACGAACGGCTGATTAAGCGATACCGGTACGGTAGAAGTTGCTCCGTCTACGACTACCTTGACGGTCAGGTTGTCCCGAATACCGGTCGGGATAGCGATGATTTTGGTGCCCTGAGATTCACCGGTCAGCGTAAATGTCTTGTCTACCGTGATGGCATCTCCCTGTCCTGCAAAAGTCGAGAGTGCTCCGGTGTTTGCATTGAGTGAAGCGGTAGTGGCGAGTGCCGGCGATGCTACGGAGAGCTGTGTCACCTCTCCCGGTCCTGCGGTGTAGTCTGCATTAACCAGATTGATCTGCACGGCGCAGAGTGCGTGGTTCATGGCGAAGTTCGCCTGCGGATTCTTGAATGAAAGGTCATTGACCCAGTCTGAGTAGAGATAATCGGTCTGTGATGCCGTCTCTACGGGAATAGCTGAAATGTCAGCGACGGCAGCTGAGTACGGATAATAGGCAACAGCCTTACCCTTTGAAGGCGAGAGGATAATGGGATTTGCACTGCTCCATTTTACCCCCCCCCGTTGTCAATATTTCTGACTTGTAGAGTACATTCTTGTATCCCTGCTGTTTGCCGTCATAGTCCGATCCGTCGGGATTGAAGAGTGATACTCCTAACTGTGCATTTTCGGGCAGCTGTGTGCCTTCGATAGCTGCACGTGTCAGTGCCGGGATGGATGCAGAAACGTCCAGCCGGTTCCCGTTGCTGCCCAGGATGCTTTCATCCTCAGTGCAGGCCGACAGTGCCGCCATGGCCGTGAAGGCCGAAATGATTAAACTTTTTGTTTTCATATACATTTGATTTGAATTACTAATCTGTGTGCGAAGAAACAAGAAAATCTGTCCTTAATTCGGAATGGGAAGAAAGAATGGCATGCGGGAAATCTGCTACCTTTTTCTGAGTCACTCTTTCGTAACCTCATTTTATATTTAAGGAATAAAACCTTGATGTGATGGTTAAATTTTTCTATTTTTGCATTTGTAACAGTATTCTTAATTTTCTTGTAAATAGTTTGTCTCCACTTCCAATTTACAGTGAAAATTGAAACATATTGTTTCTCCCTCTTTGTGGAACCGTGGTTTTAATCAAAAAAAAGAAAATGATGAGAACAATACTTGTCGCAACATTAATAGCGCTCTGCTCAATAACAGCTCATGCTCAGTCAAACGCATACAGAACAAGAGGCTACAAAGGTAACGTTGAATTAGGTATAAATGGTGACGTTTCTTGTGGAGGAGCTGGATACGGTTTCTTCACTACACATGGAATGCAGGTCAATAGTCTTTTTTTTATAGGCGGTGGAATGGGATATGAAAATGAAATGTTTCCGATATATAGCGACTTTAGAAGTTACTTTGTAAAAAAAAGAATGCGTGTTAATCCCTGGATTGAAATGAAATTAGGAGTTGATGCCCTCAATGGCGGTTGTTATCTCAGCCCTAGTTTCGGACTTTCTGTTCCCGTTGCAAAGGATTTTGCTTTTTCAGTAGCATTTGCTTATGGATCTAATCCAAGTTATGGTGAAAACAATATAGGGCTAAGAATAATTTTTCAGTTCTGAATATAGTGTTTACACTGAACAAGGAATAGACCCGTTGATTATCGGTGCTATGATTCTACGTCTTAATGTCTCCGAATAGCATTAGATAGCTGATACAGACTTCAATCACTTAAACGGATTTCCGGAATAATGTTTTCATCATTATCCGGATCCGGACAATAAAGTATTGATTCAACGACGTTGATTCCGCTGATGACATCGTATAACCATTCTCTGAAACAGGCTTCTATATCACTCTCGCTGTTGCAGTATTTCTTGAAATCTTCTCTTGCTTCATCGGTCATGTATTGAGAAAATTTTCGATAGGAGAAATCTATCTGGAGCATTATAATGCGTGGTGAGATCATCTCTCCTACTCTCGGAAGATGGAGAAACCCCCAATCTGTTTTTACCCTCAGTCTTATGAGGGGAGAATCTATTACAAATACTACTTTCATCTTTAGTCTTTTTTTATAGGTTGTTTATATGCGGCTGGCATCAGTCCGTAGTCGGAAAGTCCGTAGCAACTGTCAAAACATGAGCGGATGTCAGCAGGTGCTACAGCAAAGTGTGCCGGGTATCCTTTGCGCTCGTACAGGTGTACCTTCTTGCCGTTTATCACGGTATAGGGTGACTCTCCTGTCAGTTTTTCACATCCAGAGAAAGTTTCGGCAAGACAGGAAATGCGGGTGCAGAAATCAAACAGATCCGCTGGGATTGTTCTCAGTGAAGCGCACTGTCTGAATGTCCCGTAGAATATTTCTGCCCGGTTGCAGGTATGGAACAGTTCTTTTGGGATCCCGACGAGGGACTTACATCCGTTGAATGTGCAGATGAAACTGCTGGCCATGGTGTTGTTATGGAACAGCGTTTCAGGAACGGACTGCAGAGCGCTGCAGCCATGGAACGTGTAGTTGAAGGAATCTGCAAGCGTGCAGCTCCTGAGCAGACCGCTGGGAATTTCGGTCAGCGAAATGCACAACTCGAATGTCTGGTCAAATGATTTGCTTAATTTGTTTTGCTCAAAGAGTTTTTCGGGGATGGAACGCAGACTGGAGCATCCGCTGAAGGTACCGAGAAAGGAGGTCACCTGCGGACAGTTGTAAAACAGTTTTTCTGGGATTTCGGTCAATGACGTACACCCGCTGAAGGTCAATATAAAATCCCAAATTGTTTTGGAATGGGCAAACAGCCCTTCCGGGATCTCTTTCAACGAGGTACATCCGCAGAAGGTCATCAATAGCCCGTTCAGTGGCAAAAGCTTAGCAAACAGATCTTCTCTCAGGAATGCCAGTCTTTTGCAGTCAACGAAAGCATAATCAACCTTATGTATATCCATGTCACCTCCTATGTGGATGATGTCTGTCAGACAGGCCGCAGATTCATTTTCA
>ENA-ORLU01001760-ORLU01001760.1-human-gut-metagenome-genome-assembly--contig:-NODE-1760-length-14737-cov-2.897067_pt1 | contig 14737 bp, 10 predicted proteins | sample MGYA00243009_ERZ508833 | MGnify/ENA primary metagenome ERZ508833 (study PRJEB26277, sample SAMN04329763) | human gut metagenome | biome: human-associated habitat | host: Homo sapiens | place: USA...
AACAGCGAGGACGAGGCCATCGCCGTGATCTACGCCGGAGGCATCCACGCCGGGGACGTGGTGGTCATCCGCTACGAGGGCCCCAAGGGCGGCCCCGGTATGCGGGAGATGCTGAACCCCACTTCCGCCATCGCGGGCATGGGGCTCGACAAGGACGTCGCGCTCATCACCGATGGGCGCTTCTCCGGCGCGACGCGCGGCGCGTCAATTGGGCATATCAGCCCGGAAGCCGCCGCGGGCGGACTGATTGCGCTGGTGGAAGAGGGCGACCGAATCGCGATTGATATTCCGAAGTGCACAATTGAATTGAAGGTGGATGAGGAGACGCTGGCAAAGCGGAAAGCAGCGTGGGTTTGCCCCGAACCGAAGGTGAAAACGGGGTATCTGGCGCGCTACGCGAAGCTGGTATCTTCTGCGGATAAGGGCGCAATTCTCGAATAAAGCTGATTATAATCACTCGTTATTTCCACTATTTACAGTCCCCGCACTGTTTGAAAGGATGGTTTTCCGCGCATGAATCAGATTAAGATTTTTGATACGACACTGCGCGACGGCGAACAGTCGCCCGGCTGCTCGATGAATCTGAAGGAAAAAATCGAGGTAGCGAAGTGTCTGGAGCGCCTGAAGGTGGATGTTATCGAAGCCGGCTTCGCAATTTCCTCCCCCGGCGACTTTGAGAGCGTCAAGACCATCGCGGAGACGGTGCGCGACTGCTCCGTCGCCTCCCTCGCCCGCGCGACACAGAAGGACTTTGACTGCGCATGGGAAGCCGTCAAGAATGCTGCCGACCCGCGCATCCACGTTTTCCTCGCCACGTCGCCGCTCCACATGGAGTATAAGCTCAAAATGACCCCCGAACAGGTGCTGACGCGCACGGCAGAAATGGTCAAGTACGCCAAGCAGTACACCAGCAACATCGAGTTCTCCTGCGAGGACGCCACTCGCTCGTATACCGATTTCCTGATTCTGGTCGTCAATGCCGCCGTCAAGAACGGCGCGACCGTCATCAACCTGCCTGACACCGTCGGCTATACCACGCCGGACGAAATGCGCGAGCTGATTGAGGACGTGATGGCGGGCGTGGAGAACAGCGACAAGGTGGAATTCTCCGTCCACTGCCACAACGACCTCGGCATGGCCACGGCCAACTCGATCACCGCCATTCAGCACGGCGCGCGCCAGATCGAGTGCTGCATGAACGGCCTCGGCGAGCGTGCGGGCAACTGCTCGCTCGAGGAGGTCGCCATGGCGATCAAGCTGCGCGAGAAGTCGCTCGGCGGCCTCTACACGGGCATCAACCCGAAGCAGATCGCCCGCACCTCGGGCCTCGTCTCCAAGATCTGCAGCGAGCCCGTGCCCGCGCACAAGGCGATCGTGGGCTCCAACGCCTTCGCGCACTCGTCGGGCATTCATCAGGACGGCGTCCTCAAGAACCGCGAGACCTACGAGATCCTCACGCCCGAGAGCGTGGGCTTCACGGGCAACACGATGCGCATGACGGCGCGCTCGGGCCGCCACATGATCCGCGCCTCGCTCGCCAACATGGGCTACAAGGACGATGAATATGATCTGAACGAAATCTACGCGCGCTTCCTGAAGCTCGCCGACAAGAAGGGCCAGGTCTTTGACTACGACCTCGAGGCGCTCCTCTTCTGCTCCACGCTCGAAGAGGAGGAGAACACGTTCGAGCTCGACGCCATGAGCGTGATGACGGGCGGCTCGCACTCGATCCCGACTGCCTCCGTTCGCCTGCGCGTCGGCAAGCGCACCCGCAGCGACTCCTTGATCGGCAACGGTCCCGTCGACGCGGTCTACAACTGCATCACGCGCCTCACCGGCATCCGCTGCGAACTCACGAGCTTCACGATCTCCGCCAACGGCGCAGGCATGGACGCACTCGGCCAGGTCGACGTCAACGTGAGGCACGAGGGCCGCATCTTCCACGGCATCGGCATGTCGGTCGACATTCTCGAGGCCGCCGCGCTCGCCCTGATCCACGCCAGCAACAACATCGACCGCGCGAACCGCATCCGCGAGACGCGCCGCCATGAGAAGGACGCGGACGTGCCGCAGCACCTGCCCTGATTCATCGGCATCAAGGTCAACCCCAAAACTCAACGACAGCATCAAAAGAGACAAGCATCATGCAGACACGCACGCATCACGTCGCCGTCCTCGCCGGCGACGGCATCGGCCCCGAAGTCATGGCCGAGGCGCTGAAGCTCATGGACGCAGCGGCGAAGAAATTCGGCTTCACAGTCACCCGCGACGAGCGCCTGGTCGGCGGCGCCGCCATCGACGCCTGCGGCAGGCCGCTGCCCGACGAAACCGTCGAGGCCTGCGACAGGGCCGACGCCATTCTGTTCGGCTCCGTGGGCGGCCCGAAGTGGGACGCGCTCCCGCACGAGTCCCGCCCCGAAGTGGGCGCGCTGCTCCCCCTGAGAAAGCGCTACGAACTCTTCTGCAACCTGCGTCCGGCCCGCTTCTACGAAGGCCTCGAGGGCCTCTCGCCCTTGCGCCGCGACATCGCCGAAAAGGGCTTCGACATGGTCTGCGTGCGCGAGCTCACGGGCGGCATCTACTTCGGTCGTCCGAAGGGCCGTGAAGGCGAGGGCGAGGCCGAACGTGCGTTCGACACCGAAACCTATACCCGCGCCGAAGTGAGGCGCATCGCGAAGCTCGCCTTCGAGATCGCCCGCCACCGCCGCGGCCGCGTGACGTCCGTCGACAAGGCCAACGTCCTCGCCACGTCCCGCCTCTGGCGTGAGACCGTCGAGGAGGTCGCGGCCGACCATCCCGACGTGACGCTCGAGCACATGTACGTCGACAACGCCACGATGCAGCTCCTCAAGGCGCCCTCGCAGTTCGACGTCGTGCTCTGCTCCAACATGTTCGGCGACATCCTCTCCGACGAATGCGCCATGGTGACGGGCTCGATGGGCATGCTCCCGTCGGCCTCGCTCGGCGGCTCGGGCTTCGGCCTCTACGAGCCCGCGGGCGGCTCCGCGCCCGACATCGCGGGCAAGGGCATCGCCAATCCGATCGCCCAGATCCTCTCGGCCGCCATGATGCTGCGCCATTCCCTCGGCGAATCCGAGGCCGCCGCCTGCATCGAGGCCGCCGTCGCGAAGGTCCTGAAGTCCGGCGTCATCACGGGCGACCTGGCTTCGGCCATGCCGGGCGCCACGGTCGTCGGCACCGCCGCCATGGGCGACGCCGTCGCCCGCGCCGTCGAGGAGGCCTGATCATGGGAAGGACGCTCTACGAAAAGGTCTACGACGCCCACGTCGTCAACGAGCTGTCGGGCGAACTGCCGCTCCTCTACATCGACCGCCATCTGCTCCATGAGGTCACCTCTCCGCAGGCCTTCTCGGGCCTGAGGGAGGCGGGCAGGAAGCTACGCCGTCCCGACCTGATGCTCGCGACGATGGACCACGACATCTCGACGCAGAAGGCGACGCTTGACGTCTGCAGTCCTATGGCGCGCGAGCAGGTGACGACCCTGATCCGCAACTGCCGCGAGTTCGGCGTGACGCTCTTCGGCCTGGGCCATCCCGGCCAGGGCATCGTGCACATCGTGGGTCCGCAGACGGGCTTCACGCTGCCGGGCACTACGCTCGTGTGCGGCGACAGCCACACGGCCACGCACGGCGCCTTCGGGGCACTCGCGTTCGGCATCGGCACGTCCGAGGTCGAGCACGTGATGGCGACCCAGACCCTCAAGCAGCAGCGCTTCAAGACGATGCGCATCGTCTGTGACGGCGTTCTCCCGAAAGGCGTCTATGCCAAGGACCTGATCCTCGCGATCGCCGCAAGGATCACGACCGCGGGTGGCACGGGCTATGCGATCGAATTTGCGGGCACGGGCGTCGAGGCGCTCTCGATGGAAGGACGCATGACGCTCTCCAACATGGCCATCGAGGTGGGCGCCAAGGTGGGCATGATCGCACCTGACGAGACGACGTTCGCCTATCTGAAGGGCCGCCCCTTCGCTCCGAAGGGCGAGGCCTGGGACGCCGCCGTCGAATACTGGCGCACGCTGCGCTCGGACGACGACGCCGTCTTCGACAAGGAGGTTCACATCGACTGCTCGAGCCTCGAGCCGCACGTGACCTGGGGCACGAATCCGGGACAGGCCATGCCCGTGACGGGCATGGTGCCCGTTCCTGCCGAAATGGCCGATCCCGTCGAGCGTGCGGGCGCCGAAGCTGCGCTCGCCTACATCGGCGTCGAGCCGGGTGCGCCCGTCACCGACGCAAAGGTGGACACGGTCTTCATCGGCTCGTGCACGAACGGACGTCTCGAGGACTTCCGCGAGGCGGCCAGAGTACTGAAGGGCCGCAGGGTTGCCGACGGCGTTCGCGCCCTGGCCGTGCCGGGCTCCATGGCCGTGCGCGCCGCGGCCGAGGCCGAGGGACTCGACCGGATCTTCATCGAGGCAGGGTTCGAGTGGAGGCTTCCGGGCTGCTCGATGTGCCTTGCCATGAACGACGACCGCGCCACCGAGGGCTCGCGCGTCGCCTCCACCTCCAACCGCAACTTCGTCGGCCGCCAGGGACGCGGCAGCCGCACCCATCTGATGAGTCCTGCATCGGCCGCCGCCGCAGCCGTTGCCGGCCACATCGCCGACGTCCGCGATTACATTTGAGGAGGCGCGCAGAAATGGAAAAGTTCACGACTCTGACGGGCGTCGCCGCCCCGCTCGACGCCGCCAACGTCGACACCGACCAGATCATCCCGAAGCAGTTCCTGCTTGCGGTCGACCGCAAGGGCTTCGGCGTGCATCTCTTTCACGAGCGCCGCTATCTTGACGACGCCGAGACTATCGAGAATCCCGACTTCGTGCTCAACAAGCCGGCCTACAGGAGCGCCTCGATCCTCGTCGCGCGCCGCAACTTCGGCAACGGCTCGAGTCGCGAGCACGCGCCCTGGACGCTGCTCGACTTCGGCATCCGCGCCATCATCGCGCCGTCCTTCGCCGACATCTTCAGCAACAACGCGCTCGGCAACGGGCTCGTGCTGGTGAACCTCGCCGAGGAGGAGGTCGACGAGCTCTTCAGGATCCTCGAGGCCGATCCCGGCATGAAGGTGACGGTCGATCTCGTCACGATGACCTGCACGGCGGGCGAGAGGACCTGGCGCTTCACGCTCGATCCTTTCCGCCGCAAGTGCCTCCTCGAAGGCCTCGACGCGGTCTCGCTTACGCTCGAGCATGAGGACGACATCCGTGCAAGAGAGAAGCGCGAGCCCGCCTGGCTCGTGCCTCATGTCGAGGACCTCAAGTCCTGTCCGGTCTGAAGCGCCTGCGCCTGAAAGCACGGAATGCGCCTGTCTTCGCCTTCGGATCCTCCCGGTGGGCGTGGACCGCGAAGAGTCCGCGCAGCCACTGCAGGGCGGGTTCGTCGGCGACGCGTTCGTGCCGGATGAGGCGGGTGTCGAAGGCGCCCCGGCCGCGGTTGCTTTCGGGACCGTGATGAATGGGAATGGCGACGATGCCGTCCCGTTCCTCGAAGAGTCTTGCCGTCTGCATGGGCATGACGGCCGTGAAGTCCGTGGGTTGAGAAGCGAGGGGACGGCGAGGAAATATGGGATCGTGACGGCGGTTTCCTGAAGCGCCTCGCCGAGCACGGTCGTCTCGTCCATGCAGTACACTTCAAGTCGGTTCTGTCCGTGATCTTGCGCCAGTGGCGGAGCATGTCGAGCGTCACCTCGTCCTTTTCGCGGGAGGCCTCGACCAGCGGATGTCTCTTGCGAACGCAGAGCGCGTAGCTGATCGGATAGAAGGAGCAGGTCTATGACTGCCTGGGTGAATCGAGCGTGTCTCAGGGTAGACCGCGCAGTCGAGAGACACCGCGATATCCTGCCCTGATCAACGTCGATGTTCATGAGACATGACGCGCTCGCCGAGAGCCGAACATATCCGGCTCGAAGATCCACGGAAACGATGGCGATCGTCACTCGATAGTCGGCAAAGTCGAGCTTCATTGCGCCGCCCCCTGATGCTTGAAGAGATCCATAATCAATCGGTCGGGATCGGCAGACTCGAACTCGACGTGCGTACCGTTGGGCATGCTCAGACGAACCGTGCGGGAAGGAGCGGGTTCGTCAAGGTAAGGGAAGTCAGGAACTACCTGGAGCGTCTCGGAGGTAAAAGAGGCAACCTGTACAACTTCGGAAGATGAACTGCCGGCGGGATTATGAAGTTGCCCGCTTGCTGCCAGATTCTCCAGGAGCCGAAGAGATGAATAGAACACGCCAAGCGGCGGACGCTTGCGGGAGGAAATCAGGGTGGGAAGACACTGGCGATAGAACTCTCGCTTGCTTAGGAAGCTCTTCAAAACCCCCATCTCTGAACGATGGGGGAAGCAGATTTGTTTAAACGAATGACTTTTGACCAGGTGTTGAAAAGCGTCGAAAGTTCCCGTGAACGTTAGTCGTTCGATTTTTCCGAATAATGCTGAAACAACTCGATATTTGCCTAAAAATTGGGCAAATATCGTTTTCAAGAGTCGGCAAGGCCCCATGGCACTCGAGACGAAGCGCGCACCAGAGTTTCGGGGTAATCAGCAAGGTAGCCTTGGCGGAGCGCACCATTTGCGCAAGCGGTTGCAGTTGTAGAGAGCAAACAACGTGAGCGCTCGACTGTGATTTTTCGCCAACCCGCGATAACGAACCTTGGCATAGCCATAAATCCTCTTCAGCCAGAGGAAGCACCACTCAATCGAGCATCGTACCGATGCTTTTGCATGTTCCAGTTGCCGCTTTACGTTCACGCATTCGACGAGCGCTTGACCAAGTTCGCCTCCAAAGTTCTCACTGATTGACAATTCCTTCTTCCATGCGCTCGGCCTGGCAGCAATGTACCATGACACGTCCTTGAAAGGAATCGCCTGAATTTCAGCACGCTTGTGGCAACCGATGTAGCCGGAATCAAGGAAGACCTTCTTCTCAAGCCCCTTCAGAAGGTCGCCCAGATGAGTAATGTCATGTTCATTAGCCGGTGCGGCGACCGTGCCATAGATGATCCCGGATTCAGAGCAGGCGGCAATGTGCTCCTTCATCCCGAAATGCCAGGTGTTGGCCTTCTTGCCCGAAGCCATCTCAGGATCTCGAGCGTGAGCCTTGTTCTTCGTTGACGACGGCGCTTCGATAAAGGTGCCGTCAGCCGCCACCATATCAAAAGAACAGGCTCCGGCCTCTGCTGCCAGATTTACCGTGCGCTCGAGGAATTTCTGCGCCAACCCATGTTGTTCAATGAAATGCCGGAAGCGCAGTATCGTCGAATCTGAGATGAAAAGACGAGTGCTGGACACGCGGCAGAAGTTGCGAGCCACCATATCGCTCGCCAAATATGACTCCATCTCTGGATCAGACAGGTTGAGAGAGACCTGAAGCAGATGAACCCGAACCATCGTTTCAAGGCGCGTATACGGCCTTCCTTGTTGAACCGCCTCGCCGGCTTTGATGTGGTAGTGAGGCAGGCATAGTTGGATCAATTCGTTGATTACATCATCTGTCAAGCGATCCATGGCATTCACGCGGCGATCAGCATGAGCCCGACGAACATGTAGGAACTTTTCAGCGTCAATGTCTGCAAAGCTCAATTGACCATTAAACAACTCTTCCATAGCGTTACAAGATCGTAAACGTCAACGCGATAGAACCATACTATTTTGATGGCAAAAAAACACCATTTTTTGACGTTGTAAAGAAAAACCGAACGGAGTAATTTTGTTCCATTCGGCTTGGCAACAGGGGTTTTCGAAGAGCTTCCTAAAGAAAGCTGCACCTAAAATTGTCAAAAACGCAAAATTACATTGCGCAAAACACTCTACAAAAGTCTCCTTTGATATCTAAAAATGACTTCAAGCGGTAAACACCTTCAGCCGCGTAGGAGTCATTATGAAAACAAAGTTTGCATTAGTTGCGGCGACTCTGCTGTTCGCAGCAACGATGTCAGCGGATGCACTTGAGACAAGCGTTAAGCCGGCAGTTACTGATTTAGGAATCACACCTCAGTCGTACATGCTCGTGGGTAACTCGTTCACGTTCTACTCGTGTGGCATGCACAACATGATCAACCGTCTTGCACGCGCAGACGGACAGAAAATCCACCGCAATCGTATGGTGACCATTGGCGGTGCGGACCTCGGTTGGTTCAATGTATGGGATCTCGTCCGCCCGACCGGTATCGCTTCAACTTATGTCGACCATAAGGACGGCGGCAAAATCAAACGCTTCGACTTTACGAAGGAAAAGGTGTTTGACGTCGTTGTTCTGCAGGACAACAGCAAGGGACCGGTTGATCCCATGCGAAAGGACACCTTTAAGCAGGCGCTCGAGCGTCATACCGTCGATCTGACTGCTATCGGTATCAAGCCGATGGTCATGATGACCTGGGCCTGGGAAGGCAAACCGGAAATGACGAAGCAACTTGCGGATGCCACGACGACTGCGGCCAATGAAAACAACATCATGGTAGTCCCCGCCGGACTCGCATTTGCCGAGGCACTGCGCCTGAACCCCAACCTGAAGCTTTATCGCCCAGACCATTTCCATCCGTCGGCGATCGGTACTTATCTCGCCGGTTGCGTGCTCTACGCCACTATGTTCCATCGCACGCCTGTCGGCCTCAATTTCTACGGAGTCGACCCTGTGGAACCTGAAACAGCCAAATTCCTGCAGCAGGTCGCCTGGGATACCACTACGGAATTTTTCAGTTGGAAGAAATAACAGGGAGAACACACCATGAATCTGAAGAAAATTGCTGCCTCCATCGCCGCTCTCGGTGCAGTCACGTTCGCACACGCCGCCAACGTAGAGTTCTACGGTTCGATCGACAACAGTGTTTCCTACATAAAGGCTAAGGGCCAAAACGGTCAGGCCTCTATGTACGCATCCAACGACAGCTCCCCCAAACTCGGCCTCACCGGCAAGGAAGACATAGGCAACGGTCATTTCGTCCGCGTCATTCTTGAAAACGCCTACTCTGGCGATACTGGCGAATTAGCCGTGAACGGATCCATCTTCAACCGCGAATCGTCGCTGACCATCGGCGGCAGTTGGGGAGAAGTGACTTTCGGCCGCCTCGGTACGTTCTTCACGGGTATCGGTACCTACGGTCAGATCGGTAAGATGAGCATCAATCCATGCGGCACCAACTGGCATGATGCGGCTATGAGCGGCGCTTTCACGACAACCGGTCAGGTAAGCAACGCGATCGTCTATCAAGGTGACATCAATCCCAATCTGACGTTCCTTGCTCTCTATTCGAACGGGGCGGAAAAGAATGACTGGGCCGACGAAGATCATCTCTATCAGCTCGCTCTTCGCTATAAGAACGGCGACCTAACCATGGGCACGATATACACCATGACCGATTACGGCAACGCAACGACGACTTCCAGCGCTGATTCAAAGAAGGGGCACAACCTCCTCTTTACGGCGAGCAAACAGGTCTGGGGTTCCACGCGCATATATGCTGCCTACCAGCGCGTCTGGGACAATCGTCAGATCGGTGGCGGCAAGTCCGTCTACAAGGCCTCCGACATGTTCTCGACAGCCGACGTGAAGAACAGCGACTCCGCTCTTGACGCCGATGCCTTCATGCTCGGCATCAAGCATCCGTTCCTCGGCGGTAGCCTTGGATCCAAGGTCATGGCGGTTCATGCGAAATGGAACGGCTCGCACGCCGCCGACAAGGAAACTTCAGGCACGCGCTGGGTTGTTGCGAGCAAGTATCGTTATGACCTGAGCAAGCGTACCTACGTTTATCTGCTCGGCTCCTGGGCCCATGGTGACGGTATGTTTACCAACACCGACAAGGTTGAAGCCACCGCGTCTCGCTACATGGCTGCTCTCGGTATGACCCATAGGTTCTGAGCTTCAAGCTGAGCCTTGTTTTCCTCTCTAGCAGAGTCTTTTTTAGAGATCCCGTTGTCTTTACGGGATCTCTTTTTTCACCGCACTCTCTGCTAATTCCTCTGAGCGATCGGGTAAGCAGTTTTGTTTAAATTGAGGACGCCAGACCAGACGCTGAAAAGCGTCGAAAGTTCTCATGAACGTTAGGCGTTCGATTTTTCCGAATGTTGATGAAATGACTCGATATTTGCCTGCAAATTAGGCAAATCCCATCTTCAAGAGTCAGCTCGCCCCTATGGCGCTCGAGACGAAGCGCGAACCAGAGTCTCAGGGTTGATCCGCAAGGCAGCTTTGGCGGAGCACACCATTTGCGCAAGCGGTAGCAGTTGTATAGTGCAAACAACGTTTGCGCTCGACTGTGATTTTTCGCCAATCCGCGATAACGAACCTTGGCATAGCCATAAATCCTCTTCAGCCAGAGGAAGCTCCACTCAATCGAGCATCGCACCGATGCTTTCGCATGCTCCAAATGCCGTCTTACGTTCACGCATTCGACGAGCGCTTGACCAAGTTCGCCTCCGAAATTCTCACTGATTGATAATTCCTTCTTCCATGCACTCGGCTTGGCTACGATGTACCAAGACACATCCTTGAAAGGAATCGCCTGAATTTCAGTGCGCTTGGCGCAACCGATGTAGCCGGAATCAAGGAAGACCATCTTCTCAAGGCCCTTCAGAAGGTCGCCCAGATGAGTAATGTCATGTTCGTTAGCCGGTGCGGCGACCGTGCCGTAGATGATCCCCGATTCAGAACACGCGGCAATATGCTCCTTCATCCCGAAATGCCAGGTGTTGGCCTTCTTGCCTGAAGCCATCTCAGGATCTCGGGCGTGAGCCTTGTTCTTGGTTGACGACGGCGCTTCGATAAAAGTGCCGTCAGCGGCAACCATTTCAAAAGAACAAGCTCCGGCCTCTACGGCCAGATTTACCGTGCGCTCGAGGAATTTTTGAGCCAACCCATATTGGTCAATGAAATGCCTGAAGCGCAGTATCGTCGAGTCTGAGATGAACAGACGTGTGCTGGACACGCGGCAGAAGCTGCGAGCCACCATGTCGCTCGCCAAATATGACTCCATCTCCGGATCAGACAGATTGAGAGAGACCTGAAGCAGGTGAACACGAACCATCGTTTCAAGGCGTGTATACGGCCTTCCTTGTTGAACCGTCTCGCCAGCTTTGATGTGGTAGTGCGGCAGGCATAGTTGGATCAATTCGTTGATTACGTCATCAGTCAGCCGATCCATGGCATTCACCCGGCGATCAGCATGAGCCCGACGAACCTGTAGGAACTTTTCAGCATCAATGTCTGCAAAGCTCAGTTGACCATCGAATAACTCTTCCATAGTTACACCAAATTTAACGAGCTTATACTATAGAAGTATGCTATTTCTAGGGCAAGAAAACAGCATTTTTTGAGGCTGTACGGAAAAACCGAACGAAACATTTTTGTTTCACTCGGCTTGGCAACAGAGGGTTTTGAAGAGCTTCCTTAAGGTACATAAAAGGAACTTACCGATGATCTATGTTTCAAGGTGATCTCGGTTTGTTCCTTTTATTTTATCGTAAATCCAGATTTGCAGGCATTTTCATACTTGTATTTGCAGCGTATCAGTTTGCGTCATGCGGGGTGGTCTGGTATGAAAAAAGCGGCTTCCATCGTTTAGCGGAGCCGCCTTATTAAAAATCCAGGCTAAGGTTTACCGCGCCCTGCTAATAACTGATCCTTAGCCACCCTATAGAAAAAGCCTTTCATCTGAATTAACTTCTGTGGTGAACCCTCTTCAATGACTTTTCCTGCACTCATCACAAAGACTCTATTTGCTTCCATTACACTCCCCAATCTATGAGCGACAGTAATACAAGTTCTCCCTTCCCTCAATCTGTTCATAGCTTTCACAACTTGTTGCTCGGTCTTGCTATCCAGGGCACTTGTTGCCTCATCCATGATCAGAATCGGTGCATTCTTCAGAAATGCTCTAGCAATCGACACTCGTTGCTTTTGGCCTCCTGAAAGCATATTTCCTCCTTCGCCCACACGCGTCTCCAACCCCTCAGGCAACGCTTGCACCAACTCCGTCAGTGATGCTACTTCCAATGCCTTTTGAATGTCGCACTCCGTTACATTCCCCAGACCGTATGTGAGATTATCTTTCAACGTACTGTCAAAGAGTACGACATCCTGAGTCACAAACGCCATCTGACGGCGCAAGCTGCGATGCGAAACCTTAGATATGTCCTGACCGTCGATCAAAATTCGCCCTTCCGACGGTTCCAAGAACCTCGCTATCAGGATAACCAATGTCGTCTTACCCGAGCCCGACTGACCTACCAGCGCAACGCGTTCGCCTTGCTTGATCTCCAAGGAAAAAGACTTCAACGTTGGAACATCCTTGCCAGGGTAAACAACCGTCACATTCTCAAACGTAACAGTGCCACCGCCCGGCTGAATCAGCAAATCCGGACCATCGTCCTTCTCCCTTTCAGCATCAATCGTATCGAAGATGCTCTTGGCAGCTACGGAAATACTCGCAAAGGTGCCGTTCAGTCCTGAGAGATGTTGAATAGGCGCCTTCATCAGCAACAGTGCCGAGAGGAAAGTGATGAACTCCCCTATCGTCAATAGCCCTTTTTGCGCTTCGTAAAGCGCCATCCCGACAACACAGGCAATGGCCACCATCGTAAGCATTTGCGTCACGGGGGTCGTCACAGCTGTCATCTTGATGTTCTTGAGCGTCAGTTTGAAAATGCGTTCGTTAACCTCTGCAAAGCGCTTTTCCTCAAAGTCATAGGTATTGCTCACCTTGACCAGGCGCTCGGCTTCATAAGTCTCCTGTACTCGCGAAATCATCTTGCCGAGCGTTTCCTGACTTTCCTTCACGATCTTTCGTATACGCCTTGAAATCGTGCGCAGGGTCAACGCGAGTCCCGGAATGATGACGAACGTCACAAGCGTAAGTTGCCAGTCATGCCAAAAAAGCACCGATAGCAACGCCACGACCTGAATCGAATCACGCACCAATACGATGAAGGACTGTGCCGCTCCCGACAACGCCATCGTCGCTTCGTTGACGAACTTGGAACTGATTCGTCCCGTCGTATTCCGCTGATATTCAGCTTCGGGCCAGTGCAAAATGCTTTCGAACAACTGCATGCGCAGTTTGACCAGCACGGCCTGGCTTACCTTGGCCATTAGAACCGTACTCATCACCGTACAGATGGCAAACCCCAGAGTCACACCAATGAGCGCGAGCGGTGCCGCATAAATAATCCAACCTTCCTGATGATAAAACCCCAAGACCGTAATTTTACCAACCAAAGTCGCCGTCACGGACGACATGCTAGCGGACCCCATTAAAAAGACGCATCTCGGCTCGCGTTCCCATTTCCTTGACCAGACCGTCGGCCATCGCCACAATCTTCGTAGCGAGCTCGATCGGTGAAAAGCGATGCGCAACCATCATCGTCGTGCGTCCCTTCATCAAAGAGACGAGCGCTCCCTTGATCTTCATCTCGTTTTCACTGTCAAGCGCACTGGTAGCCTCATCCAAGATCAAAATCGGGGAATTTATCAAAAATGCCCGCGCAATCGACAGGCGCTGCTTCTGGCCGCCGGAGAGCCGGCTGCCACCTTCACCCACCACCGTGTCGAGCCCCTCAGGAAGGGTTCTCACAAAATCCGCCAAAGAAGCATCCTCCAACGCCTTCCAAACTTCGGCTTCCGTAGCGTCAGGCGAGCCGTAAAGCACGTTGTTGCGGATCGTATCGTCAAAAATCATGACGTCCTGCGAGACGATGGCAATGTGCCTGCGAAGCGACTCAAGCTTCAAGTCCCGAATGTCAATACCGTCCAGTAAGATCCGACCTTTTGTAGGATTCCAAAAACGCGGAATCATGTGCACGAGCGTACTCTTCCCAGACCCAGACAACCCGACCAGAGCAATACAGTCACCCGCTTTGACTTCCAAATTGAACTCGTGAACCGCATCGCGTTTGGTGTTCGGATAACGCATCGAGACATGCTCGAAGACGAAGTCCCCCTTGCAGGTCGTCAAATCCACCTTGCCCTCATCCGCTTCGTCGGCTTCGTCGAGCGTGGCAAAGATGCTTTCGGCTGCCACCGCCATCACCACGAAACCAGAATTGACACCCGCGAGATTTCGAAGCGGCGGCATCAGAAGAAGAAGCGCCGCCAGAAAGGTCACGAAATCCCCCATGGTAATCACCCTCTGGCTGATCTGGAACATCGCGAACGCGAGTACCAGAGCAACTCCTGACATGAAAATCAGTTGCGTGAGCGGAGTACCCATGGAGGTCACCTTTGTCATGTCGATCATCATTTTGCTCACGCCGTCATTGATGCGTTTGAAACGATCCATTTCGAGAGCGTAGGTATCGGAGAGTTTGATGAGGCGATGCCCCTCATACACTTCCTTCACTCGCTCGAGTATGGAAGCAAAGGACGCCTGGCAGGTCTCCATGATCATCTTCATTCGTTTGGAGATGTATCGGAGCAACTTGAAAATCATCGGCGCAATAATGAAGCTCACAATGGCGAGCATCCAGTTGTTCCAGACGAGTACGCAAGTGAGCGCCACCACCTGCACGCTGTCACGCACCAAGATGATGCAGGACTTGCTCGCGTTCGAGAGAGCTACATTCGCCTCAAAGATGAACTTTGACGTAATGTTGCCGGTGGAATTCTTCTGATAAGTATCGGCAGGCCAGTGCAAGATCTTGTGGAAGATTTCCCCTCTGAGTTTGACAAGCACGGCCTGACTAGTCTTCCCGAGCAGATAATTGCTCATGAACATGCTCCC
>ENA-ORLU01001767-ORLU01001767.1-human-gut-metagenome-genome-assembly--contig:-NODE-1767-length-14704-cov-3.794285_pt1 | contig 14704 bp, 16 predicted proteins | sample MGYA00243009_ERZ508833 | MGnify/ENA primary metagenome ERZ508833 (study PRJEB26277, sample SAMN04329763) | human gut metagenome | biome: human-associated habitat | host: Homo sapiens | place: USA...
TAACCGCTTGACCAACCGGCCAGATTGGTGACCCATGTAGGCCTCGAACCTACGACACCCTGATTAAGAGTCAGGTGCTCTACCAACTGAGCTAATGGGCCGTTCAAACTACTTGATTATAATACACGATATCTGAAAAAATTGCAAGAGTTTTTTGAAAAAATTTTTAAATTTTCTCCTATTTTTGATTTTATTTGACTAAGAGGAGAGAAAAGCATAAAATAAAAATGGTAAGGTGTAAAAAATCTTAAATTTACGGAGGACTTAGATTATGCAATACGATATTGCCGTTATTGGTGGCGGCCCGGCAGGTGTTTCTGCAGCTGTAACAGCAGCTAGTAAAGGCCGTAAGGTTATTCTTTTTGAGGCCCACGGCTTTAGCCCTCGTTTACGCAGTGTGGCCAAAATTACAGATTATCTTGGTATTCCCGATATTTCCGGTAGTGATTTAATGGACATCTTTGTTAAGCATTTGCGCAGCACTGATGTAGATGTAGTTGAAGCAAAGATTATCAGCCTGCGTGAGGTTGGTGAAGGCTTTGAGTTGGGTACTCCTCATGGTGATTACACTGCTGATGCAGTTGTATTGGCTACTGGTATTTCACGTTCCAATCTTATTCCTGGTGAGAAGGAGTTTTTGGGACGTGGCGTAAGCTATTGCTCCATTGTTGACGGTCCTAAATTCAAAGGTAAAAGAGTTGCTGCTATTGCTACTGTACCTGATGCTATGTATGAAATTGAATATTTGGCAGAGCAATGTGAGCATGTATTCTTCTTCCCAAGATATGCTGGCTATGTTCCGCCTAAAAAGAAAAATATTACCGTTGTTTTAGATAAACCTACTGAAATTACCGGTACTGACAAGGTTACTGGTCTGCGTGCTGACAATGATTTCTATAATGTTCAGGGTGCCTTTGTATTCCGTGCAAGCGATCCTCTGAACAGCTTTCTGCCCGGTTTGGAAATCCGCGGCCGCAGCATTTATGTTGATGACCAGGCTCAGACCAATATTGAAGGCGTATTTGCTGGCGGCGACTGCACTGGTCAGCCTTGGCAGATTAATCGCGCCGCAGGACAGGGCCAAAAGGCTGCACTGAGTGCTATCCGCTATCTGGCTCGTCGCGATGAGGGTATTGTTTATTAATAACCGCGGGTTTTAAAGTGGATATTTTTGCTATATTAATGAAGTTACTTTTTTAATTAGCAAAAATGTGCTACAATATAATTTATGATTATATTTGATTTGGAGGAATCGTTATGTTAGATATGAAGTTTGTCCGCGAGAATCCGGAGCTTGTTACTGAAGCTATTCAAAAACGCTTTGGTAATATTGATTTGACCGAGTTCCTCGAACTGGACAAAAAACGTCGTGAAATTACAGGACAGGTTGAAGCCTTAAAAAAAGAGCGCAACACTGCTTCTCAAGAAATTGGCAAAATGAAAAAAGCTGGCCAAGATGCTTCTGAGCAAATGGCTGCTGTTCGTGCTCTCGGCGACAAAATCGCTGAAGACGATAAAGAGCTGAAGGATATCGAAGATAGACTGAAGAGCATTCTCCTGACCATTCCTAACATTCCTGCTGAAGATGTTCCCGTTGGCAAGGACGATAGCTGCAATCCCGTAGTTCGTACTTGGGGCGAGCCTACTAAATTTGACTTTGAGCCTAAAGCTCACTGGGAAATTGGCGAAGGCCTGAATATTCTTGACTTTGAGCGTGGCGTAAAGGTTTCCGGCGCTCGCTATGTATTCTATCGTGGTCTGGGTTCCAGATTGGAGCGTGCGGTAATTAACTTCTTCCTTGATCTGCACACTCAAAAGCATGGCTATACTGAAATGTTCCCGCCCTTTATCGTAAACGGCGCAAGCATGCAAGGTACTGGCCAATTGCCTAAATTTGCTGAGGATATGTACAAGCTGGAAAACGGCGATATGTATCTGATTCCTACTGCAGAAGTTCCTGTAACCAACTACCATCGTGATGAAATCCTGAGCGGCGATCAGCTGCCCATCAAATACACTGCTTACAGCGGCTGCTTCCGTGCAGAGGCTGGCGCAGCAGGCCGTGATACTCGTGGCTTGATTCGTATGCACCAATTCAACAAGGTTGAGCTGGTTAAATTTACTAAACCTGAAGATTCCTGGGCTGAACTGGACAAACTGACTGCTGATGCTGAAGAAGTTCTGCAGCTGCTGGGCCTGCCCTATCATGTAGTACGCCTGTGCACCGGTGACCTGGGCTTCAGCTCTGCAACCACCTATGACTTGGAGGTATGGCTCCCGTCTGCTAACTGCTATCGTGAGATTTCCTCCTGCTCCAACTTCCTGGACTTCCAAGCTCGCCGTGCTAACATCCGTTTCCGCCGCGATGCTAAATCCAAACCGGAACTGGTTCATACCCTTAACGGCAGCGGCGTAGCTGTTGGACGTACTGTTGCAGCTATTTTGGAAAACTACCAACAAGCTGATGGCAGCGTAGTAGTACCTGAGGTACTGCGTCCCTACATGGGCTGCGATGTAATCAAGGCTCCTGAAAAATAATCATATCTGATTAGCTTTATTGACCTGAGTAGATTTTTCTGCTCAGGTCTTTTTATGCCTTTATTAGGCTAAAGTCGCTTATTTTTTTGTAAAAACCTTGATGCAGTGGGAGTTTGAGAGGTATGGCGAATGATGAAAGATAAAGGACATTTTTTGTTCCTTGATAGTTTTCTTTTGAAGCCATGGTCAAAAGAAAACTAGTACATACTTATTCTGATGAAACCGATTCGGAAGAAACCGAATAAATTGACGGAGGTTCGTCAGAATGATATAATATTATTCGGAAGAAACCGAATCGGAGGTGACCGAATAAATGGATTTTTTTGGTAGAAATCAGGAGCTGAAGCGTTTAAAGAGTTTTTTTTACGATGATTTATCTATGGCAGCGTTGGTATATGGTCGTCGCAGGGTAGGTAAAAGCGAGCTTATTAAACAGGCTATCAAGGAGTCGGAATATAAATTTATATATTATGAATGCAAACAGACATCTGAAGCAAATAATGTAGAAAGCTTATCATTATTGATTGCAGAAGTTTTTGACCTGCCTTGCATACAATTTAAAAATATGGAGGCTGCTCTGCAGTTTTTGTTCCAGTCCGCTTTGAATAAAAGAATAATTTTAGTATTGGATGAGTATCCGTATTTGCGAGAGCGTGTGGAAGGCTTAGATAGTATCATTCAGGGTTTGGTGGATAAATACAGGGAAAATAGTCAATTAAAGCTTGTTGTGTGCGGTTCCTATATTGACACTATGCGTTCCTTATTACTTGTACAAAATCCTCTTTACGGCCGTGTGGACCTTACTATAGATTTGAAGCCTATGAATTATCTTGAAGCAGCATGCTTTTATCCAACCTTTTCCAACGAGGATAAGGTAAGGCTATATAGTGTTTTTGGCGGTATACCTTACTATAACCGTTTGATAAATCCTTCGCAAACTGTTGAAGAAAATATTATTCGTCTTATAGCATCTCCTGGAGCACGCTTAGAAAATGAAATAGGATTATTTTTAAGAGCTGAGATTTCTAAAATTTCTAATGCTAATATTGTTTTTGAAACATTGGCCAAGGGATTCACCAGGTTTAAAGATATTTTGAGTCAATCTCATATTTCTAGTGGACCAACCTTAGTAGATGTTCTTGATAGATTGATTAATATGGAAATAGTGGCTAAAACTTCTCCTATTAATGACGAGAATAATAAAAGAAAATCTGGATATTATATTTGCGATAATTTGGCTTTGTTCTATTATAAATACGTATTCAGATATTCTTCTCAGATTAGCATTATGCCTTCGGAAATTTTTTATGAAAAATATATTAAAGAGGACTTTAATAGCAGTCATGTTCCAAAGGTATTTGAAAGTATTTGTGGACAATATTTAATAGAGCTTAACAAAAGAGGCTTAATGCCACAGACTTTTGAAAAAATAGGGCGCTATTATTATGATGATTCTGTTAATAAGAAAAATGGTGAATTTGATATAGTTACACTAGATTCCTCTGGCTACAATTTTTACGAGGCCAAGTTTAGAAATCATGGTATTGATAGAAAAATGATTGAAGCGGAAATACGCCAGGTTGAGGCAACAGGATTGCAATGCCATCATTATGGATTTTTTTCCAAAGGTGGATTTTGTGAGGATGTAAATAATCTTGATAAGATTTCTTGTTTCACGTTGGACGATTTATTTAATATAGAACCATAATTTGCAGACATATCAAGAAACGATTCTAAATTGCAATACTTTATTGACCTGAGTAGATTTTTCTGCTCAGGTCTTTTTATGCCTTTACTAGAATAAAGTCCCTCATGAAATTGTAAAAATACCCACAAAAGTCCCTCATCTTTTTGCGAATTTCTTGGAAAAGTCGCTCATCTTTTTGTAAAAACGTTGATATAGTGGGTGTTTGAGGGTGATTATCACGTATATCGCAGATGTGCTGTGATATATTGTTTAGTAGTGGATTAAAGAACACTATAAAGCACTTATGGAAAAGAAAAATTACTTTATATTTTCCTATTGTGTATTTCCCTTTTTATGATAAAATCAAATAATAAAATACATTGCAAAGGCAAGGGGAGAGTGGATATGTTAAGAGATAAAATTTTCCAAATTGATAAGACTGATGTTGAAAGACTGGCGGCTGAATATGGTTCTCCGCTTTTGGTGCTGTCTTTGGAGCAGGTAAAGCAGAATTATGAGCTGTTAAAAAAGTATATGCCTCGCGTAGCTGTTCACTACGCAATTAAAGCTAATCCTCATCCAGAAATTCTCCGTGTTATGAAGGAAATGGGTTCCTGCTTTGACGTAGCATCTGACGGTGAAATCCGCACTCTGCACGATATGGGTGTCGAGGGTGAGCGTATGATTTATGCTAATCCCGTTAAGACTGGTGTGGGCTTAAGGGCCTGCAATGAGTGTGGCGTACATAAAATGACCTTTGACAGTGCGTCTGAGATTGCCAAAATTCAGGCAGCCTGCCCTGGTACAACAGTGTTGCTGCGTCTGCGTATAGATAATTCTTCTGCCCATGTAGATTTGAACAAAAAATTTGGTGCTGCTCGTGAAAATGCACTTGATTTAATGCTCAAAGCAAAAGAAGCAGGCCTTGATATGGCTGGTATTGCCTTTCATGTAGGCAGTCAGACTGTCAGTGCAGAGCCTTATCTGCACGCTCTTGATATTGCTCGTGAGCTTTTTGAGGAAGCTAAGGCGGCTGGCCTGGAGCTGCGAATTCTTGATATTGGCGGAGGATTTCCCATTCCTGAGCCTAAAGTAAAATTTAATCTTCCTGAAATGCTGCAGCAAATCAATGCACGTCTAGATGAGGATTTCCCTAATATTGAAATTTGGTCCGAGCCTGGACGCTACATTTGCGGTACTGCAGTAAATCTTATTACCAGTGTAATTGGTGTGACTGAGCGTGGTGGTCAGCCTTGGTATTTCCTTGATGAAGGACTTTATGGTACCTTTTCTGGTGTAATTTTTGACCAATGGGATTTCAAGCTTATCAGCTTTAAGGAAGGCGAGGAGCGTGTAGCAGCAACCTTTGCTGGTCCTAGCTGTGATTCCCTTGATATTATGTTCCGTGGTCGTATGACTGCACCATTAGAGGTTGGGGACTTGCTGCTTGTTCCTGCTTGTGGTGCTTATACTTCTGCCTCTGCGACAACCTTTAATGGGTTCGGTAGGGCTAGGTTCGTCATCTGGGAAGATGTAAAATGCGACTGCATATAATAAATACGTCATTTACTTCGTTAGGATTCCTAGACGTACTGTTAGTACGCCGTCGTCATCCTACCTCGTATCTGGCGCATTCTCTGCAGTCTTAGTTTGTAGTTAGTACGCCGTCGCATTTTCTAGCATCTGAGGTATTATTCACATTCCTAGCAACTTAATATCTAAAATATTTTTGGACGCATTCTACAAGGAATGCGTCCTTTTGTAATTAGAAAGAAAAAGTTTCTTTGATTAGCAATCTTGGGATAAATTTTAGATTCATATGCACTATGAATGTTTTTTGGAATGCTATTTTCGTTATAATTCTGTATAAAATTCAGCTGGTTACGCTCGGCTTTAGATTGCTCTGCTTATAGGTGGTTAGGATGAGTTGTTATGCCTAGTAGTAGAGGCGTTTTCTGGAATCTCACACCACATTCTTTCTAATGTACGAAATAGAGATTTTATTTGTAGACCGTAGTGTTTTTATGATAGAATAAAATGATAAGTTTATTTTTGGAGGCTTATTATGGAAAAGAACTGGCAGGAGCTTTTGGATAAGGTTAATCATAATGATTTGTATATGCCTTTGCTGGAAGCGATGCTGAAATATAAGGCTGAAAATATTTATCCCTTGCACACTCCTGGTCATAAGGGAGGCCGTGGTATGGCGCAGGCTTTGCGCAGTGAGCTGGGCAAGTCCGTTCCTATGGATGTGTCTCTCATGAGTGAGTTGGACGATATTCACGAGCCTACTATGTATATCAAGGAGGCGCAGGAGCTGGCAGCTAAGACCTATGGCAGTGATGCTTGCTTTTGGGCAGTAAATGGTACTAGTCAGGCTATACATGCTATGCTGATGACGGCGCTGCAGCCTGGTGAAAAGCTGCTTTTGCCACGTAATGCTCATCGCAGTGTGGCAGGTGGTCTAGTGCTGGGTGGTATTGAAGTAGTTTATCTGGAGCCAGAATATAGTGAGGTCTTTGGTATTCAGCTGCAGGTTACTCCTGAAGCTGTAAAGGCTGCTTTAGACAAGGATGCAGAGATTAAGGCTGTTTTACTGACAAGTCCTAACTACTATGGCGTTGCAGCCAAGGTCAGTGAGGTTGCAGAAATTTGTCACGCTAGAGGCGCAGTGCTTTTGGTTGATGAAGCTCATGGTCCTCATTTGGGCTTTAGTGAGCTTTTGCCAAAGTCTGCTTTGCAGCAGGGGGCTGACGCCTGCGCACAAAGCACTCATAAAATAGTAGGTGCTATGACCCAATGCAGTATGGTTCATTTTCAGGGTGAACGACTTGATTTGCAGCGTGCTGCTGATGTGATGAGTATTTTGACAACTACTAGTCCCAATTACTTTTTGATGGCATCTCTGGACGCTGCTCGAGCTCAGCTGCAGGCCCATGGTACATTAATGAGTGAGCTGGCCTGTGAAGCGGCACAACGTTTGCGTAAGCTGTGCGGTGAGTTTGCTGGCTTGCGAGTAATGGAGCCGCAGGATTGTGACGGCCTTGCTATTGATATGACCAAGGTTACAGTTAATTTTGCAGACTGGGGCATCAGCGGTGTTGAGGCAGGAGATATTTTCCGCAGCTTTAAGGTTGCAGTGGAGCTGGTAGATGCTGAAAACGTATTGTTTTTGGTGACCTACGCAGATATGGATGGCGGCTTTGCTGATGGATTGGCACGTATCCGCAGTGCCTTGGAATATATGTCTAAGAATAAAAGGCCGCGTCAAGAGCAGGCTCAGGCTATTAAGGTCCCTGGAACGGAGGCAGTTATGTCCTTGCGTCAGGTTTTTAATAGTCCTAAGGAAAGTGTGCTTTTGGAAGAGTCGGCAGGAAGGATATGTGCGGAGCAGGTAAGCTTTTATCCGCCTGGAATTCCTGTACTGCTGCCTGGTGAGCGTATTACCGAGGAAATTATAGCCTACTGCCAAAAGCAGAGGGCCTTGGGACTGCCTGTAAGTGGTCCTGCTGATTCTCAGCTTTTGACGGTGCGAGTTTTGAGAGGATAATTTTATGAAGGGTTTATTTATAACTTTAGAGGGCTTGGACGGCGCAGGTAAAACCACACAGCTTCATAAGGCTGCAGAGCTTTTGCGTCAGCAGGGCTATGAGGTAGTGGAAAGCCGTGAGCCAGGTGGTACGGAGCTGGCAGAGAAGGTTAGAGCTTTGGTGCTTGACGCTGCTTTGCCGTTGAATAATACTACTCAGACACTTTTATATCTTGCTGCCAGAAGTGAGCATGTGGACAAGCTGCTTAGGCCTGCTCTTGAGGCGGGAAAGATAGTTTTATGTGACCGCTTTAGCGACTCTACATTGGCTTATCAGGGGTTGGCTGCAGGCAAGACCATAGATGAGCTCACTGATTTGCGTCAGCTGAACGCTTTTGCTACAGAAGGCCTTGCACCAGATCTGACCTTGGTGCTGGATGGTGACCCTAAGCTTTTACTCAAACGCAGAGATGCCAGAGGTGTAACCGACCGCTATGAAGAGCAGGGCTTGGAGCTGCAGTACAAGCTGCGCAGTGCCTTTGCAGCCTTAGCGAAGGCGGAGCCTGAGCGTATGCGTATCATAAATGCTGAAGGCAGTGAAGCTGCTGTCAGCGCAGCAATTATGGATGTTATTGGGGAATTTTTGGAGAGGAAGCTGTAAAATGTGGAATGATGTTCTGGGACATGAGGGAGTAAAAAGCTTTTTAAGCAGCTATCTTCATGCACAGGAAAGACCTCATGCGCTGCTGTTTCTTGGTGCTGCCGGACTTGGTAAAAAGCGTCTGGCCTTGGAATTTGCCAAAACTCTCCTATGTGAAAACAGTACTGGTGTTGATGACTGTGAATCCTGCCGTCTGATTAATTTGGAGGATGGTAATTTCAGTCACCCTGATTTTATCCTTTTGGAGCAGGAGCAGGACACCAAGACAGGACGCATTAAGGATATAGGTATTGACCAGGTACGTGAGCTAACTGGCAAGGCTGCCTTTGCACCTGTTATGTCACAGAATAAGGTCTGCATTATTGATGGCGTTGACTCTATGACAGTGTACGCTGCCAACAGCTTTTTAAAGCTATTGGAGGAGCCTCCTGCAGGCTGGGTGATCATTCTATTGGCTGAGTCGGAGGACAAGCTTTTGACTACTATTCTGTCTCGTGTGGTCAAGGTACGCTTTCAGCCTATTCCAGAGGAGCTGGTGTATCAGGCGCTGCTTGAACGTGGCGTAGCTAAGGAGCAGGCTCTTGTGTTGGCACGCATCAGCGAAGGCTCCTTAGGAGCGGCGGTGAGACTTCTGGAACAGCAGGTTTTTGAAGTTCGTCAGCAGGCAGTAGCCTTTTTGGAGGCTTTGCCCCTAAAGATGCCTATGGACTATGTAGTTGGTCGTCCTTGGGTAGAAAAATATGATAGAAACCAGGCGATTTTATTTGTTAAGCTCTTGCAGCTTTTATTGCGTGATTTGCTGATAATCCGCGCAGATGCTAAAATAGCATTATATAATTGTGATATAGAAACAGGTCTGCAGCAGTTAAGCAGGGGGTGGAGCTCCCGCAGTCTTAAGCAGGCTTTAGACATCATTAAAGAGACTTATGCAGCTTTGGACAGCAGTGTTGGCGTGAAGCTGGCGCAGGAGTCCATGGCTCTTAAAATAGATTCAATATACAAGGAGTGATAAAAATGCCAACAGTTGTAGGTATTAGATTTAAAAAGGCATGTAAGATATATTATTTTGATCCGGCAGACACAGGTGTAGCCAAGGGCGATTTTGCCATTGTGGAAACTGCTCGTGGCGTAGAATACGGCGAGGTAGTTATCGGTCCTCGTGAGGTTGATGAAAAGGATATAGTATCCCCTCTGAAGCCGGTTATGCGCAAAGCAACTGCTGAGGATGAGGACAAGCTGGTAGAGAACAAGGTACGTGAAAAGGAGGCCTTCAACATCTGTCTGCGCAAAATTAAAAATCATGGTCTTCCTATGCGTTTGATTGATGTAGAGTTCACCTTTGATGTTAACAAAATTATTTTCTACTTTACCGCAGACGGTCGTATTGACTTCCGTGAGTTGGTAAAGGATTTGGCGTCCGTTTTCCGTACCCGTATTGAGCTGCGCCAGATTGGCGTGCGTGACGAGGCTAAAATGCTTGGCGGTATTGGCAGCTGTGGACGTCCCCTGTGCTGCGCTACCTTCCTGGGTGATTTTGAGCCTGTTTCCATTCGTATGGCAAAGGACCAGAATCTGTCCCTTAATCCTACCAAGATTTCCGGTATCTGCGGCAGATTGATGTGCTGCCTGAAATATGAAAATCATATGTACTGCAAAGGCTCCTGCAACAATCACCGTCGTGAGCGTGTGGAAATTCCTAAAATAGGTGCTACTGTTGTTACCACCATGGGCGAGGGTAAGGTTGTAGGTATTAGCCGCGGTCAGCGTACTGCTTCTGTACAGCTGGCTCCTGACAATATTATTCAGGTGGAGTGGGATGAAATTGTAGATGCGTCCCAGGCTGATAATGTGTAATGAAAGCAGCGTTCGCTGTGACTACGTTCCTGGCTGCCAGTATAAAATCTGGCAGGATGCCAAGGAATTCTGTTTTACTACGGATGCTGTGTTTTTAGGAAATTTTCCCCATGTAGTACGCCAGGCTAAGGTACTGGAGCTGGGCTGTGGCACTGGTGCCATTAGTATGCTGTTGGAAAGCCGCGGTGCTGCTCAGGTGACAGCCCTGGACGTTAATCCACGTATTACGGAGTTGCTGCGCCGCAGTGTAGCAGACAATGGTCTGGAGGAAAAGTTTAATATTATAGACGGAGATATCCGTAACTACAAGGAGCTGTTTGCCCCTGAAAGCATGGATTTGGTTGCTGCTAATCCGCCCTATCGCAATAGCGGCAACGTGCGCCAGATTGGTACAGCTGCCTGCCATGAGGTATCTGCTAACCTAGAGGACTTTTTTAAGGCTGCTGCTTATGCAGTACGTTATCGTGGACGCTTTGCCTTGGTACAGCTGCCTGAGCGCTTTATAGAAAGCATTGAGCTGGCACTTAAGTATGGTTTGCAGCCCAAGCGGCTTCAATGGGTGCATTCTTCCATTGGCAAGCCTGCCTGGATTTTTCTGATGGAGATGGTCAAGGGAGGAAGCTACGGACTTGATGTTTTGCCTCCTCTTATCATGTATAATGCTGATGGTTCCTACACTGAGCAGGTCCAAAAGTTTTACGAATAAGAAAGCCGCTTAGCGGCTTTTTTACTTACAGATTATAATTTAAGTATTATAGATATATATGGGAAGCCGCAAAAGGCGTAAATTTGACGATTTTTGCCAATTTGTGATAAAATATTACAGATTAAGGAGGAAGTTCCCATGTATAAATTCATGAGTAAAATTCGTTTACAATGTCTTGTTTTGGGCATTGCTATCATTTTGATGACTCCCTTTTTGGCAGGCTTTGATATTACACGTCAGATTACTATTGAATATGATGGTCATAAAAAGGAGCTGCGTACCAACGAAAGCAATCCACAGCTGATTATTGAGGCTACAGGTGTTCCCTTTAAAAATGGTGATAGCTGGAAGCTTTTAGGACCAAATAAAAGTCTGCAGGATGGCAGTGTTATTCAGGTAATACGTGCCAAGGAGTTTACTGTTGTCCGCGATGGTAAGGAGGAGCTGCTGCGTTCCAGCAAGGAAACTGTTGGAGAAGCTTTGAAATCCTTAGGCATTTCATTCAAAAAGAGCCGTATTTATCCTAAAGCGGATAAGGAGCTGCAAAGCGGTATGAGAGTTTATGTTCTCAACAAAGGCGAGGAGCTGCACTTTGATGAAGCAGAGGTAGATATTCCAGTAAAATATATTGAGGACTACAGCCGTAATTTTGGCGAAAATCTGATTAAGGACGGTGGTAAGCCTGGTAAGAGCAAGGTTATTTCTAAAAAAATAGCTAATGCTGACGGCACTCATTCTTTTACTGAACTGGGACGTGAAATACTGCAGGAACCTGAAAGCAAGGTTGTATTGAAGGGTATGGCTATGAGCGTCAAAACTCCTGACGGCTATAAGCGTTATAAAAAGAAAATTATTGCTGAAGCTTCTGCGTATGTAGCAACCGGTAATCCTACTGCTGTTGGCATTTATCCATATGTAGGCATAGTTGCTGTTGACCCCAGAGTTATCCCGCTCTACACCAAGATGTATATTCCTGGTTATGGTATTGCTATGGCCGGTGATACAGGTGGTTATATCATTGGCAACCGCATAGATTTATTTTATGATGACTATAATGCTGCCATTCATTTTGGCAGACGCAATGTAGAAGTTTATATTTTAGAGGATTAATTATGTTAAAAGAGGTACTTGTTGTAGAGGGAAAGATGGATACCGTAGCCATTAGCAAAGCTCTGGAGGCAGACACCATTGAAACAGGAGGCTTTACTCTGGCTCCCTACACCTTAAAGCAAATAGAGGCTGCTTATAAAAAGCGCGGCATTATCATTCTGACTGACCCTGATGGAGCAGGCGAAAGGATCCGTCGCTTTTTGACTGAGCGTTTTCCTGATGCAGGTCAGGCCTTTATTCCTAAAATTCAAGCTACGGCCAACAATGATGTTGGCGTGGAGCAGGCTAAGCCGGAGGCTATTTTGGCGGCGCTGGCTAAGGTGCGTCACCATGAATACAAGCCTCAGGCAGAGTTCACCCATATGGATCTGTTTGAGTATGGATTGAACGGCTGTGCTGATGCCGCAGAGCGCAGAGATGCTCTTGGCGCTGAGCTGGGAATAGGCTATGGCAATGCTAAGCGTTTTTTAGAAAGACTTAATCATTATGGCGTCACCCGTGAGGAATTTATGGCGGCGCTGGCTGTAATTGATAGGAGATAAGAGTAAGTGAACAAACCGATTATTGCTTCTCCCCAGGTTACTAATCATATTCTGCACCGCTTTAAGCTGCGTGCAGATAAAAAGCTGGGACAAAATTTTTTGATAGATGAAACTGTAGTGCGACGTATTGTCGAGGCTGCGGAGCTTACTCCTGAGGATACTGTTCTGGAGGTTGGCCCTGGCATTGGTACTCTTACTCAGGGTCTTGCTGAAAGCGGAGCCAATGTTGTAGCAGTAGAGCTGGATAAAAGACTGCTGCCAGTTTTGGATGTAACCTTAGAGGGCTACGACAATGTGCGCATTGTTAATGGTGACATTCTGCAGGTTGATATTATGGAGCAGGTGCAGAAGCCTGATTTTAAATGCTGCGCTAATCTGCCCTACTATATTACTACTCCCATTATTTTTGCTATTTTAGAAAAGCGTCTGCCTATGGAGCGTTTGGTTGTAATGGTGCAGAAGGAAGTAGCAGAGCGTATGGCGGCTAAGCCTGGCAGTAAGGATTATGGTGCGCTGTCCGTAGCGATTCAGTATTTTACTGAGCCGGAAATTGCGTTTATCGTACCGCCTTCTTCCTTCATTCCCGCTCCGTCCGTAGACTCCGCAGTAATTGTCTGCAAGCGCCGCAGTACTCCTCCTGTTGAGGTATGCGACGAGAATTTGTTCTTCCGCGTTGTAAAGGCAGCCTTCTCCCTGCGTCGTAAAATGCTCAGCAATTCTTTAAAGAATATGGGCATCAAGGGCGAACAGGTAAGCAAATGGCTGGAGCTTGCTGGTGTAGACGGCAAGCGCAGAGCAGAAACTCTTTCCTTAGAGGACTTTGCGGCATTGACCAATACCTTTGCTCAGGCTAAGGAATAATTTTATACTTGTAAATACTAAAGGCACACTGCGCAAGCAGTGTGCCTTGTCTGTTGTATGGCATATAGCTTGTATATTAGTATTATTATTTAAGACTTTCCATTTAAAGCATAATAATGGTATAATTATGGTATAATATGGAAGGAGCTGGAGACATGCCGCAAATTATTCCTATCAAAGAATTGAAAAATACTTCTGCAGTATCTGAAATGTGCCATAATACTGATGAACCGGTATTCATTACTAAAAATGGTTATGGCGATATGGTTATTATGAGTATTGAAACTTATGAACAGCGTATGAATAGAGAAAAAATGTACAGAGAGTTAGAAATTTCTGAGCGCCAAATTTCTGAGGGCAAGGTTATGGATGCTCAAGAGTCAATTGCCAGATTGAAGGCAAAATATGGCATATAAAGTTATAGTCACAGAAAATGCTGCTCAGCAGGTAGAGAATATATTGGATTATATTATATATAGATTGCACAATGAAAAAGCTGCTATTGAAATTTTGAATGAAATAGAGGCGACGTATAAAAGTTTGGAATATTTAGCTGACTCTATGGCATTTTGCTATGATAGTTATTTAAGAGCTAAGGGATATAGAAAGATTTCCCTGCGGAATTATGACTACGTTTTGCTTTATCAGATTGTGGAGGATAGGGTTTACATTAATGGTATTTTCCATATGCTGGAGAATTATAGAGACAAGCTGTAACATGAGGTGATAACTATGTTCTGCAAAAACTGATTTGCAAAAGGCTGATGTTGCCAATCAATATCAAAATAAGATAGATGATTTTTTAGGCAATGGTCACGTGAAAAACTGGGTAGCAAAGGTTGATCGCATAGAATCGTCTTATGATAAAAAAGCGCTAAAATTTTCTTGAAATACTACGTTAGTGATGTGGAATATGAAATAACAACTGGAATAGTTGATGAGGGAAAAATAAAAACACTGGTTCCTGTTGGCAGTGATGTTTATAAAAAGGCATCTGACTTGATTAGTGGCGATATAGTGAGCTTTTCAGGTAGATTTGTTAAACGATATGGTGAGGAAAGTTATTTCAATAAGTATCATTATGATAATACGTCTCCTGAACTGCTTTTCAAGTTTGATGATATTGAGCTGGAAAGAATGTAAGCGTCAAATTTAGTACGTAGGAAAAAATAAGAACCGCCAGTTTTGGCGGCTCTTACGCGTCAGCATCTACTAT
>ENA-ORLU01001769-ORLU01001769.1-human-gut-metagenome-genome-assembly--contig:-NODE-1769-length-14690-cov-2.905085_pt1 | contig 14690 bp, 10 predicted proteins | sample MGYA00243009_ERZ508833 | MGnify/ENA primary metagenome ERZ508833 (study PRJEB26277, sample SAMN04329763) | human gut metagenome | biome: human-associated habitat | host: Homo sapiens | place: USA...
GCTCCACCTGCTCTGCGATCTGCATGGTATACTGGGGATCTCTGTGGATCAGTGTGGTCAGATACAGATAATATGCCCACAGTTCTCCACCGGTGGCTTTTTGTGCTTCCAGCATGTCCGCTGCATGATCTAATATCCAGCCTGCTTCGTTATAACGTTCCTCCGTGATCAGAAGCTGTGCCTGGAACAGTCTCGCCGACACATCCTTCTCATCCATGGTCACCATGCGCTCCACCAGTTTGCCGGTCTCCGCGAGCCAGGTTCCCGTACCGATCTTTTTCAGTCTCGATTCTTCATAATATTTCATGATCTGGGTGATGCACTGCATATGACTGTGATCCGCATGCCGGGCCACTACACCGTCTCCCAGCTGTACCATGACCGGGATCTCCAGTGAAGTATAAGCATTATATATGTAGGCTTTACCAAAATTTTTGCCAGGTCTGCACAGGCTGCTGTCGATGTAGACCGGCAGGCGGCAACGGTTTCCCAGAAAATCATCGTCTGTAATGTTTTCCTTTTCCGTAAAGACAAATTCACCCTCACACTCGATCTGGAGATTCGTATATCCCCAGCCGTTCCTCACGATGGTCAGATTGTTCTCCGTGACGCCGTAATTATCTGCGCTGCGAGGCAGTTTTTTCACCAGTTCTTTCTCTTCCGTCAGGAATTCCAGCTGTTGCTTTTTATTGATACAGATCAGGAATTCCTCTACATTTTGTTCGTTGCCCTCATAAGTGGACAGGATCCGGTAACTGTTATAGAAATGGGCATCGTTCCCCTGGAACAGCCGCAGAAATTCCGGATCATAGAACAGCCGCACAGCTTCCTTCCAGTTGTTCTTCGCCAGGTTGGCAAAATGGAACAGATTCCGGATAGCTCCGATGGAAGAATTCAACATCCCATGCTCCACCGTCACCACAAAAGGAAGATTGTATTCTCCTCTGTTGCTGACTACGGAAAAAGAGCCCTTGATCACATCCCCTTCCTCCAGATCTTCTCCGTGGAAGCAGTAAAAAATTTCTGCATCGGAGCCGGTAAACTGATCCGTCATACATTCCATCCGAAGATGGTCCGAGATCACGGATCCTTTTACATAGCCTTCCGACGCAGAAAGAATGTGAAAAGAGCCCTCATATATTGTCCCCTGTGACAGGGAAATCTCTATTTTAGCGCAGGAGAATTCCAAAGAACCGTTCTCATAATCGAAGTTTCCTCCTAAAATTCTATCAATAATCTCCTGCATGTACCTTCACCCGTTCCCTGTTGTCATTTGGATTTATTATACCAAATTTACCAGTTGAGGGCAAGGTGTAGACCCGGTTAGTCCAGGTTTAATTTTCGGTTCATGATGTAATAAGATACGCCGTACATGATGGCCGCAATGAGCAGACTGGTGATCACGTTAATATCATAGGCGGAATTGGTGCTCACCGTGATTCCACTGGCACTGTTTGCGACATTGGCACCAAACATGAATGCGCTCTGTACGGTGCTGCCGATGATGGACGACAGGATCGTCACTCCCGCATAGACCAGAATTCCCATGAACCCTTTATGTTTAGAAGACAGCTGACCGATCGTCAGGGCTCCGAACAGGGTGACCATAGCAATGAAAGGTCCTGCCACATAGGTTAAGAGCAGCGTGATCCCATAATGCAACAGATTGATTCCCATCTCTTCTTCGTATGTTCTGCCAAGTTCATAAAAAGCATCTGCCAGAAATTCCCAGATATTGCCATTATATTGTGTCAGCACACTACTCAGTTCACCAATAATTAAAAGTCCTGTCATCAAAGAGACGACCAGTGCCACCACTGAAATACCAATGCCTATCGAAATGAACAGATACCAGACACCGGAGACCAGTATCTTGCTTAAGAACAGCTGGTTGGCTGTCACCGGCAGAGTATGGGACAAATATCCCTCATCGGTATACATACTGCGGTAGAAACGGATGCCCAGGAATATCAGCATACCCCAGGTGGATGCCAACAGCATGATCACATACAGGATCAGTGTTGCCACAAAGGATGAGAGTACAAACCAGCTCTGTGTCGCATTTATATCATTGTTGTCCAGAAGTCCTGTTACCACTCCTCCCGGCATGCGTAATACCACGCAGCCAATCACGGTGACCACAAGCATTCCCAGAAGCATCAGTGTACCGGCTTTCCAGATATTTTTCCATTCATATTTCATTAACTTTCCTAACATGCGAACACCTCCCTGAAGTAAGCATCTACAGACTTACCTTTCTCTTCTCTGATATTGTCAACGGATGTATATAACACCAGCTGACCATAACGCATGAAGATGACTTCATCCAGTACCTGTTCCACATCCTCGATCAGATGGGTAGAGATCAGTACCGTTGCTTCCGGATTGTAGTTGTTGATAATGGTGCGCAGGATGTAATCTCTCGCTGCCGGATCCACACCGGCAATCGGCTCATCCAAAATATACAGGCTGGCATTCCTGCTCATCACTAAGATCAACTGTACCTTCTCCTTCGTACCTTTGGACAATGTCCGCATTTTCACTGCAGGATCGATCCCCAGACTCTTTAACATCTCTTCCGCACGTTCCCTGGAAAAGTCTGTATAAAAGTCCTGAAAGAAATCCAGGATCTCCCGGATCGTCTGATTCATGGTCAGATACGTGCGGTCCGGCAGATAAGCTACCTTGCTCTTGGTCGCCGGTCCTACATAATTTCCGTCGATCATAATAGTGCCTTCCGTCGGTGTCAGCAGACCGTTCAGCATTTTGATCAGTGTCGTCTTACCGCTGCCGTTGGGTCCCAACAGGCCAATGATCTTCCCCTTGGGGAGACTTACGGTCAGATTGTTCACAGCCACATTGGCACCGTATTTCTTGGTCAGATTTACAATTTCTACCAGATTATTCATTTCTATTTCCGCCTCTCTTTATTTTCATCATAAATTTGCCCCCCTGTCAGGCCTGTACCTTATCGAAGAGATTCCGGATCTCCTCTCTCTGATATCCCAGTTCCTGCATGTTGTTGATAAAATTCCGGACATGCCCGGCTGCCAGCTGTTCTCTGGTATTCCCGATCAGCTCAGTGTCCTCCGTCACGGTTCTGCCGCTGGTGCGCTGTGTCACGATCAGGCCGCTCCGCTCCAGTTCCGCAAAAGCTTTCTGCATCGTATTCGGGTTCACCGCCGCCACGGCCGCAAGATCTCTGACACTCGGCAGCTTCTCTCCCGGCTGATATTTGCCGGACACGATCTCTTTCTGGATCCGCTCCACCAGCTGCGCATATATGGGTCTGTCAGCATCCAATTCCCACGCCATTCCTATCATCCTTTCTTGTTTCTTATTATCTGTCACGCATCGTTTCTATCGATGCCTCCCCGGGTCCCTCATTGTCTTGTTGTTTTACTGTATTATTCATTTAATACAATAATACGTTATTTATTTTTATCTGTCAAGCGGTTTTTTTGCTTGTCCGGGAAAATTGTTGGAATTACACTTGTTACAACATGGTAAATGGGAAGTTACGCGGCTCATTGCTCGCGTAACTTCCCATTTACTACGCATCCGGCTCCGAAATACGTGTCACTCCCACATAAATATCCGAGATTTCAAACCATGTAGGATAATCCACGATTCCGGTCTGAGGAAGATTAAATATCTTCTGGAACGTCCGGACAGCCTCCGCAGTACCGGAGCCATAGATTCCGTCGGGTGTCAACGTAGGAATCGCCGGATAATTTCTGGCGATCCGGTTCAACTGCTGTTGCAGCTGACGGACTTTTTCCCCGGAAGAACCGATAGTCAGATCATACCCCGGCCAGGAAGAAGGCACTCCCGAAATAATATCTGCGGAATTGATATACATATCATTGCCGTAATAATAATGAATGATATCAATAGCAGAATATCCCTGATCCGCCAATGACTTGGAGCCCCACTGGCTCAGCCCCCGGCAGGTAGTCCGATTACCGTCACAATACGATGTGAAAATGGGCTGTCGTACACCGGGCCTTGACAAATAGTTGGTAAAAATGGAATCTACCAGATAGTCGATCTCTTCGAACACATTTCTTCCATAGATCCATTTTTGATCATACGCCGTAGAAGAAGTTATCGTAAAATCGTATCCACGTCCCCTGTACCACTCCGTATATATACGGTTTAACGTAAATGATTGAATGACCAGAATATTAGCATAAATTGCACTCTCCGGCCAGGTGGAATAAATCTCGCTGGAGGCCACATTTTTAATGTAATCCTTATAGCGCACCCAGTAATTCCGGGCAGTGGGATCCTCCGGGACACCGTCATGTACGATCACATATTCCGGAATCACCACACGGCTCAGTACGATCTCCCCGGTCTCGTTCATAGGTTTGATTTCTTCTTCCGGAATCTTCGGAGGATATTCTCCGAATAGGGTATGTGCCGGTATTACGACTACTTTTTCTTCCTCCTCTGTCACATTCAGAGGATTCATACGGATCGGCTGCAGAGAATATTCTCCTGCCAGAATCTCAGAGCCGGAGACCAGTACCGTTTCAAAGCCTTCTGCCGTCACCTGAATGTTGTATTCCGAATAAGGTTGTTCCGTAATCTCCGGAGATAAAGACAGTTCTCTCGGTGGCGCTTCCAGAGTTATCGCCGGGGTCTGCCCCGATTCATCGGTAGTAAGTGTCTCTATCGGAGAATCCGGATCTCCGGTATAAGAAATGGTGACCGTAGCACCGGAGATTGGGGACATCCCCAGAGCGGAGACAACGCTGATCTGAAGTGTTCCTGTATAAGTAGTGTCCATGGACAGAGGTCCTTTCTGCCTATGCCGTTTTGTCTGTCTTGATCCGGTCAGGCAACAAATGTTCCTTACAGAATATGCAAAGTCAGAAAAATATGTGCATGTTCCCATATACTAAGTAGACTAACTTCTATCCGTTTTGTCTTCATCATACATCTACTTGATTAACAGACGGGTGATATGCATTCACTAAATACTAATTCCGGTACCGGTCTGCATCTGTCCCCGAGCCACCGTGTAGCCCAAAAAAGGAACCACAAATCGTTCCCAGATTGTGATTCCCTTTGTTTTTAATCCGTCATTTTTATTTGGTCAACAGCATCATAATGTCATTGCTTCTTGCCACGAACTTGGTCATGGCGTCGGCGGACAAGGGTGCATGCTGGAGCTTTGCCAGATCGTACAGCTGCTCGCAGATCATTTCTGCGTTCTCGCCGTCCTGGTGCTCGGTGATGTACTGTACCAGAGGATGGTTGGCATTCAGAATCAGGGTCTCGCCCTCACCGCCGAAAGCACTCATATCCATGCCGGGCATGGAGTACATCTTCATCATATCCTGCATACGTCTGCTCTCTTCGGACAGCGTGATCATGGAAGAGATCTTCTTGTTCTTCAGCTTCTCTACCTTGATCGTGATCTTGTCATTCTTCAGAGCCTTCTTCATCAGCTTGCTGATGCTCTCAGCCTGCTCTTCCATCTCTTTTTCAGCCTTCTTGGAAGTCTTGGACTTCAGGGCATCGGTCACATCCGCATCGATACGCTGGAACTTGATTCCCTCGTTCTTCTGCTCCAACTGGGAGATGAAGGGCTGATCGATATTGTGGGTCAGGATCACAGCATCCATCTTGGCAGCCTTGAACATATTAATATACTGGCTCTGCTGCTGTTCATCCGTTACATAGTAGATGATCTTCTCCTTCTTCTCTTCCTCGGTATTCTCCCCGGAAGCCTCATCTTCAGATTTATCCCCTACGACCTCAGCTTCTACCTTGTTGCCGTTCTCATCTACAGCATTTTCCTTATTCTCTTCCTCGTCCTGAGGCTTGATCTCCAGACACTCGGGCAGAGTCAGATATTTGCCGTCCAGATTCTTGAAGAGGATATAATCATTCATCTTCTCACAGAACTTGTCATCCTTCAGGCAGCCGAACTTGATGAAGGGACTGATGTCATCCCAGTATTTGTCGTACTCTTCCTTATCCGTCTTGCACATACCGGCCAGCTTGTCCGCTACCTTCTTGGTAATGTACTCGGCGATCTTCTTGACAAATCCATCATTCTGCAATGCACTTCTGGATACGTTCAGAGGCAGATCCGGGCAGTCGATGACACCCTTTAACAGCAGTAGGAACTCAGGAATGACTTCCTTGATGTTATCTGCGATAAATACCTGATTGTTGTACAGCTTGATGGTACCTTCGATGGACTCATACTCCATGTTGATCTTCGGGAAGTACAGGATACCTTTCAGATTAAAAGGATAATCCATATTCAGGTGGATCCAGAACAGAGGCTCCTTGTAATCCTGAAATACCTTGCGGTAGAAGTCCAGATACTCTTCCTTCGTGCACTCATTGGGATGCTTGGTCCACAGAGGCTGTGTCTCGTTGATCAATTCAGGACGCTTTCTGATCTTCAGCTTCTTAGGCTCTTCTGTTCCCTCAGCAGCTTCAGCGTTTTCACCTTCTGCTGCTTCCTTCTTCTCCGGCTCGATCTCTTCCAGGACTTCATCATCGGGAAGCTTTTCCTCTTCCTTGATGATCTGGGTCTCCTTGGTGTTCGCTTTGGACAGATAGATCTCCGTAGGCATGAAGGAACAATACTTCTTCACTACCTCACGGGCTTTGTACTCATTACAGAACTCCAGGCAGTCTTCATTTAAGAACAGAGTGATGGTCGTACCGACATCGGTCTTGTCTCCGTCTTCCATGGAGAACTCAGTGCCGCCGTCACACTCCCAGTGCACTGCCTTGGCGCCATCCTTGTAAGATAACGTATCAATATGTACTTCATCCGCTACCATGAATGCGGAATAGAAGCCCAGTCCAAAATGACCGATGATCTGGTCGGAATTGCTCTTGTCCTTATATTTCTCAATGAAATCCGTAGCACCGGAAAATGCGATCTGGTTGATATACTCTTCCACTTCGTCGGCGGTCATGCCCAGACCGTTATCCTTGAAGGTCAGTGTCTTCTTCTCGGGATCCACGATGACATCCACACGTCCCTTATAGCCTTCGGGCAGGGTATATTCTCCCATCATGTCCAGCTTTTTCAGCTTGGTCACGGCATCGCAGCCGTTAGAGATCAACTCTCTGTAAAAAATATCGTGATCGGAATACAACCACTTTTTAATGATCGGAAATATGTTTTCACTGTTAATTGACAAACTACCGTTTTTTGCTGCCATTATTACCACATCCTTTTCTAAAATTGCACAGCCATGGCTGACTGTTTCCTAACTGATTCTAAGTGTAGGACTGTAAAATTGAAAAGTCAAGACAAATTTAGCACTCATTATAAATGAGTGCTAACAATCAGTCAAAAATCCAGTATTTATCAATATTTCCGTAATTCTAAAATTTTAATAAAGCGTGTAAAAAACCAGAAATTACTCCTCCGGAAAGTACTTTGCATACACATCAAAAAAGTTGTCCGTAGTCACCTGTTCGTCCATGATCAGCGTGATCTCGTCCCACAGCTTGTCATTGAGCTGACGCACCAGTGTATTCACAAAGCTGTCATACTCCTGCCCGAAGACTTCCCGTTTCCGCTCTTCTACAATCTTTAATTTATTAGCGTCCGTCTCTTCCCGATCCAGCGTATTGATGCATTTGATAATGTAATAGCCTCGTTCACATTTCACAACCTGACTCACCTCGTCTGTTGCCAAATTAAAAGCCGCTTCCTCATAAGCGCTCTCCGCTTCTCCTTTGCCAAAGGAATAGGTGATCTCGGAATCGTCGCTGTATTTGGATGCCAGTTCCGTGAAATCGTGTTCTCCGTCCACCGCCAGGTCTCTTACCTCGCAGGCTTTCTCATAGGCACTCTGAATGGAGCTTTCCGAATAAGGCTTCAGGTTTCCGTCCATATCCGTGGATGCTGTTGCAAAAAAGATCTGCTGCACCGTAATTTTGCGTGCCTCGTCATCACTGATCTCCGGATTGATGTCCTGTATAATCAACTGATAGACCTTGTCTGCCATGGCATATTCCCGATACAGATTCTCCACAATCTCCTCCGTGGCACCCATAGTCTCGATCTCCGTATCATTTAAGGAAGAATAATACTCCTGTGCCGCCTGGACGACCTTTGCCTCCTCGGCTTCATCCAACGTGACCTCTTTCTCTTTTGCCAGCAGGTACATGGTCTTGATCTGAGCAATTCTTGCCAGCACTGTCTCCTTGACATTATCCTCCAGAGTCACTCCGTTCAGGGAAGTATTCCAGATCTCCGTCCCGTAGACATTCTCATATTGATTCTGGGTCGTGGTCAGGTAGATCATGATCTCCGCCTTAGAGCAGGACTCGTCCCCGATCCGAAATACCTCATTTTTCCCAAATCCTGTGGTAAATACCACTTTTGTGCCGTCACTGCTGCCGCAGGCGGTCAGTCCCGTCACCATACTTATTCCCAGCACTCCCGCCACCAATACCGCGGTGATATGACATCTATTTTTAAAAAACATAACATTTCCTACTTTCTCAAAGTCTCTAAATTCTGATTATACCCTATTTTTTTCTTCTGTGCCACGGTTTCTTGGAAGTTCAGAAAAATCTAAGAATTCTACAGACAAAAAAATGCGTGCGGATATTCTCCACACGCATTTTTAATATTATTCAATTTTGATACCAGATTACTCAATTACATGGATCCAGCCCTTAGGAGCTTCGATCCTGCCCATCTGGATACCGGTCAGAGTCTCATACAGTTTCTTGGTGACAGGTCCCATCTCGGTCATGCCGCTGGGCAGGCAGATTTCTTTGCCGTGGTCAACGATCTTGCCTACAGGGGAGATCACTGCTGCGGTACCGCACAGACCAGCCTCTGCGAAGTCTTTTACTTCATCCAGGTATACTTCTCTCTCTTCTACTTCCAGTCCCAGGTATTCCTTGGCAACATATACCAGAGAACGACGGGTGATGGACGGAAGGATACTGTCGGACTTGGGAGTTACGACCTTGTTGTCCTTGGTAACGAACAGGAAGTTCGCACCGCCGGTCTCCTCTACCTTGGTACGGGTAGCAGCATCCAGATACATATTCTCATCGTAGCCTTCCTTGTGAGCGGATACGATTGCATGTAAGCTCATAGCATAGTTCAGGCCAGCCTTGATGTGACCGGTTCCGTGAGGTGCCGCACGGTCAAAGTCGGTGACACGGATGGTCAGAGGCTTAACGCCGCCCTTGAAATAAGGTCCTACAGGGGTGCACAGAATACGGAACTGATACTCATCCGCAGGCTTTACACCGATGACAGGGTTGCTGCCGAACATATAAGGACGGATGTACAGAGTTGCACCGCTGCCGTAAGGAGGTACGAAAGCATCGTTGGCCTTAACCGTCTCGGTAACAGCTTCCACGAAACGCTCCTTGGGGAAAATAGGCATCTCCAGTCTTGCTGCGGAAGACTCCAGACGCTCACCGTTTAAGTCAGGACGGAAGGTTACGATATGTCCATCTTCTGTGGTGTAGGCCTTCAGACCCTCGAATACGGTCTGTGCATACTGCAGTACACCTGCACACTCATTTAATACGATGTTGGGGTCCTGGGTCAGCTGACCGTCATCCCATTTGCCGTCCTTGTAATTGGACACATATCTGTAATCTGTAGGGATATAACCGAAACCGATATTACCCCAGTCAATGTTTTTCTTTTCCATTTTTGTATTCCTTCTTTCCTCGGTTTACCACTCTGCCTGTTGATTTCTCTTAACAGAATTTATTGATTTTCATTATTATACCATTTGTAATAAAAGTCAATATACACATTTATGCTTTCCAGTGACTTTTTCAGTGAAAATGTGTCGTTTTTCTTCTTTTCACAGTTTTTTCAGATTAAAATCACTACATATCTGTCATTGCATTTAAGACTTTTTCCGCTCATATTTCAAGAACTGGTAAGTGATGTCAAAATAGACCTGCTCATCGCTGTCTGCGGTGATCTCCCACTCGGGATCACTGTCCAGATCCGGGAAATAGGCATCTGCCTCGTAGGCATGATCGATCTTTGTCACATGTGCCACATCGCAGTAGGGCAGCATCTGACGGTAAATGCTCTCGCCGCCGATGATGTAGATGCTTTCCTCGTCGTATTTTTTCAGTTCTTCCAGAAGCTCCTCGATGGAGTGTACCACGATGGCATCCTTCACCTGATAGTTCGGATCTTTGGATAAGATGATGTTGATACGGTTCTTTAAAGGCATTCCCTGGGGAAACGTCTCTAAGGTCTTACGTCCCAGAACGACTACCTTACCGGTGGTCTCCTCACGGAAATGCTTATGATCATTGGGAATCCGGATCAGCAGTTCGTTTTTGCTGCCGATGGCCCAGTTATTATCTACTGCTACGATTAAATTCATGTTGTCCTCCTCTTAATAATCGATTTTTTCGTGCCTTGCACTCTCGAAATCGCTCTGATATTCGTATTCCAGGCTACCGCCTTGCTTACTCATATCAGTTTGATTCTCTCATCAGCCAAAAGCCTTGACTGCAAGCAGTCACGCAGAAGCTGATGGAGAATCTTATTATGTTATATAACCGATTTCTCCGCGCTTCGCACTCTCGAAATCGTACACCCCTTCGTATTCCGGACTCTCGTCCTGCATACTCAGGGTTGCTTATGCCTCTCATAGGAAGTATTTCCTGCCTGCAAGCAGTCAGAAATACTTCCTATGAATGCACTTATATTTCCCATTTGTCACACAGGGAATTGATCTGGTCGGCGAACTTGGCCATGTCCTTATTGGTCATGACACCCTCGCTCTTGGTAACCAGCGCCAGCAGACGTCTTGCAGAAGCCAACAGCCTCTCGAAGACTCCGGTGACAGGCTTCGTCTTTTTCTTCACGGCAACCGGTGCAGCCTCATAGGTAAATTTATTGCTGATCAGGTCGAACTCCGTGCCACTATAAGGTGCGTAAGCCCTCTGCCCATACTCGATCTTCAGGCATTCGGTGAATGCAGTGCAGGCACTGTCTTCACCGTGTACCACAAACACCTTTTTCGGCTTCTCTTCAAAGGCCTGGATCCACTCGATCAGTCCTTCTTTGTCCGCATGGCCGCTTAATCCCGCCAGTTTCCGGATCTGTGCCCGCACCTGAATGGTCTCACCGAAAAGCTTTACCTCATCGGCACCCTCTACCAGCGCTCTGCCCAGGGTTCCCACGGACTGGTAACCCACGAAGAGAATCGTACATTCTTCTCTCCACAGGTTATGCTTCAGATGATGGCGGATACGTCCCGCATCACACATACCGGAAGCGGAAATGATGACCTTGGGGGTCTCGTCAAAATTGATGGCCTTGGATTCCTCACTGGTGATGGACAGCTTCAATCCCGAAAATGCAATGGGGTTGATGCCCTCTTTCACATATTCCATAGCCTCGTCATCAAAGCACTCATAACGATTCTCCTGAAATATACCGGTGGCCTCCACCGCCATGGGACTGTCCACATACACCGGGAAATCCTCATGTCCTTTGACCAGACGTCCCACCTTGATTTTCCGCAGGAAATACAGGATCTCCTGAGTACGGCCCACCGCAAAGGAAGGAATCACCACATTACCGCCACGATCCAGTGTCTCCTGCAGTACCTTTGTCAATTCCGCCACATAGTCTAGTTTGTCCTTGGGATGCATCCTGTCACCGTAGGTAGACTCCATGACCACATAATCCGCTTCTTTTGTGGGTGTGGGATCCTTCAACAGCGGCTGATGCTTGTTGCCGATATCGCCGGAAAATACGATCTTCTTCGTATTGCCGTCCTCTGTCAGCCAGACTTCGATGCTGGCAGACCCCAGCAGATGTCCGATATCCGTGAAACGGATCTTCACGCCCTCGCACACTTCTACGATCGTATTGTAATGACAGGGAACCAGTCTGCGGATCACGCCGTCCGCATCCTCCATGGTATACAACGGTTCCACCACTGCATTGTTGGCAGAACGTTTTGCCTTGCGGTTCTTCCACTCTGCCTCAGCACTCTGGATATGCGCACAGTCACGTAGCATGATGCTGCACAGATCCGCCGTGGCATCCGTGGCATAGATCTGGCCTCTGAATCCTCTGGCATATAGAAGTGGCAGAAGTCCCGAATGATCCACATGGGCATGCGTCAGAAAGACATAATCGATCATGGATTCCGCCACCGGCAGCGGAACATTCTCAAATACATTGATGCCCTGCTCCATACCATAATCCACCAGAATATGCTTTCCGGCTACCTCAAGATAATGGCAGCTTCCTGTTACTTCATGGTCTGCCCCCACAAACACAAGTTTCATAGATTTACCTCCCGTTTTGTTAGTTTATTTTAAAGCATTGGCTGTTTCGTAGAACTGATAATAGATCCCTTTTTGTTCCATGAGCTGGTCGTGATTGCCTTCCTCCACAATGCCGTCATCCGTCAGCACCAGGATCCTGTCGGAATTGCGGATACTGGAAAGTCTGTGGGCGATAGTCAGAGTAGTACGCCCCTCCGACAATTCTCCCAGAGATTTTGCCACGGCAAACTCACTCTCATTGTCCAGTGCGGAAGTGGCCTCATCCAGAATGATGATGGGTGGATTTTTCAGAAATACTCTGGCAATACTGATCCGCTGTTTCTGTCCGCCGGACAGCTTTACACCCCGTTCTCCCACATAAGTATCATAACCGTCCTTCAGTCCCATGATGAATTCATGAGCCCCGGCACGCTTTGCCGCATTGATCACATCTTCTTTCGAAGCCCCGGGACGTCCATAAGCGATATTTTCATAGATCGTACCGGAGAAAAGATACACATCCTGCTGTACGATACCGATATTGCCCCGCAGACTCTTTAACGTAAAATGCTTAATGTCCTGGCCGTCCAACAGGATCCTGCCTTCTGAGACATCATAAAATCTCGGGATCAGATTGCACAGCGTTGTCTTACCACCACCGGAAGGACCGACGATGGCCACCTTTTCTCCCGCGTGGATCTGCAGGTTCAGATCGGTAAATACCTTGTTATGGTCATCCGGATATTCAAAGCTTACTTTTTCAAAAGAGATTTCTCCCTTCGGGTCCTTCAGTTCTATGGCATCTGGCTCATCGAAGATCTCGATATCCGCATCCACGATCTGTAAAAAGCGCTCGATACCGGTCATGCCCCGCTGGAACTGTTCGGCAAATTCGATGATACGCCGGATTGTTGCGATCAGGGTGGATACATACAGCATATATGCCACCAGGTCACCAGCGGCAATCCGTCCGTTTACCATAAAAATACCGCCTGCCACCAATACCACCAGATACATCAATCCGTCAAACAGCTTCACTGTGGTATTGAATGCCGCCATGTAACGGTAGGTCAGCTTCTTAATATCCAGAAAAGTGCCGTTATCTTTCTCAAACTTGACATTTTCCACCTCTTCATTGGTAAATGCCTTGACCACCTTATGGCCCAGCAGACTGTCCTCGATCCGGGCGTTCAGCTCTCCGATCTGGTTACGCTGCTTGCGAAAGGCACTTCGCATCCGGAAATTCAGGATCATGCACACACCGCACATCAGCGGCACGCACAGAAAGATCATCAATGTCAGCGGCAGATTGATATTTGCCAGAATGATAAAAGAGATTACGGTCTTGATTCCGGCGATGAAAAATTCCTCCGGGCAATGATGGGCGAATTCCGTCACATCAAACAGATCATTGGTGATCCGCCCCATGATCTGACCGACTTTGGTATTATTATAATAAGTATTGGCCAGCTTCTGCAAATGGTAAACATCAGCGAGGAACCTGCAGAACCGCTGCATGGCCTCGTAATAACGCTGCCTTGTCTTATAGCTACATTGCCGGTTGTGTCGCTCCAGCTTGTCCAGCTGGGCCAGGAGGGCGTGATAGATGCCCTCGTTCTGGGTGTGGATCATACGCAACTTCCTTTCCAAATGGGTATAGTACCCCCAATCGTTCGCGGTCCCTGTTTCTGCCCCGTTTCCGGAGGACGGATGCGTCAAAGCCTTGCCGCGTAAGGCTCCGTGGGTGACGCTTGCCCACTGTCTCTAGTTGGGGTTGGTGAGTAAGATGCTGCATGGGGCGTAAAAACGCCCTGCTGTGACCAGTGGCCGCAGCGGCGGCAGGCACTACCGCACAGACGGATGCGGCCAGCGGCCGCGCGGGCCATGTGCTGCCGGCAGACAGCAATGCTGGGGTCAATCTCCCGCCCTGCCGGGTGCGGGAGGCGATCACGATGATCTGCATATGCTCCACCTCCTTTCGCGCAAAAACAAAAAGAGCTAAAACAACCTAAGGGATTTCCCTAAGGTTTGTCTTAGCTCTTTGTTTTATAAAAATACTCTCTTTGTTGAAATGAACTCTCTTGTTTGGTTATTACTTCATAATCTACGGTAAGGATACCGCAAACCGTGAAGAACGTCAAATTAAGAAACGACCGCCACTAAGGGCGGAGAAGAGACGAGCCCTGACGGGCGATGAGAGACATTTACAATATGATTATACGGCGCGCACTTTCAGAAGTCAAGAAAAAAATTCGCCCACGGCCGCGGGGTGGTTCTCGTTTTGGCTTTAAGCCGGGTCCGGGCAGCCGGGCTGGGGGCAAAGGCTTTGTACCGGTTTCCGAATGCCGTACAGCTGGCCGCTGCGATCTCTTCGGCGGTCAGCTCATGCTTACCGGGCTCCAGGCGGATATTGG
>ENA-ORLU01001778-ORLU01001778.1-human-gut-metagenome-genome-assembly--contig:-NODE-1778-length-14622-cov-2.679821_pt1 | contig 14622 bp, 12 predicted proteins | sample MGYA00243009_ERZ508833 | MGnify/ENA primary metagenome ERZ508833 (study PRJEB26277, sample SAMN04329763) | human gut metagenome | biome: human-associated habitat | host: Homo sapiens | place: USA...
AATTTTATTTCTTCTTTATTGTATGGTTGTGCTATATGTAATATATTCGAGCTAAGATTATTTTTATATTTTATAGTGGTTATTATTAGTCCTTAATGGATGAATATAGTTATTATATAGTGTTTTAATAGTCGAGCAACTGATTAATATATGTGGTATCAGGCTTATTTATATAGCAATATATATTAGTTTTTAATATTATAGATATTAGTCTTAGTGGAGATTATTATTGGCTTTACTAAAAAATCAGAAATATAATTAAATTTATATTTCTGATTTTTTATTTTTATTTACTTATTTCTATTTTTATTTAATTGTCTCTATTAACTATTTTTATTATTTAATTATTTTTCAAAATTAAATATACTTAATAAAATATCAAGGTTTTGAACATATTTAGCATTAGCTTGTATAAACTCTCTTCTTGGTTCAACTTCATCTCCCATTAATAATGTAAATATTTCGTCAGCTTTTATAGCATCATCCATAGTTACTTTTACTAAAATTCTAGTTTCTGGGTTCATAGTTGTATCCCATAATTGTTCAGGGTTCATTTCTCCTAAACCTTTGTAACGTTGTAATCCTAATTGATCTCTTTGAATTCCTTTTTCTTCTAGCTCTTTATATGCTTTGTCTAAATCCTCGTCTGTATAACAATAAACGTCTTCCATACCTTTTTTAGATAATTTATATAATGGTGGTTGAGCTAAATAAACATTTCCATTTTCAATTAATGGTCTCATATATCTAAAGAAAAATGTTAATAATAATGTTCTAATATGTGCACCATCAACATCGGCATCAGCCATTATTATTATTTTTCCATATCTTATTTTATTTATATCAAAGTCATTTCCGATTCCTGCACCAACAGCTAATATAACTGGTTGTAGTTTCTCGTTGTTATATATTTTGTCAGCTCTTGATTTTTCAACATTAAGCATCTTTCCCCAAAGTGGTAATATAGCTTGGAATCTTCTATCTCTTCCCTGCTTTGCTGATCCACCTGCAGAATCTCCCTCGACGATGTAAACTTCACATTGCGACGCATCTTTTTCACTACAATCAGCTAGTTTTCCAGGTAATGTTGTTGATTCTAGAGCACTCTTTCTTCTAACTAATTCTCTGGCTTTTCTTGCAGCTTCTCTTGCTCTTGATGCACTAATACATTTTTCAAGTATTGCTTTAGCAACTGATGGATTTTCCTCTAGGAAAGGAGCTAGTACTTCTACAACCATTGACTGAACAATTCCTGTTACATTGCTATTTCCAAGCTTTGTTTTTGTTTGTCCTTCAAATTGAGGTTCTTTAACTTTTACTGATATAACAGCTGTCATTCCCTCTCTTATATCTTCACCTAAAAGGTTTGAATCTTTTTCCTTTAATATATTGTGAGCTCTTGCATAATCATTAAATACTTTTGTTATTCCTCTCTTAAATCCTTCTAAATGAGTTCCACCCTCTATTGTGTTTATATTATTTACGAATGTAATTATGTTTTCAGAATAAGCTGTTGTATATTGTATTGCAATTTCAACAGGTACTTCTCCGTCTTTTTCTACATATATTGGAGTTGGATGTATTTTTTCTTTATTTTTATTTAAGTATTCAACAAATGAAACTAGTCCACCCTCAAAGCAAAATTCCGATTTTTTTAACTCTTCATCGTTTCTTTGGTCTTCTATTGTTATATGTAATCCTTTATTTAAGAAAGCTATTTCTCTAAATCTCTCTTCTAGAGTTGAAAAGTCATATTCTAATGTTTCAAATATAGTACTGTCAGCTAAAAATCTTACTTTTGTTCCTGTTTTTTTAGAATCTCCTATTTTTGTAAGAGTCTCTACAGTTTTTCCTCTTTGGAATTTCATTTCATAAATTCCACCATCTCTTTGAATTGTAACTTCTGCCCATTCAGATAAAGCGTTTACAACTGAAGCTCCAACACCATGAAGTCCTCCAGAAACTTTGTAACCACTGTCTCCTCCAAATTTTCCACCAGCATGTAAAACTGTATAAACAGTTTCTGCAGTAGATATATGTGTTTTAGGATGTATTTCTACTGGTATTCCTCTACCATTATCCTCTACACTCATTATATTTCCTGGTTCTATTACAATATTAATTTCAGTACAATATCCTGCTAAAGCTTCATCAACACAGTTATCAACAATTTCATAAACCAAATGATGAAGACCTCTTAAAGATGTTGAGCCAATATACATTCCCGGTCTTTTACGTACTGCTTCCAGACCTTCCAAAATCTGAATTTGATCCGCTCCATATTCATTTTTCACTTCTGTTCCCATAGTTTTCTCCATTTCTTTACCTTGTTTCCAATGTCACTATTCCCTCTTTCACTCGGAAAACCCTGTCAAGCGTTAAACGGCTATCAATAAACTCTTCCAAACCGGTGCAGGTGATTATGGTTTGTATGTCATGAATACTATCTAACAAATAGTTTTGCCTATTTCTATCGAGTTCAGACAAAACATCGTCTAATAATAATATTGGACAATCTTGTGATGATTTTTTTACAATTTCAATTTCTGCAAGTTTTAATGCCAATGCACAAGTTCTCTGTTGTCCCTGAGAACCAAACTTGCGCAGGTCCAATTCTCCATTCATAAAACACAAATCATCACGATGTGGTCCGACATTTGTAGAACAAAACTTCATGTCTCTTTCCTTTGATTCAGCTAGAGCTTTCTCAAAGTTTCCTGCAGAGACATCCGGTTCATACAATGTTTTTATAATTTCCTTCTCTCCGGTAAGATTTTTTGCAACTTGAAGAACAATTTTATCTAATTCATCCACAAATTGCTGCCGTCTTACAATGATTTTTTCTCCATACTCGATCAATTTCTCATCCCATATGGACAAAGTACTTTCCAAAGATGGCGAAAAGGATATCTGCTTTAGCAGTTTATTACGCTGCATAAGCACCTTATTGTATTCAGCCAGATCATACAAATACAAAGGATCTAACTGACACAATTCCATATTTACAAATCTTCTTCTCTCGGACGGACCATTTTTTATAATCTTTAAATCCTCCGGAGAAAAAAATATAACATGTGCAAGACCCATTAATTCACTAGAGCGTTTGATCGGAACACCATCAATAGCAATTCCTTTTCCTTTGCTCTTTCTCAAATGCATATCAATCTTATGAGTCATTTCTCGTTTAGTGAGAAACATACGTATGTGCGCTTCATCTTCACCAAACCTTATTAATTCCTTATCTTTGCTTCCTTTGTGAGAATTAGTCGTTGCACAAACATAGATAGACTCTAATATATTTGTCTTTCCTTGCGCATTATCCCCATAAAGAATATTGGTCTTTGGATGAAATTCCAACTTGGCATTTTCATAATTTCTAAAATTACCCACCTCAATGGATTCTAATTTCATTATGATTCACCTATTACTGTAACTTCCTGCCCTTGATAGCAAAAATTATCCTGCGGATACAATTTACGTCCGCGTCTTGTATCAACCTCCCCATTTACAGTAACTTCACCATTTTGAATCACAATTTTAGCTTCTACACCAGAGGATACTAATCCAGCCAGCTTCAAAGCCTGACCAAGTTTAATAAATTCATCACTGATCTCAATTGCCTCCATTTAAGCATTCCTCCTTATTATCACACATTAAAGTTGACAGGAAGGATTAAGTAAATATAAGTTTCCTCCTGGTCTCTAATGAAACATGGTGCTTTTGGATTGATCATATACATTGTAATCTCGTCTTCATCAATAACACGCAGTGCATCCATGAGAAAGCGAGGATTGAAACCAATCAAAATATCTTTTCCTTCTTTTGAAGCATCAATATCCTCATCCATCGAACCGATTGCTGAATTCATGGCAAATTTCATATAATCATCCTGAACATCAATGATAACCGGTTTTTTGTCGGATTCTTTCAAAAGAAGCGTAGATCTATCAATGCATTCTAACATTTCCCTCTTATTTACGGTTACTTTCGTCTCGTAGTCCGTGGAGAGCATCTTGTCAATTTTATAATATTCTCCTTCGATAAGACGGGACAAAACAATCGTATCTTCAAATTCAAACAATACATGTTTATCTGTAAAGAAAATAGAAACCTCATCGTCCATTCCACCGTTGATGATCTTACTGATTTCGATCAGCGTCTTACCCGGAATGATAACACTAACATCATCATAGGACTGATTCAATTTTACTTTACGAATAGAAATACGATGTCCATCTAAGGATACAACTTTCAACTCAGAGTCGTGAATCTCAAATAACTCACCAGTCATGACTTTCGCATTTTCATTATCAGAAATAGAAAACACAGTCTGACGGATAATATCTTTGAGTGTAAATTGAGAGATATTTACGTTTTTATCTTTGACAATATTAGGCAGATACGGAAATTCGTCCGTTGCTTTTGCCATAATATTGAATTTTGCCTTACCACAACTAATATTCATATGATAATCTTCATCTACCGTAATGGATACATTGTCGGATGGGAGTTTACGTATAATTTCAAAAAATACCTTAGCTCCAACTGCAACAGATCCTTCCTGCTTAATCTCACCATCAATCAAAGTTTCAATTCCCAGTTGAAGATCATTAGCAATCAATTTGATCTGATTATCTTTTACTTCTATAACTACACATTCCAAAATCATCATTGTAGTTTTACCGGGAATTGCTTTCATAACAATATTCATTCCCTCAATGAGTTTGGATTTGTCACATATGATATGCATGTTTATAACTCCTTTCAAAAATCAGAGAAAAATAAATAAATAATATTTAAATATTTTTCAGTAGTAGCAGTAGTAGGGGTTGTGGATTTGAGGAAAAGTGGTTTTAGCCTTAGAAATCATTGAATCGAAGCTTTAGGACAAGTTCATAAATAAGTTTCTGATTTCTGTGAAAAACCATTCTTTTATACACAATCCGAAAATTTGCTGCTAAATCGAGCTTATGCTTTATTCACAAAAAATGTCGATATGTCAATAATATATCCACATATTCACAGAGAATAAGCTATTATCGGAACAAAACGATAGGAAAGAAAACGGTGTTTCTACCTATTATAATGTTACTTGTTATTGAGGATCGATCTTTTTGGTCAAAACATCAATCGTCTTGATAGACTCTTCATCACCCTCATCTAATTTCTTTTTGATGATTTCTTCCCCATGAAGAATAGTTGAGTGATGACGATTACCAATTTTGCTTCCAATCTCTTCGTATGTGCTATTTGTCAATTGCCGGCACAGATACATACAAATATGTCTTGGATAAACAATATTGGAGTTTCTTTTGGAGGAGAGGAGATCTTTCATTGTAATATGAAAATGATCTGCTACAGTCTCCATAATATAATCAATGGTAATCTGCCGCTTCATATTAGGGTTGATAATGTCTACCAATGCTTTTTTAGCAGATTCCAAGGTGATTTCTGTATTACAAAAATCTGAGAAGGATAGCACTTTATTAATTGCTCCCTGTAGCTCTCGAATATTGGAAATAATGTTGCTGGCAATATAATCGAGAATAGAATCATCAATATTTATATTTTCTTCAGCAACTTTTTTTCTTAAAATAGCCATCCTCGTTTCGTAGGTAGGAGCCTTAATATCTACAGTCAGCCCCATTTCGAAACGGGAACGAAGTCTCTCTTCTAATGTTGTCATCGTAGAAGGATGTTTATCTGAGGAGATAATGATCTGCTTCTGCGATTCATATAAATGATTAAAGGTATGGAAAAATTCCAACTGAGTAGATTCCTTACCTATAATAAATTGAATATCGTCGATCAATAGAACATCAACGTTGCGGTATTTATTGCGAAATTCCTGCTTTGTCATTGTATGTTCATTATGATGGCTGTCACGGACAGCATCGACAATGTCATTTGTAAAGGTTTCACTGGTTACGTATATAACCTTTTTACTTGCATCGTGTTCTTGAATATAATTAGCAATTGCATGCATAAGATGCGTTTTGCCAAGTCCCGGTCCACCATAAATGTAAAGCGGATTGTATGTGTCACCAGGCTCTTCAGCAACTTTTAATGCTGCTGCGTGTGCATAATCGTTGTTATCACCAACGACAAAGGTGTCAAACGTATATTTGGAATTGATCGTTGGATTATTATGCTTCTTTTCTTTCTTTTCAGAATCATCAGCTTTTTGCTGACCTAATTCTGAACGTGATACGAAAGAAATATCATATTGAATCCCAGTAAACTCTTCAATCGAGATTGCTAAAAACAGCGAATATCTCTGTTCAACGAAGGATTTACTGTTTCCAATCTTTACGTCATCGATCAAAACAGTAAGCTTATTACCCTCCACATGGTAAATGCTTAAGGTTTTAACGAAAGTGCGATAGATAGGAGCAGATATCTCAAATTCCGTCTTCATATTTTCTAAAATATCATCCCATTTTTCGTAAAGTTCGTTTTTCACAGTAACTTCCCTCTTTTCCAACAATAATCATTACTTATATAAATGCATTATAAGGCTTATACAGCCATTTTTCGGAGAAAAAGCCTATTTTGCACCATATAACATTATTTTATATCAAATAAGGGAAAATTACAAGCTCTAAGATGGGTTATAAAGCAAACTTCGCACATAAATAAATTATCATTGAAGACAATTTCATCGCAATTTGATGTCAATAATAAGAATAGCCTTTTGTGAATAATTGTGGATAAAATGAAAAAGTATAATATCCACAGTTATTAGTATGTTATCCACAAAATTTGTTAATAACTGTGTAAAACTGTTAAAAGCCCCTATTTTTCGTTATTTTTACATTAAAAAGTGGATAATGTGAATAACTTTGTTAATAACTGTGAATTGAATTAGGACAAAACAAAAAGTTATTCACAAAATGTGTATAGTGTGTTTATAACTTTATACAGAACATGCATTCTGTCTACTGATGTAGAACTATGAAAATTCAAGGATTTTTTCGTTTAAATACTATTGCTGTATAATGTGTATATTAATGATACTTCGTGTGTAGAATAAAATAAATGGAAATGAGTTTCTTCCTATTATATAAGATTAAAATTTAGTTTAGTGTGATGTGAATTTTAAATTCACATTATTAACATGTGCATTATATTGTGGATAATGTGAGGAATAATTCACATTTTACAATTTGATTCATTTGTTCTTATCTGAGGCTCATTAACAAGTAAACAAACTTTTTACTTCAGTTTGTAGGAAAAATTAGAGTTATAGCTAGAATATGCTTGACGAAATGGGCATTTACCGTTATAATATGGGCTGTATGCGTTTTATGCATTTTATTTGTATGTGATTTTTCGGGAACAGTCCTGTTGAGTCATGATGTGTTAATTTTGAAGAAGGAGGTGTTTTGAGTATGAAGATGACATTTCAGCCTAAGAAGAAATCCAGAAGTAGAGTTCATGGATTCAGAAAGAGAATGCAGACAGCTAACGGACGTAAGGTTTTAGCAAGCAGAAGAGCAAAAGGAAGACATAAGTTATCTGCATAGGTCGCATTTATGTGACCTTTTCTTCTTATAAAGTAGCCTTACTTTAAGTTTGCTTTTGCAGAGGGATTATTGTGTTTGAATCAATTAAGAATAATAGTGATTTTTTGAAAGCATATCGCCATGGAAAATCCTATGCCAACAGGTATTTAGTTATGTATGTTCGTAAGAATGACCTGGACAGAAACAGATACGGAATTACAGTCAGTAAAAAAGTTGGAAACAGTGTTGTAAGGCATAGGGTTACCAGGTTGATAAGAGAAAGTATCCGTTTGAATGTGGAGAAGTTTGAGAATGGATATGATATTGTTATAATAGCTAGAAATACGGCAAAGGGCAGAAAATGCCAGGAAATTGAGAGTGCTGTATTACATTTGGGGAAGCTGCACAATATAGTAGTGAGATGATGTTAGAATGAAAAAATCGTTGATTTTTTTAATAAAGGTATACCGGAAGATAATATCTCCCTTGAAAGGAAGACCTACATGTATCTATACGCCAACATGTTCACAATATGCAATAGAGGCATTAGAGAAGTATGGTTTTATGAAGGGGAGTTTTTTGAGTATAAAACGTATATTGAGATGCCACCCGTTTGCGAAAGGTGGATATGATCCGGTACCGTAGCTTGCCCTGTTAAATCAGGAGGATTAATTAGAATGGTTGATGTTATATTGACGACCTATCAAGGATCCATTTTGGGACCGATTGCTAGGATGCTTGGACAGATTTTGGAATGGCTGTATCTGTTCATGTCAAAACTTGGAATTGAGAATGTAGGAATTTGCATGATATTGTTTACTTTTATTGTAAACTTATTAATGTTTCCTTTAGTATTAAAACAACAGAAATTTGCTAAGATGTCCAGTATTATGAATCCGGAGATTATGGCAATTCAACAAAAGTATAAAAATAAAAAAGATCAGGCATCTCAGCAAAAGATGTCAATGGAGACACAGGCTGTATATCAAAAATATGGGGTAAGCCCGGCAAGCGGATGCTTGCCAATGTTGATCACAATGCCTATTCTTTTTGCTTTGTATCGCGTTATATATAATATACCGGCATATGTAACACCAATATATAATATGTACACAAACGTGGCTGAATCTGTTCGTAAGTTAGGAATTAGCGTTTCTGATCTGAGTCAGATGACAAACAGTAAGACGTATGTTATTCAGAATGCAGTTAGTGCGAAGAGTTCTGCACTTAACTATTATATAGATGTGTTAGGACAGTTTAATCAGGATGCATGGGATAGTTTGGCGAATACATGCAATAGCAAGGGATTTTCATCAATTGCTGACATGGTATCTGATGTAGGAAGTCAGGCATTTCATATTAATTCCTTTTTGGGTCTTAATATCTCAGATCTGCCGGTTGTTCCATTTATCGGAGGTGCAGCATTATCTGCCAGTGTATTGATTCCGATATTATCTGTAATTACTCAGATTATAAGCATGAAGCTTAGTATGGCATCGACACCACAGACACAGAATTCCGATAATACTGCGATGGCATCCATGAATATGATGAATAAAGTTATGCCATATGTATCTGGTGTAATGTGCTTTATGTTCCCAATTGGTGTTGGTATTTATTGGGTTGCCGGCAATGTATTTCGTATATTGCAGACATTGGCTATTGATGCATATTTTAAGCATACTGATATGGATGCAATTATTGCAAAAAATACAGAAAAGGCAAAGAAAAAGTATGAAAGACTTGGAATTGATCCCAATACTGCTTTTTCAGATGTGACAAAACAGCGTACAAGCAACATTAATACTACAACAAAGACAACGCAGCAGCGTAAGAAAGTAAACCGACCGAAGAAATCTTTAGCAGATAAGGATTATAAAAGGCCGGAAACAAATAAAAAATATAAAGAGGGAAGTATTGCTTCTTATGCAAATATGCTTGCAAGAGACAATAATGATAACAAATAGTAATTGACTTTATGTCTACGTACACTTGGCATGAAGTAAAAGATACGTGAAAGAGTGTGCAGAAATGAGGTTTATTATGTCAGAATGGCAGGAGTTTACAGCAAAAACAGTTGATGAGGCATTAACAAATGCAGTTGTATCCATGCAGACATCAAGTGATCAGTTGGAATATGAAGTAATTGAGGAAGGATCAAGCAGATTGTTAGGATTGATCAGCAAACCTGCAAAGATTCGTGCTCGCGTAAAACTTTCTTTGGATGCTATCGCTTCAAATTTTTTGGACAAGGTGTTCCAATCAATGGGAATGCAGGTAAACATTGAAATTACGATCGATGAAGTTGAAAATCAGATGAACATTGATCTTTCTGGTGAAGAGATGGGAATTTTGATTGGTAAGCGCGGAATTACCTTAGATTCTCTTCAGTATTTGGTTAGTTTAGTTATTAATCGTAATACAGAAGATTATATGAAAGTAAAGCTTGATACTGAAAATTATCGTGAAAGAAGAAAAGAAACACTGGAAAATTTAGCACACAACTTAGCACATAAAGTTAAGAGAATTCACAGACCGGTATATTTAGAGCCAATGAATCCTTATGAGCGTCGAGTTATTCATTCTGCTTTGCAGAAGGATAAATATGTTGAAACACATAGCGAGGGAGATGAGCCATATCGCAAAGTGGTAATTACATTGAAGCCGGGTGTGGATACAGGTTACGAGCGTCGTGGAAAATATTCTTATGGCAATTCTCGTTATGGAAAAAGAAATAACGGAGGATACCATAAAAAATATAATAATTCTTATCAGAAGAAATATGATGAGTATGAGAAAGATTCTTCTGAAGATGTTCAGGATAATGAATAATAGCATTAGGAATCGAGGAAAGGGGCTGGTTTGGCTCCTTTCTTTTTCAATTGAAATAGTTTTTAAATAATGTAAAGGTGGATTTAGATTTACACATTTTGTAATAAGACAAATAGGAGACAGCAATGGAAGAAAAAACAATTGTTGGAATTGCTAGTGCTGCAGGTGGCGGGATTGGCATTATTCGTGTAAGTGGATCAGAATCAATGAAGATTGTTGATTCGATTTTTCATCCGGGAAAATTTAATAACGAAGAAAATGAAGCATTGATAGATAAATCATATCTCCAACAACAGAAATCGCATACCATTCATTATGGATTTATTATAGATGGTAATAATGAGGTTGTAGATGAAGTTATGGTTTCTGTTATGAAAGCGCCTGCAACTTATACGCGAGAGGATGTTGTTGAAATTAATTGCCATGGTGGCAATTATATATTACAGAGAGTTATGCAGCTTTTATTAGAAAAAGGTGCTTTTTTGGCAGAGCCGGGAGAGTTTACAAAACGGGCTTTTTTGAATGGACGTATTGATCTTTCACAGGCAGAAGCAGTAATGAAAATGATTTCATCTAAAAATGAATTTGCATTACAAAGTGCTGTAAAACAGTTGGAGGGGTCTGTATCAAAATATATTCAGCAGATCAGAGAACAGATTTTATATGAGATGGGACGTATTGAAAGTGCTTTGGATGATCCGGAACACTATGATCTGACGGGATATTCTGATGAATTATTTGATAAAACAGAGCAGCAGATTGTTTCTTTGCAAAGATTATTGGATCGTTTTGAAAATGGTAGAATGAAATCCGAGGGGATTAATACAGTCATTGTTGGAAAACCAAATGCCGGAAAATCTTCTTTGATGAATATTTTGCTGGATGAAGATCGTGCAATCGTAACAGATATTGCAGGAACAACAAGAGATGCTTTACAGGAGTCAGTTCGGCTTGGTGGATTGATGCTTAATTTAATAGATACTGCAGGTATTCATAATACGGAAGATACAGTTGAAAAAATTGGTGTTGATCGAGCAAAACAATATATTGAGCAGGCTGATTTTATTCTATTTGTGGTTGATGGAAGTGAAGAATGGTCTGATGAAGATGAACAGATTCTTCCATTGATCGCACAGAAAAAAGGAATTATTCTTTTGAATAAAGCAGACCTAAAAGCAAAAGTATCCGAACTTTTTTTGAAAGATAAACTTTCATGGGATACGATAGCATTTTCCAATGAGACAAAACAGGGATTGCAGCAATTAGAACAATATATTACGGACAAGTTTGAACGGGGAGATCTGCAATTCAACGATCAAATATGTCTTACAAGTATTCGACACAAAAATGCTGTTATGCAGGCAGTGAATGCATTGCATCGTGTAGAACAAAGTATTAAGGATGGAATGCCGGAAGATTTTTTTACTATTGATTTGATGGAAGCTTATCAACAATTAGGATTGATTAATGGAGATACAGCAACGGAAGATTTGGTAAATAAGATCTTTGAAGAATTTTGTATGGGAAAATAGTGGGTTTAAATTGGTTGAATAGGAAAGCTAAGCAATAAATTAGCAGAATGGAGTGGACTATGTCATATACATACGAGGAGTACGATGTTGTTGTTATTGGTGCAGGACATGCAGGTTGTGAAGAAGCACTTGCCTCCGCAAGATTAGGAATGCAAACATTGGTATTTACAGTTAGTGTTGATAGTATTGCAATGATGCCGTGTAATCCAAATATTGGAGGAAGTTCGAAAGGACATCTTGTTCGAGAAATTGATGCACTTGGTGGTGAGATGGGAAAAAATATTGATCGAACATTCATACAATCTAAGATGCTCAATATGTCCAAGGGACCTGCAGTACATTCACTGCGTGCACAAGCAGACAAAAAAGAATATAGTAATTCCATGAGACATGTTCTAGAGAATACAGATAACTTGGTTATTAAACAAGGAGAAGTTGCAGAAATATTGGTGGAAAACAAATGTGTTGTTGGAGTTAAAACAACATCAGATGCTATTTATCCATGTAAGGCTGTTATAATGTGTACGGGAACATATTTGAGAGCACGTTGTATTTATGGGGATGTTAGTCAATATACCGGGCCAAACGGTTTAACTGCAGCAAATCATCTGACACAAAATCTGATTGATCTTGGAATTGAAGTTCGCCGTTTTAAGACAGGAACACCTGCGCGAGTAGATGGAAGAACTATAGATTTTTCAAAGATGGAAGAGCAAAAGGGAAGTGAAAGAGTGGTACCTTTTTCATTTACAAATACACCGGAAGAATTAGAGCGAGAACAGGTATCTTGTTGGCTGACCTATACCAATGAAAATACACATAATATCATACGTAATAATATAAATCGTTCGCCACTTTACTCTGGGGATATTGAGGGGCCAGGACCAAGATATTGTCCATCAATTGAGGATAAAGTAGTTCGTTTTGCAGATAAAAAACGCCATCAGGTTTTTCTGGAGCCGGAGGGTAATTATACAAACGAAATGTATGTTGGCGGAATGTCAAGTTCTCTTCCCGAGGATGTACAATATGCGATGTATCATTCTGTACCGGGATTGGAACATGCAACAATTGTGAGAAATGCATATGCTATTGAGTATGATTGTATAAATCCAACGCAGTTAAAGGCATCCTTGGAATATAAAAAGATCAGTGGATTTTTTAGTGCGGGACAGGCAAATGGTAGTTCTGGCTATGAAGAAGCTGGTGCACAGGGTATTATTGCAGGAATTAATGCCGCAAGAAAATTACAAGGAAAAGATCCTTTGATCTTAAATCGTTCACAGGCATATATCGGAGTTTTAATTGACGACCTCATTACAAAAGGAACGAATGAGCCATATCGTATGATGACATCAAGAGCAGAATATCGATTGTTGCTTCGTCAGGATAATGCCGATCTTCGTCTGACCAAGATCGGATATGAAGCAGGACTGATCAGTCAGGAAAGATATGATAAATTATTAGTAAAAGAACAGCAGATCGAAGATGAGATGAAACGACTAGAGGATATTAATGTGGGTGCGTCTAAAAATGTGCAGTCATTACTTGAAGAGCTTGGAAGTACAACATTAAAATCATCTGCTAAAATGACAGAACTGATCCGTCGACCGGAGCTTACTTATATGGATTTGGCACCAATCGATCCAGATAGACCAGAGTACGATCTGGATGTTCAGGAACAGGTAAATATTAATATTAAGTATGATGGATATATCCGTCGTCAGATGAAGCAGGTAGAACAGTTTAAGAAGATGGAAAAGAAGAGAATTCCGGAAGATATTGATTACGAAGATGTTGGAAGCTTACGAATTGAAGCGAAACAAAAGTTATCAAAGATCCGCCCATCTTCCATCGGACAGGCATCTAGAATTTCAGGAGTATCACCAGCGGATATTTCTGTATTACTGATTTATCTGGAACAGATGCACCACAGGAGATAATAGATGGAGAGATTAAGAGAAAAAGCAGCTGCATTTGGAATTAAATTGAGCGATCATCAGTTAGAGCAGTTTGAAACATACTATGAGATGCTTGTTGAGAAGAATAAAGTGATGAATCTGACAGCAATCACAGAGAAGAATGAAGTGATCGATAAACACTTTGCTGATAGTCTTGCATTGATCAAGAGTGGAGTTTCTTTAACTGGTCAGAAAATTCTTGATATTGGAACAGGTGCGGGATTTCCAGGAATTCCATTAAAGATCGCATTTCCAGAGTTAGAGATCGTGTTACTGGATTCTTTAAATAAGCGTATTAATTTTCTAAACGAAGTGATTGAGGTTCTGGGATTGCAAAATGTTGAGACTTGCCATGGTCGGGCAGAGGATTTTGGACATAGAAAAGAATATCGTGAACAATATGATCTATGTGCTTCTCGAGCAGTTGCAAATTTGTCTACATTAACGGAGTATTGTCTGCCTTTTGTAAAGGTTGGGGGACAGTTTGTTTCTTATAAATCCGGAAATGTGGATAATGAGTTAAAAGAGTCTTCTAAAGCAATAAAAATCCTGGGTGGTGAAGCAGGGAAGGTCTGCAGTTTCGTTTTGCCTGGGACAGATTTTGCAAGAACATTGGTACCAATAAAGAAGATCAAGATGACAGGAAATAAATATCCGAGAAAAGCAGGTATACCATCAAAAGAACCGCTATAGATGAAGGAGTGATTGGATATGATCAGAGGCGTCTACCTTAATACAATGAATGATGATTTGAGTGAATGCAGAAAAATTTATCATCAGGTTTTTGGAAAA
>ENA-ORLU01001781-ORLU01001781.1-human-gut-metagenome-genome-assembly--contig:-NODE-1781-length-14592-cov-2.316638_pt1 | contig 14592 bp, 7 predicted proteins | sample MGYA00243009_ERZ508833 | MGnify/ENA primary metagenome ERZ508833 (study PRJEB26277, sample SAMN04329763) | human gut metagenome | biome: human-associated habitat | host: Homo sapiens | place: USA...
TAGAAGCCCATCACAGAGAAAAGGTACCATGCTGACATCTGTCCACAATCATCATTTCCACCCAATCCGTTAATATCATTCTTATACATCTTATTCAGAATCTCACGCAGCCAGTACTGTGATTTCCACGGCTGGGAAGTCCACGCATATAAATAAGGCACATGGTGGCTCGGTTCATTACCATGCACATATCCGCCTACCAAACATTCTTCCGTAATATCCTCATTATGCTCATAGTACTTCTCCGGCAGATGCATGGAGAACAGTTCATCCAGTTTCTGCACGAACGTCCCTTCTCCTCCCATCAAGTCGATCATGCCAAATACATCGTGCGGCACATGAAAAGAGAAATTCCATGAATTGCCTTCAATAAAACCTTCACCATAGGTTTGTAATACATCAAACTCTTTCTTGAAAGAACCATCACTATAACGGGGACGTGCAAAACCAATACTTGTATCATAGATAGTACGATAATTGAGGGCACGCTTTCGGTAAGTCTCCGCTATTTCCTTGTTACCTGCCTTCAAAGCTGTCTGATAGATAGTCCAATCATCGTATGCATACTCCAAAGTAGAAGAGGCTGCTGTACCACTTTTGTCAAGCGGAATATATCCCAGCTTCATATAATCAGCTATACCTTCATAATACGGAACGGTGGATGTACTGACCATTGCCGCCAATGCCTCATCCACATTCAAAAAGACACCTTTGGTTATTGCATCCGCCAGTACAGACACAGCATGATAACCGCTCATACACCAGTTTTCATTTCCCATCAGACTCCATATCGGCAACATTCCGTGCACGCTTTGTTGCTCATGTTTAATCATGGATTCCACCATATCCGCATTGCGTCCCGGTTTCACCAGATTCAGGAAAGGATGTTCCGCACGATAGGTATCCCAAAGGGAAAATATAGTATAGTTGGTAAATCCTTTCGCCCGGTGTATGTTATGATCCAGCCCACGATAGGAACCGTCTACATCCATATACACAGATGGATTAATCATGGTGTGATAAAGGGAAGTGTAGAACATTGCTTTTTGATCGGGCGTACCTTCAATCTCGAAATGCTCCAGTTCGCTATTCCAATCTGTACGAGCAGCTTCCGCCAACTGTTCGAAACTCTTTCCGGAAGCCTCGGCACGCAGATTCTTAATGGCCCCTTCCGTACTGACTGCTGACAATGCCACTTTTACAACCAGTTCCGAATTGTTAGCGGTATCGAAGTTAAAGTAAGCCACGATTTTTCGACCTGTGATTTCGGGGAAGTTCTTTTCCAACTTAAAACGACGCCAGAAGCCATTGTACAATACTTTTTCCTTATCCTTATATCCGTAGTCTTTAATCGGCTGTGACAAAGAGATAGCAAAATAGGTATAATTCGTGCGCGCCCATCCGTTAGTGATTCGATATCCGGTCAACAGAGTATCGTTTTCGACTCTCAAGTTGGCCCATAGAACTTTGCCGTCATAATTATAAATACCATGCACCAGATCCAAAATCAAATGCCCATCTTCTCCTTTCGGGAAGGTATATTTATGTATGCCCGTTCGTTGCGTTGCTGTCAGTTGGGCTTTAATGCCATAATCGTCCAGTATCACTTCATAATATCCGGGAACAGCTTTTTCTGTAGCATGGTCAAAACGTGAACGGTATCCCTCTTCCGGATAATCCGCCCGACCGGGATTTAACTTCACATCGCCAACAGCAGGCATCAACAAGATGTCTCCCAAGTCAGAATGTCCCGTACCACTAAGATGAGTGTGACTGAAGCCAACAATGGTCTTGTCCCTATATTGGTAACCGGCACAATACTCGTAGGCATTTTTCTGATAAGCTCCATTTACATTATGCGGAATTGTGTCTGTGTCCGGACTCAACTGTACCCATCCGAAAGGAGTACAAGCACCGGGAAAAGTGTGCCCCATCCCATTGGTCCCGATAATCGAATTCACATAGTCTACCGGCTGTTGAGCTATGGCGGACAAAGTTGCTGCCGCCATAGTCATCATCAATACTTTCTTTCTCAAATTATTCATATCAGCTTACTTTGCGTCACGAGAGAATGAATACGGGAAGTCTGATTCGTTGATACCTCTTCCCTTATTCGGTTTGTTATCCATATCAAACACCAGACGACCGCCTTTCAACAGATCGAAATGGTTCAGATAATTCTTTGTATAATTCTTGCCATTATAATTCAATGAACGAATATAACGATTATCATCGTTATTCTTCGGGGCGGAGATTTCCAGTTTCTTGCCGTTCTCCAGTGTAATCGTTGCTTTCTTGAAGTAAGGAGCTCCCATTACATATTCATTGCTGCCGGGACATACCGGATAAAATCCCAATGCAGTAAATACATACCAAGCCGAAGTCTGACCGTTATCTTCATCTCCACAATAACCGTCCGGAGTAGGAAGATAGAGGCGGTTCATCGTCTCACGCAACCAATATTGGGCTTTCCAAGGCTCACCGGCATAGTTATACAAGTAAATCATGTGCTGGATAGGTTGGTTGCCATGTGCATAGTTACCCATGTTAGCAATTTCCATTTCACGAATCTCATGAATCACTCCTCCATAATAGCTATCATCAAATACAGGAGGAAGATTGAATACAGAATCAAGCATACTGACAAACATCTTCTTGCCGCCCATCAGATCAACCAGTCCTTGTACATCGTGGAATACCGACCATGTATAATGCCAACTATTTCCTTCCGTAAAGGCATCTCCCCATTTAAAAGGATTGAAAGGAGTCTGGAAAGTTCCGTCGGAATTCTTTCCCCGCATCAACTTAGTTTCCGGATCGAACAGATTACGGTAGTTCTGACTCCTTTTCTTATAAACATCCAGTTCTTCTGCCGGACGGCCTAATTTTTCACCCATACGGTAAATGCACCAGTCATCGTATGCATATTCCAATGTGCGTGCCGCATTCTCATTAATTTTCACATCGTATGGCACATAGCCCAGTTTGTTATAATATTCATATCCACGGCGTCCGGTAGTAGAAACTTTCGGATGTACGCTATTGGCCCCTTTCAGTAGGCCATCGTACATTTTTTCTGCATCCGCTTTGGTCACATTCTTCATGAAAGCATCCGCCACTACAGAAGCAGAATTGTTCCCAACCATGCAACCACGATGGCCCGGGCTTGCCCATTCAGGAAAGAATCCACTTTCAAGATAGGTATTCAACAGACCTGCCTGCATCTTCTCACCCATTGAAGGATATATCAAATTAACAAATGGAAACAAGCAACGAAAAGTATCCCAGAATCCAGTGTCGGTAAACATATATCCCGGACGGATTTCACCATTATAGGGGCTGTAATGCACAGTTTCCCCCTTACCGTTTACCTCGTAAAACATACGAGGAAACAACACCGAACGATACAAACAAGAGTAGAACGTACGCATACGGTTCTCATCGCTGTCTTCAACCTTGATACGCCCCAAGACATTGTTCCATGCCTTACGACCGGCCTCTTTTGTCTGTTCAAAGGTCTTATTACCAATTTCTTTCAAGTTCAGTTCCGCCTGTTCAGGACTGATGAATGAGGATGCCACCTTTGCATGTACCTGTTCTCCTTTCTTCGTTGAAAATCCGATAGCAGCACCCACGTGATTGGATTGTAGTTCGAGATGTGTTTCAACCAAATGATAGTCTGCCCATACTTTATTGAAAGTAAAAGGCTTGTCGAACTCTATCACAAAGTAATTCTTAAAGTTTTGAGGAACACCGCCACTATTGCGTGTCGTATAACCAACTATTTTATTTTCTTCGGGAATCACCTTCACATACGAACCGCGGTCGAAAGCATCTACCACCACATAGGCATCAGAGGTTTCAGGGAAAGTGAAACGGAAATATGCGCAACGTTCCGTCGGAGCTATTTCAGTTGTCATGTCATACTCTGACAAATAAACACTATAATAATAAGGAGTGGCTTTCTCTGCCTTATGAGAGAACCAGGAAGCACGACTGTCCTGATCGATCTTCAACTGTTTAGTCATCGGCATGATTGAGAACTGACCGTAGTCATTGATCCACGGACTAGGCTGATGGGTTTGCTTGAAACCTCTGATTTTGTCGGATGCATAAGTGTAAGCCCAACCGTCACCCATCTTTCCGGTTTGTGGCATCCAGAAGTTCATTCCCCAAGGCAACGCGATGGCAGGATATGTATTCCCATTAGATAGTGATATTTTCGAATCAGTTCCCATTAAAGGATTCACATAGTCTACCGGTTGCTTTTGCGCAAAGGTAGAAGAAGCTCCCAATAGCAGGGCTATTGCGAAAGATAGTAGTTTCTTTTTATTCATGGTCTACGAATTAAGCTATTAATTAGATTATCAAGTCTTTTTTATTTACGTTACAAATTAAAGCATCTTTCTGTAATTATCAGTCCTCTGATACGCCAAAATAAGAAAAAAATAGCATATGGTCAACCAAAGGATACGAGCGTCAACGAGAGTACAAGTTAAATAAGTGAGAATCAGGATGTAATATTTATGTGCATACCACGAGAGTACAACCGGAGGACTAACTGTTTAAGCAATAGAGAGAGGATAATTTGCCTTTACCCTCTCTCCAATTCTATCAGAAACAAATATTTATTATTACCTAATTAATTCCATCCCGGGTTCTGATGTCCTTCCAACGCAGGATTAGCCTGAATTTCATCTAACGGGATATGCCATAACAAAGCATATTCAGGAATGGCGCCGGCTCTTGTGCTTCCATCGGGCTTGTTTTGGATTTGAGCCGATGCAAGAGCAGTCCATTTCAATTTTCCTGATTCGGTAGATGCTTCCGGATACAAACGAGTACGACGAATGTCATCCCAAATCTTAAATTCCAACGGTAACTCATGCAAACGTTCAGTCAAAATCGATTGTATTAAATCGTTTCCTGTAGCCGTCTCATCTGCCAATCCAGCACGTTTACGCACTTGATTGAGATAATATTTAGCTCCACCGACAGCATTATCTTCATGATTTGTACGTGCCAGACCTTCGGCCGCAATCAGCAAGACTTCCGCAAAACGGAATACCGGCATATTATAATCACCGTCGTGGCCGCTAATCAAAGCATTTTCATCAAACCATGCCCAGTTGCCTGCATTATTCAAAGTATGAGTATTTCCTTCAGCATCGGTATATTGCTTAAAGAAGAACTGTTTCTCATGTCCTCGAATATCATTAGAGGCATAGCTGTTAAGCAACATATCACAGGGAAGGTATGCATTATACAGCACGTCTCCTCCCGGATGGAACACTCCCCACTGAAAAGCATCTGTACCAATAGAACGACAAGCATAAGAGTTACCTACACTATAATCACTATAATTATATTCTTTAGCATAAATGATTTCAGCAGATTCATTCGTTGTCTTAATCACATTATACGCAGACTTCAAATCAACAGTCGTTCCATTCGGATGAAGAAGTCCGTGAGGACTATCATTAATCACTTTTAATGCCATCTGTGCAGCTTTTCCATAATAGTCTGCCCCCCCGTTTAACGGTGCACCAGCCCATTGTAAATAAACTTGTGCCAGCAAAGTCTGCGCCATTGCCCTAGTGACATAACAGCCATTTTCATAAAACGTTTTATTGGGTAATGCATCCCCGTTGACAATATCCAGCAAGTCGGCTTCAATTTTCTTATAAACCTCTTCAGCAGAAAGACGTTCTTTGTACATACCTTCTGTAGATGTGTAAGGTTCTCAAATATAAGGAACACCACCAAATTCTTTAACCAGCCAGAAATATCCGTATGCACGGAAGAATTTACCTTGAGCCACATAATTATTAATAGTAGCTTCATCCAGCACCCCAGTCATTGTCGGAATATTGGCAATAACAAAGTTGGCACGTGAAATACCTTTATAAAACTCATGCCAGTATTTCATTGCAATATCATCAAAAGATTCAATATTGAAGTTACACCCTTCGGATGCCGTAGTAAATGTTCTGTCTTTACGCTTATCAACGTACAATCCGGACACAATACCACCCCACATCGTCGCTTTAGGAGTCCAGCCACCGCCTACGTCAGTGTTATGTAAATAAGGCACACCACCAAAATACAATGCATTAACACCCGACTCCGCATCAGCTATCGTCTTCCAGAATTGGTCAGATGACTTCATATCCAATGGTTCTTCTTTCAGGAAATCGTCGCATGAATTCAGCAACACAGAAAGTGAACACATACAAAATGCAGATATATATACTTTTAATAGTTTCATAATTCTTATAGTTTTTATAACGGTGAATTAAAATGCTACATTAAGACCGAACGTAAACGTTCTCGGACGCGGATAGGTGAAGAATTGGCGGTTAGCCCCCCATTTGTTGTCACCTAAACGAGATGAGTTATCCGGATCGTATCCGTTATAGTCCTTAGAAGTAATCAGGAATGCGTTATTCACATTCGCATACAAACGCAATGAAGACAGACCGATCTTCTTAATCAGTGTCGGATTGAAGGTATACCCGAGCTGAATCATGTTACAACGCAAATAAGAACCATTGCAAACCCAGTCATCATCTGCCTGGTTATTAGCTCCCTGACCAAAGTTATTCAGACGAATTGCCTGTTCTTTACCCGACGGATTGAGAGTTGGATGCCATGCTTCCTTATAAAGACGGTCTATACCGTTAGTCAGGAAACGGGCTACAGTTGAGTGATAATATTCTTGCATCACGTCTACCCCCCATGTAAACTGGAAGTCTAAAGTCAAATCGAAACCTTTATAATTGAAGGTATTGATAAATGAGCCCATCCAGTCTGGTAATCCGTTACCGATAATTTCGCGTTTCTTATAAGTTACCTTTTCACCAATAGTGGAAGGTATGTTCATTGTCTCCGGATCCCAGTTAGACGGAATACCATCGTAAATACCGGCACGCTTATAACCATAGAAAGAAGAAAGCTCTTCACCTTCACGGATCAACATATCGTAACCCACAAAACCATCGGTTGTAATCTGACGCTTACCGGTGACAGGATCAACAGATGCACTTTCATCCAGTTTCTCTACACGGTTTTTGTTGAAACCTAAATTAAGAGTGGAAGTCCACTGGAAATCATGTGTCTGAATAGGATATGCTGTAACCAGAATATCTACACCACGATTGGAAACGGCTCCAATATTATCCATAATGGAAGAGTAACCTGTGGATTCAGGAACCGGACGGTCGAGCAACAAATCTGAAGTATATTTATAATAATAGGAAATATCGAAATTCAGTCTGTTATTGAATAAACCCAACTCGAATCCTAAGTCCCACTGTCCTGTCTTTTCCCATTTCAGGTCCGGATTAGGCATATTGTCCAGATAAGACACTACATGCAGAGCATCACCAATGATCGTATTCGACTGGCTCACCGTAGCCAATGATTTATATGTACCAATTTCCGAATTACCTGTCAGACCGTAAGAAGTATGTAATTTCAGCTTGCTGATCAATGAGTTATCTTTCAAAAAGTCTTCATTAGAGATACGCCATGCCAACGCTCCTGCCGGGAAGAATCCCCAACGGTTACCTTTGGCAAACTTGGAAGAGCCATCGGCACGCAACGTTACTGTAGCAAGGTATTTATCATTATAGCTATAGTTGATACGACCAAAGAATGAAGAAATACGCGAGGGAGAGGCCGCTGACGAGGAGTTCTCGTAAGGAGTACCTAGCGACAAATTATCAAAGACCTTTTCTGCCGTGATATTTTCCGGAAAAAAACGGGTAGAGTAAGTTTTGGTAGTAGTCTGGTTATGCTTGATTTCCTGTCCCAACATCAGCCGGATATCGTGTGCATCATCATCCAAAGTAAAGTTGTAGTTCAATACATTGGTCAGCTGCCACTTGGTGCCTTGCTTCATGCTCCATTCCGCCATCGGCTGATTATTGTTGTTGCGGGCATTGCTTGTGCCCATTCCCCAAAAGCGGCGTTGCTCTTCGGAATTATTCTCAAAACCAAACTCGGTGCGGAAGGTCATACCTTTTATGATGTCCCATTTGACGGCACCCATCGTATTGAGAGACTTGTTTATTCTCTTCTTATAGTTCTTCTCCGATTCTTCTATCGGATTGAAGCGGGTCACTTCATCCAGTTGGTCGGGGTCAAAATAGGTATCATCCTCGGGAAGCGTCATATATTCGTCCAGACCGGTGGTAGGTCTTTCGCGCAAAGCCGTCAGCAGGCTGACCCCTTCCGTGCCTGAACCGTCCACCTCTTTATGCAGCAAGCGGGTGCGGTACTCAAGTGTCAGGAATTTGTAAGGCTTGAAGTTGAAGGAGGCATTCAGATTGTTCTGTTTCAATCCGTTGCCCACCATCACGCTCGGCTGATCCTGATGGATGAAAGATAGTTTATATTTGATTTTTTCAGTACCTCCGTTCACGCTGAGGTCTATCGACTTTGCCACCGGATTGCTTCCGAACACTTCATCCTGCCAGTCGGTTCCGGGATTGCCCTGATAGATATAGTGTTCATACGCATGCCCGTATTTATTATTAAAATCCGTAGGATTAGAGCTTTTCTGGCGGGCACTTTCATATTGCATCAGTACAAATTCGTAAGGATCCATGACATCGAGCTTCTTTGACAGTTCTTTGGTCTGCATATAAGCATTGAGGTTAATCACCACACGCCCTTCCTGCGGACGCTTGGTGGTCACCAGAATTACACCGTTGGCTCCACGTGCCCCATAAATAGCTGTAGAAGCCGCGTCTTTCAATACCTCGATAGACTCGATATCCGTAGGAGGAACATCATTGAGACTGCTTACTTCAAAACCGTCGAGGATGATAAGCGGGCTGTTATCCTGTGTGATAGATCCTCCGCCACGTACCAGGATTTTGATTTCGGCATCGGGAGAACCGTCTACCGTGGTCACCTGCACACCCGGCAATTTACCGACAATGGCTTCGCCGACAGAAGTGGTCTGCACCTTTCCAATATCTTGCCGGACACACTGGCGATAGAACCGGTAAGGTTGCCTCGTTTCTGGGTTCCGTAACCGATTACTACCACGTCGTCCAATACGCCGATTGCTTCCTTCATGTGGATTTGGATATTGGAGGTACGTCCTTTCAACGGTTCTTTTACCTCTTCCATACCTACATAGCGAACTATCAGCACAGCCTTGGCTACATTGGGCACACCGGCTAATGTAAATTTACCGTCCAAATCGGTTGTAGCACCTATCGAAGTGCCTTGCACCGTCACTGTGGCACCAATCACCGGCCCCATGTCATCGGTCACCGTACCGGTCACGGTAGCAGTCTGTGCCATAGCACCCACCGCTACCCACAGCAGGATAAATATGTTTATGATTATTTTATTCATCATTCTATGCTTTTATTATAAATAGATTTATTTGCTCCACAGGTTTATTTCTTTTCCATTACTACACCGCCCTGGTTCTGATAGTAGATGATGTGCTGTACCAGGTTGTGGAAATAAACTTCGATGTTCGGATAGCGTCCGTTAGGGTCGACCGAGGAATTTATCTGCCATGCGTCATTCGGGTCGTTGGGGTTCAGGCCGTAAGCCTCTTCCCAAATATCGGGGATACCGTCACCGTCCGAATCTGTCAAAGCCGGTTCTGATTTGTATTCAGGCCATCCGCCTACATCGGACGGCTGGTCGATCATTCCGTTCGTACTTCCGTGCGAACCTTCATAGGTATAAGTTCCTTTGCGTGTCTCTTCTACGATACGTTGGTCTACGGCATCACGGCGATAGGAAGCGCCTGCAAACTGGAGAACATCCTTATAGGCTTTCTTTGCCGGTTGCAGGGAAGTGTGTTCGGCTATATCAAATGCTTTCCCGGATAATACTTCCTTTTCGGTTGCGAAGTCCTTTTTGATGACCAAGCCGTAAGAGTTGTCCCTGTTTACTTTGTAAAGGGCTTCTCTTTGCTTGTCCGTCAATTTCGGGCAAGTCGGATCCATGTAATTGCCATTGAAGTAGAATACGCCGTGAACACCTGCTTCATTGTTATTCTTGCCGTCGTCGGCATAAGCGGTGAACAGGCGTTTGAAAGAGCCTTTTGTTGCGCTGAAAGGGCCGGGCTTGTAGTAGTTGTTGATAAAGTTGTAAGATCCCCCTTCGCCGGCGTACGCTCCGTCGCTCCCGTAGTTGTATATCACGTTATTGAACAGTTCCACCTTCTCATTTTCCGGTTTTCCGGTGTAGCGGCTTCCGCAAAGGCGGGGAGTGCGGTTGGTATGATGGGCGAGCAGGTTATGATGGAAACTGGCAGGTTGTCCGCCCCAAATGCCACCGTAACCGTGCGCTCCTTTCTCATGGATGGAGTTGGCGAGACTTTCGCTGATAAGGCACCATTGGAGAGTGAAGTTGCTGTTATCGTAGAAAGTGGCGCATTCGTCCGTACACCAACTCATGGAACAATGGTCAATGATGATGTTCTTGTGAGCTTTCGTTCCTTTCATGGCGTCGTCACCTTTCTGCTTGATGTCTACTCCCATACGTGAACGGATGAAGCGGACAATTACATTGTCTGCCTGAATGGAGAATGTGTAATTTTTCAGGCAGATACCGTCGCCGGGAGCAGTTTGTCCGGCGATGGTTACATCACCGTTATTCAGTTTCAGTGCCTTTTGCAGTTCGATGATACCGCTGACGGCAAAGACAATGGTACGGGGGCCTTTCTTGCTGACTGCCCAACGGAAAGTTCCTTCGGAACCGTCGTCGGCCAATGAGGTAACTGTGTAGACTGCGCCGCCGGCACCGCCGGTGGTGTACTTTCCGGCGCCGTCGGCACCGGGGAAAGCTGCTACTTTGCTACGGTCGGGAACGGGATACTCTTTCGTTGTCTTTTCACCCGAAACGGTCGGTTGCATGGCTTGTCCCAACAGGGGAAAAGCCAGTACAAAGCTACAGATTGCTATTATATTCTTTTTCATTCTTACTAATCTTTTAGGCTTCGAATTTACTAAAATTATTCCACAATGCTACCACCTGCTGCACCATTTACCATGATTTCGTGCACCAGGCTGTTAAGGTACATTTCCAGGTTGGTGTACTTTCCGTTTTTGTCGATAGTCGTTTCTTTGCCATCGGCCGATTTCTTGGGATTTAAGCCATATTCTTCTTCCCAGTAATCGGGGATACCGTCACCATCCGTATCTTTTACGTTTGCGTTAGTCACGGATTTCAGTACATTGTAAGGGTCGCTAACTCCTAAAGCGGCACAAGCGTCTGACGGGTAGTTGATATATCCTCTTTTGTTCTGTGAGTAACCGGAAAGACTGCTCCACTTACTGGCGTCACCCGTACTGCTTGCAGCCCTGTTTTTTACGTCACTGATTATTAATTCATCGACTTTATCACGATAGTTGCTGGCTCCTGCGTATGACATAATGCGTTCATAAGCCATATCTGCTGTGTGGGTTGTTACCTTGCCTGCTTCAACTACCGGTGAATTTGATTTAATCTCGGTATGTTGCTCCCACAGTCCGGTGGTTCCGCAATTTTTGTTGTCCATTTGTGCAAATACGCCTTTTGTCCAGTTGTCATTGCTTACTTCGGTATTGCCTGCTACCTTGTTTCCGTTGATATAGAACTTGCCCCAGGTTTGAAGCCATTTGGCATAAGCCGCACCGGAGTAATCAACCGGATATACGTCCGGCTTGGCGATGCGGTAAGCACGGTCTGCCTTACCGGTATCGTCGGTACCGGGCCCTGATTTGTAGTAGTTGTTCACGATGTTGACATGCTGGGCTTCGCCGCCGTAACAGCCTTCACCACTCCAGTTATAGTAAACGTTGTTGCGCATATCGACGCGCTCCCCGTCGTTGTTGTTCAATGCCAATGTCGTGTAGCGCGGACCAAGGCGTGGAACACGGCTTTCACAGTGGGCTATCAGGTTGTGATGGTAGGATGCGTAGTTTCCACCCCAGTTGCCACCATATCCGTGTGCGGCGAATTTGCCATTGCCGGCTGCCGCTATCTTTACGTCAGTGACACGCAGGGCTTGAGAAGCAATGCACCATTGCACGGTAGAGTTTTGCATACCATTGACAGACAGGCATTCGTCGCTTCCCCAGCTTACAGAACAGTGGTCGATGATAATATTCTGTTTGTCGCATCCGCCCAATCCGTCGCAGTCCACGTCTTTGTTGCCGGGACGGAAACGTATGAAGCGGATAATAACGTTGTTGGAATTGATGGTGAAAGGATAACTGGCTATACAGATACCACCCGGTGAGGTTTGTCCGGCAATAGTCAGGTTGTCTTTCTGTGTTTTCAGTTCCGCTTTCAGATAGATAGTACCTGATACGTCGAATACAATCGTTTTCGGGCCGTCTTGTTTCATTGCCCAGCGCAGCGTTCCACTGGTGCTTCCGCTTGCGTCATCGTCAAGACTGGTCACATGGTAGACTTTACCGCCACGTCCGCCGGTGGTGTTGCGTCCATGACCTTCGGCATAAGGGAAAGCAAGAAGTTCACCGTAATCCAATTGTTTGATATCGGAGGATGAACCACCGGAATTGTTGGTTCCTCCGTCAGGATCGTCTGTCGGATCATTGGAAGAACACGATGCTGTACATATTCCTGTCATGCCGAATAATATGGCTAAGCAGAACAAGGATATTTTCTGTTTCATAATCTTTTGAAGTGTTTGGGGATATAAAGAATCTTATTTGTCAGGATATAAGTTTTCTACCAGGCTGTTGAGGTAAACCTCCAGATTGGTGTATACTTTGCTCAATGTGTATTTAGCACCGTCGGCAGCACTTTTCGGATTCAGACCGTGAGCGGTTTCCCATTCATCGGGGATACCGTCGCCGTCTGTATCTTTCGGGCCTTCTTCTTTGGGGTATTCGGGCCAGCCACCTACGTCGGTTGCTTTGTCAATAAGGCCATATTCACTGCCATTGCTACCATTGGCTGTATAATTTCCGTTGATAACATTAGCAATGATGCGTTTGTCCACATCGTCATACTTTAAGGAAGCGCCGGCATATTTTAAGACTGAATTGTAAGCGTCTTTGGCCGACTGGGTAAATTCGGATGCGTCTTCACCAATTGTAAATTCACTATTTGATTGAATTGCTGTTTTTCCTCCATTGGGAAGTGGCGCTGTTTCCGTTTCATTAGGTTGTAATCCTATCCAGTTGTCATTGTTTACGGAAGTAAGCAAAGACTGATATTCTGATTTCAAATCGGGACATGTACCGTCGAAGTAGTTTCCTTTCAGGTAAAAGCTACCCCATACTCCCAAGACATTTTTATTTGAACCGTCATCACCGTTCGGTTGGAAAATACGGTTTACAATGTTTTTCTTGGTGTTGGTAGCAGGCCCGGGTTTATAGTAGTTGTTTACAAAATTGTAACTTCCGCCTTCTCCGGCATAACCACCATTGGTCGGCCCCCAGTTGTAGAATACATTATTGCGTAAATCAACTTTCTCGTTCTCCGGTTTTCCGGTGTAGCGGCTGCCACATAAACGCGGTGTACGGCTACTGTGGTGAGCCAGCAAGTTGTGATGGAATGTAGCGGGTGAACCACCCCAAATTCCTCCATAACCATGATTTCCTTTGGTATGTACCGAACGGTTCAGGCTTTCGCTGATGATACACCATTGCATCGTGAAATTGGTGTTGTCATAGAAAGAAGCACATTCGTCGGTACTCCAGCTCATGGAGCAATGGTCGATAATAATGTCTTTATGTTGTTTTCCCCATAAAGCGTCGCCACTGTCTGCTTCCGCTTCTGTTGTAAAGTTGTCCGACCCCATGCGGAAGCGCATGAAACGGATGATTACGTTGTCTGCTTGTACGGATACGGGATGCCCTTTCAGACAGATTCCGTCACCCGGCGCACTCTGTCCGGCGATTGTTACATCTCCGTTGGTTATCTTCAAGGGACTTTGTAGTTCTATCAATCCGCTGACGGCAAATACAATCGGACGTTTCCCGGTACGGCTTAATGCGTAGCGTAGTGTTCCCGGTGCCATGTTGTCATCAAGCGAATTTACTGTATAAACAGTTCCGCCTGCACCACCGGTGGTGTAACGTCCCGCACCGTAAGCACCCGGAAAGGCATAGCGTGTTTCGTCAGGTGTACCTTCACCGCCTTCGTTTTCGTTACCACCGTTACCGGTACTTTGTCCCGGTGTTTCATCGGTAGTGCTTGGGTCTTCGCTGCTACAAGCAACCGTCAGGTTGAGCAGGCAGAAGCATACTAATCCCATTTTAATAAAATCGAGCATACAAATATTATCTTTTAAAAACGATATAAGTAAAATTAATACAAAAGCAATAAGATATACAAAAACATTAAATAAAAAAATTAGTGAAGATATTAAAAAATTCACAAAAGAAAATGGAGTGTCAGAATATTGTTTATTCCTTACTACTTTACAAGTATATTTGAGTAAAAGATATAATATTGATGATGTTATTATCGGTAATCCTTTTTTAAATAGAAAAAATCGCAATGAAAAAGAAGCAATTGGAATTTTTGTAAATACATTGCCTGTTAGATTAAAAATTGATTATGAAATTTCAACTTTAGAATTATAGAAAATAAATTCAA
>ENA-ORLU01001784-ORLU01001784.1-human-gut-metagenome-genome-assembly--contig:-NODE-1784-length-14587-cov-5.335906_pt1 | contig 14587 bp, 11 predicted proteins | sample MGYA00243009_ERZ508833 | MGnify/ENA primary metagenome ERZ508833 (study PRJEB26277, sample SAMN04329763) | human gut metagenome | biome: human-associated habitat | host: Homo sapiens | place: USA...
GGTCGGCGGCGCGCTGCATCAGGCGTTCCCGCGCTGCGCGGTCAACGTCCACGACCCCGAGCTGACGGTGTTTATCGAGATCCGCGACGACGCGGCCTACGTCCACGGCCCCGCCGAGGCGGGTGCGGGCGGACTGCCCATCGGCATGGGCGGCAGCGCCGGGGCGCGGCTGTCCGGCGGCATCGACTCGCCCGTCGCCTCCTACATGATGGCAAAGCGCGGTCTCATCGTGGACTGCATTCACTACGTAAGCCCGCCATACACCTCCGAGCGCGCACGCATGAAGGTAGAGGCGCTCTGCGAGAAGCTCACCGACTGGTGCGGCAATATCGTGTTCTACTGCGTTCCGTTCACGGAGCTTCAGGAGGCGCTCCGGGACAACTGCCCCGAGGAGCTGTTCACAGTTCTCATGCGCCGTCTGATGGTCAAGATCGCCAACCGCATATGCGCTGCGAACGACTACGGCGCGATAATCACCGGCGAAAGCGTAGCCCAGGTCGCAAGCCAGACGCTCCCCGCGATTTTCTGCACCAACGCCGCTGCGGAGTACCCGGTATTCCGCCCGGTGATCGGCATGGATAAGCGCGAGATAGTCGACGTCGCGCGGCACATCGACACCTTCGAGGTGTCCACCCTGCCCTACGAGGACTGCTGCACGGTATTCTCCCCGAAGCACCCGAAAACCCGCCCGTCGCTTGAGGAGATCCTCGCGGCGGAGGCGTCGTTCGATTTCGAGCCGCTCATCGAAAAGGCGGTAAGGGAGACCGAGGTGAAGCAGTTCAAGTACGGCGTGAGAAACGTCGACCTTGACATGTGATATGGATTTTCAAAACATTTATAATAGTATAGCGGAGCTTTCCCGCGAAATCGTCCGGGAATGCACCGCGCGCAGCGTGAAAATATCTACGGCGGAAAGCTGCACCGGCGGCATGATATCCGGCGCGGTGACTTCCGTTTCTGGAAGCTCCGCAGTAATAGAGCTGGGAGTCTGCTCCTACTCTAACCGCATAAAGCACGAGATCCTGCATGTTCCTGCGGAAGTGCTCAAGCAGTTCACGGAATACAGCGTGGAATGCGCCGCGGAAATGGCAAAGGGCGTCATGGAGCTTTCCGGCGCGGACTACGGCGTTTCCACCACCGGAGTGGCTGGACCCACTGGCGGCAGCGCGGAACACCCGGTCGGGGAGGTCTGCATAGCGGTCAGCGGAAGAAACGGCTGCCGCAGCGAGAGATTTCTCTTTACACATGGCAGCGCAGACCGGGAGCTTATCCGCGCGCTTGCGGCGGAAAAGGCGCTTTCAATGCTGCTCTGCGAGATAAAGAAATAATCTGGGGTGAATATTAATGGCAAATTACACAGACAAGCCTAAGAAGCACGCTTCAAGGGATATCGCGGTCGATAAGCTGGATTTTTACACCGAGCCGCATAAATCCCCCAAGAAGCAGGATAAAATAAAGGGCAGGCCGAAGTCCGGCTGGGCGCGGTTCTGCTATGCGGCGTTCCCGCAGGCGGAGGACTCCGGCGGCGAAAAGGTGCGCAAGATCGTACTGATAGTGGCGGTCGTGGTTTTCGTCGTTACCATCGGCGTGCTGATCTCTCAGCTCGCTGGTATGGGCGCGGATAAGAGCACCAACTCGAAGATCGCCGATATCGCTGGAGTTCCCGAGGACAGTCTCGTTAACGTCAACCCGGACTACGACCCGTTCAACACGAACGCCACCGCAGGTCAGGATCAGACCGAGGAGATCGACGTTACTCCGCTCGTGAATACTCCGATAAACCCGAACTGGGACGAGCTTCTTGCAACCAACTCCGACGTCAAGGGCTGGATAAAGATAACCGGAACGGCGGTAAACAACGTAGTAGTAAAGTCCTACGACAACAGCTACTACCTTACGCACAACCTCTACCGCGAGGACAGCGTTTCCGGCACCATCTTCTCCTCCTACCTCAATAAGTGGGACGGCACTGACGACAACATCATACTCTACGGTCACAACATGATAAGCGGCGAGTTCTTCGCGCACGTTACGCACTACGTACCCAACATGGCAAGCAAGGAGCCGCTGGCGTTCTATAAGGTCCACCCGACGGTAATGCTCGCAACGCCGAGCGGCGGCTGCGAGACCTACAAGATATTCGCCGGTATCCTCGCAAACACCCAGAGCCAGTACGGCGAGGTGTTCGACTATGTCGACAAGACGAAGTTCTACAGCAAGGATGACTTCAACAACTTCATCATCGACGTAATGGACAGAAGCTGGTTCTTCACCGATGTGGACCTCACCTACGGCGACCAGATCCTCACGATGTCAACATGCAGCTGGCCCCTCGGCAAGAGCGTGGATACCCGCTGGGTACTGTTCGCGAGAAAGGTTCGTCCCGGCGAGAGCGAATCCGTCGACGTTACCGTTGCCGAGCAGAACCTCAACCCCAAGCTGTTCGATTACTACTACAGCAGAATGGGCGGCTCCTGGGCAGGAAGCACATGGGATAAATCAAAGCTGCTGAGCTACTAAACGATCCCGAAAGGATAGAATATCATGGCTAATTTTGTTGAAAAGGAAAACATCTTACTCAGAATCGCTAAGTACCTTTTCCCCTGGAAAGGCGATAAGCCCGCCGAGATAATCCGCAAGTGCATTTTCCTCGGCGCCGCTGTTGTGCTGATAGTTTCGCTGGTGATGATAATTTCGTTCTACGGAAGCACCGCGCAGGACAACAAGCTCAACGAGCAGATATCAAGCCTCTACCACGGCTCCGCCAGCGTCACCATCGACCCGGTAAAGAAGGACGAGCTTGTCAAGGAGTACCCCGAGGTAAACGAAGAGTTCCTCCCTCTGCTGGAGCAGAACAAGGACGTTATCGGCTGGATAACCATGGGCGACGAGGATTCACCCTTCGTTGACAACGTGGTCGTTCAGGGCGACAACAACGAATACTACCTCGACCACAACCTCAACGGCGATTACAGCAAGACAGGTACGGTATTCGCGGACTACCGCGAGAAGATAACCGCGGAAAACACCCCGGCTAACATTATCCTTTACGGTCACAACGTCAACACCGGCGAGTACTTCGCAAGGCTCACAAGATACTTCAACTACCGTACGCAGCTCAACTACGGCATGGACTGGTACAGAAAGTATCCCACAATAACATTCAACACGCTCTACCGCAAGTCCACCTACAAGATATTTGCCGGCATGCTGGTGAACACCGAAGAAAAGGACGGCGAGGTGTTCTACTACCTCCAGGGCAGGAAGTTCAAGAATAAAGCGGCGTTCGATGATTACGTAGCACAGATTCTCGACCGCACCACCTTCTACACCGACGTAGACCTCAAGTACGGCGACAACCTCATCACCCTGTCGACCTGCATTCTCGATTACGGTATCGACGCGCGCTGGGTCATTTTCGGCAGAGAGGTCCGCGAGGGCGAGGATCCCACAGTCGACGTAAGCAAGGCGTACGAAAACCCCGACCCGCTGTATTTTGACTACTATTACAATGTATTCGGCGGATCATGGGGCGGCAGAAAGTGGGACGCTGATATGATCTACGATTACAGCTATACCGTTGAGTCCAAAAAGACCGACGAAGCATGATCTCTGAAAGGACGTTATTCTCATGGCAGAAATGGATATGGGTCTTTCCCCGAACAATAACAACAAGAAAAAGCGCAAGAAGAAAAAGCAGAGCCTCGGCGAGAGCCTCCGCACCGGACTGCTCCCCTGCAAGGGGGACAGCTCCTCCGAGGTAGCCCGCAAGCTTATTTTCCTGGGTTCGCTTTGCCTGATGATCGCCGCGCTGGTTATCATCGCGGTTCACTTTATCTCCCTGCTGAAGCCCGAGGCTCCCATCGGGACCTCCGTTGTGGACAGCAACGGCGAGCAGGTGGTTCAGGACGAGCAGCAGGTGATCGTAAACCTCCAGGCTCCCACCAAGGAGCAGATCGAAAACCTGCCGGAAGGCTCTGTAAACGAGGAATACGCGGCGTACTACGAGGCAAATAAAGATTTCGTCGGCTGGATAACCATTAACGGCACCAACGTCGACTACCCCGTAGTCCAGGGCGAGGACAACCTGTTCTACCTCCACCACAACTTCAACGGCGAGGAAGAATTCGCAGGAACCATCTTCACCGACTACGAAGGCAAGTTCGGACCCAACCAGATGCCGAACAACACGATACTTTACGGTCACAACATGCTGTACAAGTACAAGTTCTCCGCACTTAACAACTACAACAACAATATCGACTTCCTCAGGGAGACCCCGGTAGTTGACTTCAACACGCTCTACCAGGACAACAAGTACAAGATATTCTCCGTGTTCATCACCAACACCGACGAGGAGCACGGCGATGTATTCGACTACACTAAGTACGTTTACTTCAAGAACAGCGACGAATTCTACGAATACATAAAGGAAGTAATGGACAGAAGCAAGTACAACACCGGCGTTGACGTCGAGTACGGCGACGAGCTTCTGACGCTCTCCACCTGCGACGGCTCCACCGGATTCGAGAACATGCGCCTTGTTATCGTGGCAAGAAAAGTACGCGAGAACGAAAGCCCCGACGTCGACACCTCCAAGATAACCCGCAAGGACAGCATAAAGTACTTCAAGGCATACACCGACGTTTACGGCGACAAGTGGAAGGGCAGGACCTGGGATATCTCCCTTGTAAAGGGCATGAAGGAATACCTCGAGGACAACGGCCTGATGGACGATCCGTCCAACTACTGATACCGGAGGAACTATGAAAAAGCTATCACTTGCGAAGATCATCGCGGCGCTGGTGATCGTGAACTGCTACATGTTCACATGCGGCGTGATGGGTACTGTCGGCGACGCGCAGATGCTCACCGAGGACACCTCCGAGGAGCATTCCGAGACCGCTGCCCCCGCCGGCGACATCGACCAGGCGGAGGGTCAGGGTACGCTTGACTTCCTTGTACCAGATGAGACCGGAACGGGCGTGGTGCAGATAAATCTGCTGAATATGGCGCCGATGTCGCTCTCCGACAAAATGGTGATGAGTACATACAGCGCCCTCAGCGATGAACTCCCGCAGCCGCAGGAAGCGACCGACGAGATACTTGGCGAGGACGACTCCACACTTGAGCCGACCTCCGAGACCTACGACAGCGAGGAAATCCTCGGTCCGCGCGAGGAAACCGAGGAGATCCCGGCAGTGACAACGCCTCCCGCTACAACGTCGACTACAGCGGCAACAACACAGACGACCGCTGCGACAACAACGACGACAACGGCAACGACTGCGTCAACAAGCGCTGCGGCTTCGACGACCACCACGGCGAAGGACATCGGAGGTATCCCGGTGGACGCCGACGACGTTCCGCCGGTAAGCTCCGCAAACGACGACCAGCCGGACGAGATCGACCCCGACAGCAGTTCCAGCGACGCGGCGGCGGGCGAGATACTCACCGTCAAGGCGAACGGAAGCACCGTTTCCGGCTCGGCGCTTGAGATAGTCGGCAGAATGACGCAGAACGAGGTCGGACACACCTTCGCGCCGGAAGCGATAAAGGCGCAGGCAGTGGCGGCTTATACATACGTTAAATTCTGCAACGAGTACGGAACCTACCCGAGCGTAGGTCTTGCGAGCACGGTCTCTGATTCGGTGAACGTGCTTGTGCAGTCGGTGCTCGGAAAGGCGATCTACTACAACGGGGCGCTCATTCAGGCTGTGTACTCCGCGTCCAGCGCGGGCTACACGGCTTCCAGCAAAAACGTATGGGGAACCGATTATCCCTACCTCCAGAGCCGCTTCTGCGACCTCGACAAGCAGTACGACCCGAATTACGGCAGGAAGGTGGAATACACCTCCGCTGAGATAAAGAGCAAGGTTCTGGAAAAGACCGGCATCGACCTCACCGGAGACCCCTCCGGGTGGCTTTCTGTAGAGACCAATGTGGACGGCTTCTACGTAGGTCAGATGAACGTCGGCGGATATCACAGCTACACCGACAGCAGCGGCGATTCCGTAAAGATAACCGGACGCGTGTTCCGCGAGAGGATCATGAGCTTCGAGCTGCGCTCCAGCGCGTTCGACGTTGAGTACGACGCGAACTCGGATAAGTTTATCTTCACCACCTACGGATACGGCCACGGCGTTGGAATGAGCCAGAACGGCGCAAACGCCCTCGCGACCTACCTGGGCTACGACTACAAGGAGATCCTGACATATTATTACCAGGGTACCGAAGTAAAATAAAAAAGTGGGCGCCAGCCCACTTTTTTAAATTCGGAATACATAATTCACCGTAATCGCCATTATCCACGATCAATTTATTGCCTGATATAAATTCCCTGATCCTCGATGTAATCCTCAAGCTCCTGCTTCATATCGTCGACCCAGGTGTGCGCGGAAGGCTCCGCGGAAACTCCCGGCGCGCTTTCCGGCTTCTCATCGACGGGCTGTTCCGGAAGGGTTTTCTTTTCTTTGTCATCCATGGCTGTGCTCCTTTCCTATATTACTATGATACCACATTTCAGGATCAATTTCAACCGGAGGTAAAAATATGGCTACATGGCTCGCTCATCTTCGGGTCGCCGAACTGATTTCCGCTGAGCTGCGCGCAACGTGGCTCTCAGAGCCGGACTTCCTGGCGGGAAACGTCGCGCCGGACTGTGGAATTCCCGTCCCCGGAGGGTTCGACCCTCCCAAGGAAGTCACGCACTGGACTCAGAGCGGAAAGGGTCACTGCGACTACGAGAGATTCTACCGCGAGATGATCGCCGGAAAATCCCACGACCCGCACACGCTCTCTTTCCTGCTGGGGTATTACTGCCACCTCATGGCGGACGTCCTGTGGGTCAGGCTCGTAAACGAACCATGCAAGGAACTCCACCGCGAACTCTACGCCGCCGACCGCGCCGAATACTACCGCCGGGTTAAGCCCGAGTGGTACGCAAACGATCACCTCTACCTCCGCGAGCACCCGGACTGCCGGGTGTTCCGGAAATTCTGCAAGATCGCTGATTATCCGGTGAACTGCCTCCCCTACTACGGCTCCGACTATGTTGAGCGGCAGATACGGAATATTCAGCAGTTCTACCTTAACCCGCCGGAATTCAGCACCGATTTCCACTTCCTCACGCCGCAGGCAATGCAGGAATGGGTCGGGCGCTCCGCGCTGGACATCGCCGCGCAGGTATCCTCGCTGCGGCTTTCTATCTGAGAATATCTGAGCAAAACCCCCGGTTTTCGCCGGGGGTTCTGCTTATGCGGTTTTATATTCAGGAAGGTTATGAAGAATGCTAGTTTAGCTTAACGTTACTCAACGTCCTGGAGTGCGTCGTAGCCGGTCTCGCCCGTGCGAACCTTTACAACGTCCTCAACATCATATACGAAGATCTTGCCGTCGCCGATGTGGCCTGTGTACAGAGCCTGCTTAGCGGTCTCAACGACTGTCTCAACAGGAACCTTGCATACAACGATCTCGACCTTGATCTTTGGCAGCAGGTGTGTTTCAACCTTAACGCCGCGGTAGAACTCAGTTGAGCCTTTCTGCATGCCGCAGCCGAGTACGTTCGTTACAGTCATACCGGTTACGCCGATGCTGGACATCGCGTTCTTAAGTACTTCGAACTTCTCCTGCTTTGCAAGGATAACTACCTTGCTCATCTTTGTGCCGTCAGAGGGCTTAGCGCTCTTGTATGCAACAGGAACAGCAGCCTCAACAGGTGCAGAGCCGACCTTTACGGTCTCTACTTCCTTCTCCTTGCCGGAGGTGGAAAGCTCTACGTGCATTGCAGGAACGAAGTCCGCATAGGAGGAAGGCAGACCGTGCTCTGTAGCGTCCAGACCAACGATCTCTTCGTGGCGGGAAACTCTCAGACCGATCGTCTTCTTGATGATGAAGAATGTAAGCGTGATGGTAACTGCCGTCCAGGCAAGTACGCTGACCATACCGAGGAGCTGTACGCCAAGCTGTGCGAATCCGCCGCCGTAGAAAAGACCTACAGCGTGCTCGCCGGTGCCGTTTGCAGCAGCTACGCCGCCGTTCTGACCGTTGCCGTTAGAGAAGAGGCCAACTGCAATGGTGCCCCAGATACCGTTGAAGAAGTGAACTGCAACAGCGCCGACCGGGTCGTCGATGTGAAGCTTGTAGTCGAGGAGCCAAACGCCGAAGCAAACCAGGAATCCGGAAACCAGACCGATGATCGCAGCGCCGAGGCAGTCGGTGTCAGCGCAGGGAGCCGTGATAGCAACCAGACCTGCAAGGGAAGCGTTAAGGCACATGGAAACGTCAGGCTTACCGTGTCTGATCCAAGTGTAAACCATGGTTGTGCAGGTTGCAACCGCAGGAGCTACTGTAGTAGTAAGGAAGATATTTGCGAGGTAGTGGGTATCGGAAGCGGCAGCGCCGTTGAATCCGTACCAGCCGAACCAGAGGATAAATACGCCGAGGGCGCCGAGGGTCATGGAGTGACCGAGGATCGCGTTAGGCTTGCCGTCCTTTCCGAACTTGCCGATACGCGGACCGACCATCTTTGCACCAATGAGGGCGCACAGACCGCCGACCATGTGGATACATGTGGAACCAGCGAAGTCAACGAAGCCCATCTGAGCCAGCCAGCCGCCGCCCCAGATCCAGTGAGCCTCGATCGGGTAAACGATCGCGCTGATAACGCCGGAGTAGATGCAGTAGCTGAGGAATTTCGTTCTTTCTGCCATCGCGCCGGAAACGATAGTTGCGGCAGTCGCGCAGAAAACGAGGTTGAACACGAACTCAGCACATCTGTTGAAGTCCGAGAAACTGCCGAGAATGTCGAGGTTAGGAATACCGACCAGACCGAAGAGCGTATCCTCGCCGAGCAGGAGTCCGAAACCAAGAAGGATAAATACTACTGTGCCGATACAGAAGTCCATGAGGTTCTTCATGATGATGTTGCCGGCGTTCTTTGAACGCGTCATACCGGTCTCGACCATCGCGAAGCCGCACTGCATGAAGAATACCCAGGCGGCACCGATAAGGTACCATATGCCGTTTACATCGCTGCCGCTGTACATCGTTTCATCAACGACAGCCTGGACCGCTGCGTTCTGATCCGGGGCGAATACCGTTCCCGCCTCGGACAATAAAGTCAATAGTGTGTTCATTTAAGAACCGTCCCCTTTCTGTTTTTGAAGCTGTCAGCCCGTCCCGCATAACCGGAGGCGGCAGCCCGTATTGACTTGATATGCTAACAAATCGGGGCTATGACCGGCAGGCTTCGCCATTGAAGTCTGTCTGTCATAGCCCCTTTGCTATGGTCTGATTATACACCAAACAAGAATTTTTGTCAAGCGATTTTTGCAAGTTTTTGTGCTAGAAATTGCATTTTGGCATATTGACGAATACTGTAGTTGAAACCATGAGTTCAACTATGCAAACATTACAAAAAGCACAAAAAATCAGCTCAAAAACGTGATTTTTCTCAATTGAAGCACATATTTCCGGGCATTCCAGGTATCAGAGGAATCAATTTCCGGCATGGCTTCGGGTATGTTTTTTCTGAAATTGCAGAAAATATCGATGTAAACTTTCAAAAAGGAGCTGATCATCATGTCAAAAAAGACGGAAGCATATATCAAGAGCAGCGCCGCCGGTCTGATAGCCGGAGGTCTGGCGTTCATGGCGGTGAATTCCCTCAGCAGGCACTCCATGAAGCGCCGCAGCACCGCGAAGGTATTCCGAATGCTGGGCGCGCTTATGGACACCATCTGAGCACCCGCTTGTTCCGGACACAAAAAACTCTCCCTCGGAGAACCGCGGGAGAGTTTCAGTTTAATTGTGGTTCACTGCCTGAATCCTACAGCAGGGAGCAACTTCACATTGCCGACTACATAGTTAAGTATCGGCAGAGCGTCGTGAGCGTCTACCGCGCCGTCCGCGTTGGTATCGCCGCAGCGCTTGTCGAGCGGGTAGCCGTAGGTCGCGTACTTGAGGATAGCCGCGGCGTCGTGAGCGTTTACAACTCCGTCGCCGTTAACGTCGCCGCAGAGATACGCAGGAGGCGCCACCTCGCTTCCGAGCGCGATGAAATAGCGTCCGCCGCACTTGATATTGAATATAACGTTTCCGTCCCTGTCAACCGCCGAGATATCCTGGAACACGAGCTTCCCGGTCTCGTCGTTGTAGCTGTAGAGCGCCGCATTCTGACCGATATTGTCCTTGCCGATGAACGCCGTGAGCTGAGCCGTAAAGTTCAGCAGACGCGCATTTATTCTGAGCTGCCTGCTGTCAGAACAGAGGATACCTGCATATGAATCCTCCGGGATACCGACGTCAACGCCGGAAATGCTGAGGTCGATGTACTTCCCGGGTACCGCCTTAGCGCCGTCTATTTCCCATATTCTGCCGAAGCCTGCGTCCATTATCAGCTTCATCTTTCTGTCGATTGCTGCCTGGAGCGCGTCCTCAGGCATGGTGGTCTCATCGTTGAGGGTTATCTCGATGACCGAGCCTTCCCCGGTGGACTTTATCTCCTTTACGATATTATCCCAGCCCTCGGATTTCAGGGTTCTCGCCTTCTTAATTCCGTTCACCCTGTTGCCGGAGCCTCCCGTGGAGCCGCCGTCATTACCGCTTCCCGGATTTATCTCGCTGTCAATGGTGACAAGCCAGTCTGACGCGTGCGTAAATTCAAGCTTCGCGATATACTTACCGCTTTCCTCGGCAAGGTCGGAGTATACGCTCCATTTGAGCTGATCTCCGGAAAGCTGATACAGATTTGCGTAATACGTCCCCGGGTTGGTCGGCTTGCCATCGCTGAGGTTCAGCTCCAGCAGCGCCGTGAATCCGAAATCTCCGCTGTGCTGAATGGATATCTGCATTTTGTACAGATGTCCGGAAGCAGTCTTTACCGCTTCCGCCCAGTTGCTTTCAGCAACCCTCATTATTCTCAGGTCGATCGGCTTCGCCGTGTAATCCGCGTCAAAGCCGGTTATTATCCAGCTATAATCGCCGTAATTCAGCTCGACTTCCCTGCCGCTGTCCTTTATCTTCTGCATAACCTCGCCGGGAATAATCTCGCCGTCGGGCACGCTGATAACCGGGTGCTCCCCGGCAAGCTCGCCGTCAACGAAACCCCAGATATCCTCCGGAAGCTTATCAAACGTATACTCAACTACAAGCTCGTTGGCTGTGAAGTCCCTGATAACCGCATTATGACCGTTCACCTTTGCTGTGGTCGTTCCGTCGAACGCAAAGTATTTCTCCGGGCTGAGGGTTACAGATACCGTGTACTGCTCGCCGGCAGCGAACTCGCCGGAGGTATCGAGGGTTTCACCGCGGTACCACGATACTTTATCCACTGCGTAATCTGCGCCGGAGGGAATATCTGCCGTATCCGCAAACTTTACGCCGATTTCCGGTTCAGCAACGGTTATCTCCACCTGCGAAACAATATCATCGGGAAGCTCCTCCTGCGGGATATACGCCACAAGTACGCTTCCGGCGGCGATCCCAGATATGGAATCAATGCCGAAACCGTCCTTGTCGTTAGCTAGTTTGCTGAGCCTGCAGCCTCCGTTTTCTCCAGTGGAAACGCCCTCGAAAAGCTTCCAGTTTTCGAAATCGAACCCATAGTGCTCCTGGAGATCCAGCACACTGGACAGATCAGCCGCTTTTGCCGGAAGCTCCGTCACATTATACTGCTTGAACTGCGACAAATCAGCCAGCACGTCGCCGTCGAAGCAGCTTGAACTGGTGACATACATCTCAGGGCACATTCTGAGGGTTATCTTCTGGACGTCCGTGTGCTGCGCGAGGAACTCATTTACTGTTTCCTCAAGCTTATCACCGGAAGCGCTGAACATCGGATATGCGCCGCTTCCATCGGAAACCAGCCACAGAGTATCGCTGCTCTCGCCTGATTTCACATACTGGAACGCCTTGTTATATTCATATTCGTCGCAATGCCCTGAAGAAAAGCTGCCGACGGATTTTCCGCAGCGGTCAAGGACCTCAAATTCAGCGAACCGCAGAAGTTTTGCCCGATCCTGATTGAATTCATCAAAATTGCGAACCATGCGGTTTATGAAATCCCACGCCTCTTCGCCGGAAGATACATTGAGCATGGAAACGGCAACATCAGGCACGTAATGCACGAAACAATAAGTTGCGTCAAGGTTTCTGCGGTTCTCGTCGCTGATGGTGTAACAGCTCCCTAAAGGCTGGTCAAACGCGGAATAGTACTGTACCTCGAATTCGATTCCTTTGAAAATCAACTGGAGCGCGATATTCTCGTACTTCGAACCCAATGCGTTTATCGCGTCCACCATGTCAGAAGTTTCGATATAATCAGCGGTGCTAGCCTCAGCGACCGGGGCGATGTCATTAAATCCGGAATCGCCGACCCACATTCTCCAGCCGGAAACCTCATGCAGGGGATCCGGAAATACATTCATCGCATAGCTTTTAACGTTCACGGGAAATGTCAGCAGATTTTGCCGGCTGTTTCCGGAAGCAGCATTATCGCTGTTATCCTTGACGTTATAGACAGTATGTTCGTTAATCAGCTCAACATCGCCGCGGTCGGTGGAATCAGTTTCAAGCGCCGTGAGATACTCCTCCAGCCCGCCGCCGGAAACGCCATGATGCGCGCCTTCATATATAACGTCAAATGCATTGGCGTCGCTGTAACTCCCTAGTTCGTTCAGAATATCGCCGGCATGACTATGTTCATAACCACTGTATTTGAATTTGTTCACAACCGCCGACGCATTGACCGGTATCGCGGAAACCGTCAGGGCTCCTGCCAGTGCCGCAGCAAGCAGGCTTTTCATCTTATTCTTTATCAAATGTATCGTCCTTTCCTGATGAAGTATATTATTGTTCCGTTATATTTTACAATGAATCACGGGATTTGTCAAGATATGTCTTCCTTACCGTCGCAATTTTCTGCACAAATGTTTGGCATGGCACGAAATATCTGCGCCATGCCGCTTTACATTCACAGTTTGACCGTTTCGTACATATTCTGCAAAACCAGCCAGTTCGGAACGTAGCACCGGTTGACCGTCCACCAGCTCGCCCCTGCAAGCCTGTAATCGTCGATGAGCTGAAGCTTCGCATCTATGCTGCGCGGGTCGTCGAACCACACTACGTGCTGAGTTCCGTTGTCGGTGTAGTAGAAATACGGCGTCTGCGCCTGCTCGTCGAACTGTATCTCCACACCGTATCTAAGGGCAAGATCCACAGCCTGCGTTAAGCTTACGCTCTGCGCCGGAGTCCCGCGCATAAACGGCAGCGTCCAGTCGTAGCCGTAATTTGGCATTCCCATCAGTATTTTCTCTGGCGGTATCTCGGTCACTGCGTAGTCTAGCACGCGCCGCACCTCGTTTATAGGAGATACCGCAAGCGGCGGGCCGTATGTATACGTCCGGCGTCATTATAGTCATTCTGCTCCTGTTTTTATTTCCGGAAAGAGCGGAATCACGTTAAGAGTGAAATTGCAGCGGTCAGCGTTCCCCCGGGTATTGCGTTCCGTTTTAATGTATTCAGCCCGGCTTATTATCGTCTTTAACAGGCGGTTTTTCTCATCCGGCGTGGACTGCGAGTAAATATCCATCACACGCTCCGCCCTTGGGATCATCTGCGCATAAAGCTGCCGATCGCCCTCCGCCTCGCTGACCGCCTGTTCAGCCTGCCGCAGATTCTCCGAAAGCTGCGTTCTTCGCTTTTCGAGCGATTCCATGCGCTCCCGGAATTCCACGGCGGAATACACCCCCTGCTCCAGGAACGAATATATTCTCTCACGCTGACCGTCCAGTTTGGCAAGTTCGGCGCGCACCTTATCGGCTGCCGTACGCTCAGCTTTCGCAGTATCTGCGGCAGGCTTGCGGCTGACATTCACGCGGCAGTCGTTGAGCCATCGTGCCACGCCCTCAGCGAGAGCGCTTTCAACAAGCTCCAGCTTTGCAGACACATTGCTGCAATTCCGGTTCGGACAGCGGAGCGTATCGCTGTGGTTCCTGCTGCCATTCCCGAGCCTTGTCATCATGCTGCCGCACATACCGCAGTACACCAGCCCGGACAACGGATTTCGCAGCTCTGTGTTTTCCTTTTTGTGCGGTATCCGCCGGCTGTTCAGAAATTGCTGCGCCCGGTCGAATTCTTCCTCGCTTATCAGCGCCGGGTGCAGACCCTGCGCGATTATGCAGTCGGGATTTTCCCGCCGATGGGTCGTGACGATACCGTCTGTCAGGCTCTTTTCCTCTTTTCGGTACTGCCAGCGTATCTTGCCGCAGTAAACAGGATTTCTCAGGATATCCTTGATCGAAGCGCTGCTCCATGAGCTGCCCTTTCGCGGCTCAATTCCCATCATATCGAGCCGTCTGGCGATGGCGTTACAGCCCATTCCGCTGATACACATGGAGTATATCTGTTTCACAATGTCACTTTCGTAATTCGGCGACAGAGTAAATCCACGTCCCTTTTCGACTTTGACTTTGTCGTAACCGTAGGGCGGCGTGCTTCCGATAAAATGCCCCTCCTTTACGGAAGCGATACGCCCTCGCATTATCCGCCGGGAAATCGCCTTATATTCCCGGCGTGCCATGAACAG
>ENA-ORLU01001787-ORLU01001787.1-human-gut-metagenome-genome-assembly--contig:-NODE-1787-length-14582-cov-3.428818_pt1 | contig 14582 bp, 9 predicted proteins | sample MGYA00243009_ERZ508833 | MGnify/ENA primary metagenome ERZ508833 (study PRJEB26277, sample SAMN04329763) | human gut metagenome | biome: human-associated habitat | host: Homo sapiens | place: USA...
AAGCCTTCTCTTCTGCCCTCCGGAAAGCTTACCAATGGGTGCATACTGCATATCCGGTGTAAATAAGAACCTCTCCAACAATTGGCTTGCACTGATCTGTCCGTCCTTTGTCGTCACATACTCCGCAATATCTTTCACGTAATCGATCACACGCTGGGAATCATCCATATGCTGTTCTTCCTGTGCAAAATATCCGATCTTGATCGTCTCGCCGATCTCAATCTCTCCTGCATCCGGCTTGAGTACACCTGCAATCATCTTAAGAATCGTAGATTTTCCACAGCCGTTCGGTCCGATAATTCCAAGCCGCTGATTGCGAAGCACAATATAACTGAAATCATCCAGAATCTTCTTCTCCCCAAAACGCTTGCTGACATGATGAAGTTCGATCGTCTTCTTGCCCATTCTTGTCTCTACAGAATCAAGCTCCACCGTCTGATCCGTCACAGGTGCTTTTCCTGCTTTCAACGCTTCCAGACGTTCCAGTCTTGCCTTCTGCTTTGTCGTTCTCGCACGGCATCCACGCTTCGCCCATTCCAGTTCCATCCGAAGGATACTCTGACGCTTTCTCTGACTTGCAAGCTCCATCTCTTCCCTCTGCGCCTTCAATTCAAGGAATCCGGAATAATCCGCATCATATCCATACATCTTTCCATGGCTCAGCTCCAGGATACGGTTCGTCACACGATCAAGGAAATAGCGGTCATGTGTTACCATAAGAACAGTTCCACGGTAAGATCTCAGATAATCTTCCAACCAGGAAATCATCTCCTGATCCAGATGATTCGTCGGCTCATCGAGCAAGAGCACATCCGGTTTCTGCAACAGCAATTTGGCGAGTTCGATACGCATTCGCCATCCACCGCTGAAATCACTCGTCTGGCGTTGGAAATCTCCTCGGGTGAATCCTAATCCAAGCAATGCCTTTTCCACATCCTCTTCATAATTAGTAGCATCGATTGAATAAAACTTCTCGCTCAAGCTGGACACTTCCTCGATCAGCGCCATGTAACTGTCGCTCTCGTAGTCCGTCCGTGTTTCAAGCTCCTTGTTCAACTTTTCGATCTGCGCTTCCATCTCATGAAGATGTGAAAAAGCCTGTGCCGTTTCGTCAAACACTGTTCTTCCGTCTTCCGTCATCAGATGTTGAGGCAGGTATGCTACTACGCGATCTTTGGGTGCGGAAACTTTTCCACGTGTCGGTTGCCGTGCGCCTGCCAAAATCTTCAGCAGCGTACTTTTTCCAGCCCCGTTTTTGCCCATCAGAGCGATGCGGTCTTTTTCATTAATTACGAAAGAAATATCACTAAATAAAGCAGTGCCGCCAAACTCTACGGCTAGTCCGTCAACAGAAATCATACTATTCTTTTAAATTGAGGCGCAAAGATAGCGAAATATATGAATATTTTTTATACCTTGCGGGCTGAAAAGGAAGATAGCTCTAAAAAAACAGATAAAAAAAACAATATATAAGCGATATGGAAAGCGAACAAATGAATGAATTCAGACCTTTAATTTTGGTAGCTGAAGACGATGACAGCAACTTTAAATTAATCAAGGCTATCATAGGCAAAAAGTGTGATATCGAGTGGGCTAAAAATGGCCAGGAAATGGTGGAGTTGTTTCAGCAACACCAGCAAAGAGCCAAAGCAATGCTAATGGATATTAAGATGCCGGTGATGAACGGATTGGAAGCAACGAAGATAATTCGTGAATCTAACACAGAAATTCCTATTATCATGCAGACGGCTTATGCTTTTAGCTCGGATAAGGAAAATGCAATGAATGCAGGAGCAACTGAAGTATTAGTGAAACCTATCACCTTGGGTATTCTCCGCACTACGTTGAGTAAATATTTACCCGATTTGCAGTGGTAAGATTGATTCTTACGAGATTTTTTTTAGTTTATTAAAAAAGTGCTTAAGCGTTAAAAACGTAAAAGCATGGAAAAGAAGTATGATTGGGTAGAAAAATGGTATTACTCTAACTTCATCTAATGCATTTGGATAAAATAAAATAGGCGAACCTCACGGTTGGCCTATTTTTGTTCGTCTCTGTTAATTTGTTAGAGTACAGAAACGACTCTATGTAAAGTCTCTCTTTTGAGAGATTTTAAGTTCATTATTTGTTTCCGCCAGCCCACCATACGGCCTCGCTATATACGTACTGTCCATCACCGAAAGCAGCTTTCACTTCAGGATTTGCCAATACATCGTCTGCTCCATAACCGAAGCGCAATGGGAATTTACTGCTGTTCTGCGGGTTTTTCAGTACAATGAAGTTTTCTCCTGCACCTTTCAGACGGCGGTAGTCATTATAGGCTTCCAGTGATTCGCCGGATGCGCCGAAGAAAGCAAGATACTTCTGTATCATTGTCTCTTGCAGAGGGTTGGCATCGAATAACGGTTCCACTTCATCCGTGAAATAGGCTTCTGCCACATCTGCACCCAAATCGCTGTCACCATCATATATCCAAGTGTCTGCAGCATCTATAATTGAATTTCCCAGATTCTCGAATCCGGCAGTGACTGCATCTTTCAAAGCAGTCTTAGCTTCGCCCAGTCTGCCTCCCAAACGGCACAATGCTTCTGCTTCAAGGAATTTCACTTCGTGATAGCTGATTAAAAGAGTAGGAGCCGACATAGCCCATGATATCATCGACATACCATAATTATTCTGCAACTCTTGCGGAGTTCCGTTAGGAGCCGCTTTGATGCCTGCGATGTCCGTAGCTTGCGTAGCTCCGTATCCATAAGTGATATATCCGGTAGGATCAGGTTCCAGGAACGCTTGCGGTGCTCTGGGGTCATTGCGCTCAACGAACTTTTCAATCAGACTTGCACTAGCTGCTAAACTGTTGCGGCTGTAGCTGAAGGACCAAAGCGGATTCAATTGCGAATCAGCATCGTAAACGGCCAACTTACATTCTTCACTTGCGTTGGCAAATGATTTGCTCACATAAGTAAGAATATTCTGAAGATCTGTAGTCTTGTTGGCACTTTTATTGAGCAGACGCATTGTATAACGTGCTTTTAACGCATAGGCCGTTTTAAGCCACATACTTGCCTGTGTACTGGTGTTTGAACCATAGATCAAGTCTTTAGAACCGACTGCACCGGATAAGCCCGTATCTTTGGCAGTACCGTTATTCAGTAGAGTGATGGCATCATCCAGGTTCTGCATTACTTCCTGATAGATACTTTCCTGTGTATCCATTTTAGGTTGCATATACATCGGTGTACCGTCCGGATTGAGGATACCTGTCTGGCTATACGGTGTGTTTCCAAACACATCGGCTGCCACAGCTCCATTGTAGGCGAGCAGGATTTTAGCAATCGCTTCCGTCACTACGTTTCCTTTTTCCGAAGGATCTTCTTCGCATTTCTTGATAACGATTTTAGCATTCTTGATATTTGAGTACACGTTGATCCATGCATTGTTGTAGGTAGTAGCCGTTGTGGGCTCTCCGCTGCGTACTTCCGCGCGGTAAAGCTGGTTGGATATACCCGTTTCATGTTCTATGTAAACAGAAGAATAGAGCGAGAAATCCCCTCCTACAGTGCTGAATGCAGTACTTACGCCTAAGTCCGTAATTAAGAACTTAGCGGGCGCATCCAACGGATTGTTAGGGTTTTCATTGATTTTATCCATTGCGTCTTCCGTACAAGCAGAAGCAATGGTAGCAGTCAAGAAAGAAACTGCCAGCAATTTTCCTATTGATTTATATTTTTTCATTGTCTTGCAGATTAAAATTTAATGTTGAAACCAAAGCCGAAACTAGCTGTTTGCGGCATTGAATAATCTTCAAATGCTCCTGCCATGTTGTTGTTACCCTGACTGGCTTCCGGATCGAGGTCAGGCAATTGTGCCCAGATCAGAATGTTTCTGGCAAATGCGTTTACAGAAAGTTCAATCGAACGTTTTTGAAGAATTTTGTAGTTGACAGCCACTTCACGCAGTTTGATGAAAGAGTTGTCATATACAGAAGATTCGTCGATGTCGTTCAAACGGCTGTAATATACCTGTTGTGCGTTTGCACCTGTGATGGCGATATCGTTTTTAGTTCCATCAGTTTTGTAGCCGTCAAAGATGATAGTACCATCACGGTTTTCCGTTCTCTTGCTGACACCATAGTAGTCTGCCAGTCCGGTTGTCCTACTATACATCTGACCACCCTGTTTCCAATCGAGCACTGCGCTGATTGTACACTTCCATAAGCGTAATGTGGTGTTGAAGCCCATCAGGAAGTCCGGAGAAACCTTACCGATAACCTGTGCTTCACCAGCGATAGGTAAACCGTTTTCGTCTACCAGACGATTACCATTCGCATCTCTCTTGAAGCCTACACCGTAGATGACAGGGAATTTCTCACCTGCTGAAGCGCGTACCTGCGGAGTAACGTATCCTCCCAGAGAGATATTCTCCACACCCGGTGCCAGTTCATCTACGTAGTTGTCGATCTTCGTCCAGTTGAATGCAAAATCCCAGTTGATATTCTTCGTCCGGATTGGATTGAAGCCAAGAGTGAATTCATGCGTGTTGGTATGAATCTTACCACCGTTGGTGAGCAGTTTGCTAGCACCGGTAGAAGAAGCCAAAGGCACTTCAAAAATCTGGTCTTTAACGTTCTGGCGTGAGTACGTATAACTGAATGTGATTAAGTTATCGAGGAAGTTCACGTCAGCGCCCACTTCATACGAACGTGTATTCTGCGGTTTCAGTTTCGGGTCGAAAATCGTGTAGTACGGAGTATAGGCGGTAGTACCTTTCATCGGGTACATGATTGGAGTTAACGTATAGAATCCACCTCCATACGTAGGAGTAGAGTAGTAGTTTTCAAGGAAATCACCTGCTTGTCCTACTTCCGCATACGATACTCTCAATTTGGCGTGATTAACTATATTGTTTTTCAATGCATCTAATTCCGTCAGGATAAAACCAGCCGAAATAGAAGGATAGAAGAAAGAGCGGTTGTTACGTGGCATATTGGATACATAGTCCTGACGTCCGGTGAGGGTCAGATAAAGCATATTTCTGTAAGAAGCCGATACGTTACCGAAGAATCCCACCGTACGGTTTTTCCATGTCTCTTCCTCTGTCTGTTGAGTAGTGGCGTTGTTGATGTGGTTCCATCCCGGGAAGTTGTAGTTCGTACCATATTCATAATACTTCTTTCTGTTGCTTTGGATAATTTCGTTACCCACTACCGCGTTCAGTCCCCAGTCTTCATTGATATGCCAGTCGTAGTTGATGGTCAGCAATGAGTTGTATGTAGCATTTGTCCAGCCGTAGTTCTCGATCTGTCCGCGACCGCCACCGGTGTTGCTACCATATCCGTAGCTGTCTACATAGTGAGTGGTGTAAGCATCCACACCAACCATGTATTTCGCGTTCAACTTGTGGTTCGTTGTGCCGAAATCAGTCTGATAGCTTGCATACACATTTCCGAAGAAGCGGTTGGTATCTTCCGTAAATTTGTTGTTTTCCATCGCCCAGTAAGCGTTGTCAAAGCTGCCACGGAAAGAATTCTGTGTGTACGGGTTACCGTCTACGTGACTTGGAATACCGGCCAGATCATAGCTGGGAGGAGCTGCGTAAACCGTTCTCAACAGACCGTTACCGGAAGTCACTGCCTTGTCGATAGAAGTAGTGATATAGTTAGCTGTAAATCCGGAACTCCAGTTGTTAGTCAGTTTCGTGTCAGCACTAACCTTTACATTATATCTGTCCATACCAGTGCTTGAGATAATACCGTCCTGATGTGTATTTCCCAATGAGATAGAGTAGGAGCTTTTGTCGAGCATCTGCGCTACATTCAATGAATTGCTCCAGGTGATTCCTGTGTCGAAGAAGTCTTTTGCATTGTCATATGCCTGTGGAGTAGCCCACGGGTCAAGACCGGCTGCTGCACGCTGGGGAACATAATATTTTCCCTGTTGCTTACCGAACTTCTGCGTGTATTCGTTATCCGTGTTACCTCCATACGTTGCATCGTTGGGAAGTTCCGAAATCTTAGGTCCCCAAGAAGTTCCCGAAGTGGCACTGAATACCCCACCCGAACCTTGTGCGTATGTTTTCTGGAACTCCGGCAGACGACCGACTACATCGAAGCTGACATTAGAAGAGAAGCTAACCTGCGGTTTGCCTTTTTCCAGTCCTTTACCACTCTTGGTTGTGATGATAATCACACCATTGGAAGCACGGATACCATAAAGTGCAGAAGCAGCCTGTCCTTTCAAAATGTTGATACTTTCAATATCATTAGGGTCGATATCTACCGCACGGTTGGCGAAGTCCGCTCCGCTCACACTACCATTGTTCTGAATGTCTGTGCTAACATCCGGCGTACTGGTCACCGGCATTCCGTCAATAACGTAAAGCGGAGTGTTGTCACCCGAGAAAGAACGTGCACCACGGATAGTGATCTGTGAAGAAGCTCCCGGCATACCACTTGAAGGCTTCACGTCCAAACCGGACACCTTACCTTGCAACGCTCCCGCCAGATTAGAGTTGGCAGCTTGCGTCAGTTGATCCGATTTTACGTCCTGAACGGCGTAACCCAGTGCTTTTTTCTCGCGTGAGATACCCATGGCTGTCACCACAACCTCATCCAGTGCTTTCGCGTCGCTTTTCAAAACAACTTTTATCACTCCCGGTTTGATGGAAACGTCCTGCGAAATCATTCCTACATAAGAAACGCGCAAAGTTTTAGCAGAACTTGGTATGTAGAAGTTTCTGCCTTTATCATTGTTAATAGTTCTTTAACCCTTTTGAAGGTGCAAAATGATAAAAAGATACCGTTTTGGAGGCAATAATGTTCACTTTTCCTTGAAAAGCCTGATTTTGGTGCTATCTTTATGATAGAAATTGTCTTTTAAAATATGCTAAATCGGAAAGGTGTTATTTTAACCTATCAGTTTTTGAATACTTCTTGCTTTCAAAACGATACTTTTTAGTTAAATACGTAACACTTTTTTCGGTTTGTCATAATTAGTGTTATCTTTGCAACCTGTTAGAGACAAAAAATCTGTTTATAGGTTAAATTTAAGAGAGAATTTATGAAAAGAAAATTGATGTTCTTTATGACCTTCCTTTTTATAGGTATAGGTCTGATGACAGCGCAAACGTCCGGAGTTACCGGTTTGGTAACCTCTGAAGAAGATGGGCAACCTGTCGTAGGTGCTTCAATATTGGTGAATGGCACTACCCTTGGTACTATCACTGATATTGACGGTAAGTTTACAATCACGAATGTACCAAGTTCTGCTAAGACTTATTGATTTTTCTTTCCTCCTTTCCTTCTGCTTTTTTTCTCCTATCTTGTTGTTTTTCAATGTTTTTGTTTCGGATTTTAAAAATTAACCTATTCTTCCGGTTTCTTTTATTGAAACTTCCTTTATCAATTCTTATCAATTTAGTAGTCTTTGCTTCTCATTGATTTTTGAGAAGGGATTAATATTCTACCCAAATTTTTAATAAATTTCCCGGTGTTTTTCTTTATCTAGGCGTTTTTAATATTCGTGTTTTGGAGGTATGAGTTAAATGTTACAATCTAATAGTGATTGAAATTATGAGTGATAGTAAAGAAGAATGCAAAAGACTGCAAGTATAAGTTGTCTGACACCCGGGTGTCAGATAACCTAGTTCTACTAACTAAAATAAAGGTAAAGCCATACTATTTAATTTGCATTAGAACAAATCAAATTTACGTCTCTGCAAAATGGGATTTTCAGCTTGTGTTATTTTATTCCGCCACGATCACTTTGATGTCATAACCTATGAAAAGTCCGCTCTCTATAACACCGGTGATTGCCTTCAGTTGTTCTTCGAGCGAAGAGTCGATGTAGTTGAAACGGGTGTCGAGGATAAAGTTGCCGTTTTCTGTAAAGATAGGTCCGTCTTTGCCACGAGCGGGACGAAGAACAATCTCCGAGGCACCCAGCCGCTGCAACTCATGCTCTACATAAGTCAGTGAGTCCGGAAAGACCTCTACAGGGATGGGAAATTTGCTTCCCAGCTGATTCACACGCTTGCTGGGGTCGATGATGATGAACGTTTTGCGGCTGCTTCTAATCAGTAGTTTCTCTTTGAACATCGCTCCGCCACGTCCCTTAATCAAGTTCTGTTGCGGATCTACTTCGTCCGCTCCGTCGAATGTCCAGTTGGGGCGTTTGTTCCAGAGGGTAGTTTGGGGGATGCCTAGCTGTATGCAGGTCATCGAGATTTCTTGTGAGGCGGGAATCACTTCGATATGCAAGTGCTCTTCACGAATTCGTCGTGAGAGTTCGAACAGAGTCAGGTAGACTGTAGAGCCGGAGCCGGCTCCTATCACATCTCCGTCTTTTGCCGTGGCGGCAATTTCACGGGCTACGTGTTCTTTTGCCTCCCGGTTGATGATGGAGTCCGACCATTGCAGGTGTTTTATCAGGTGATTTTTCCAATCCATAAATTTGCGTTCTAAATCGTTTTCGTTTTAAGTTCCTCTTTTCTATATAACGAATTTGTGAATCTGTTTGTTTGTTCGTTTCAAATTCAGAAGGAAAAAACTCATTAGCGGCAATTCAATCATTTAAATCGTTAATAAACGATTCGTTAATTTTTAACTTTATTGCGTTAAACGTTAACGAACCTCTGCTTTTTATTAAACCGTGTTATAAGTTAGGTTGCTTTGGCCTGAAAATTTGGAGATGACCGAAAAGTCCGTATCTTTGTACTGTGTTTTTCATAGTATTAGATTTAAGGTTAACAAAGATTGGCTGTCTGGGATAGATAGCCTTTTTTTTGTCCCTACCATTCCTTACAGAATCAGCCAGATCGCAATGATATGTCCGATGCTGCCTCCCAGGCAAAACAAATGGAAAGTGGCATGCATATACGGTTTGCGTAATGAATAAAAGACAGCTCCCACGATGTATGAGACTCCGCCGCCGATCAGCCACCAGAAAGCAGTAGTGGCTCCCAGTTCTCCCAGATGATCCAGCAAAGGCTTCATGGCCACTAATATGCACGCACCCATACCCACATAACAGGCCGTTTCGAGGTTGCTGTGTTCTTTCAGCTTTTTGAAGCTAAGAATGAAACCGGCAATAGCCGACAGCCAGACGAAAGCGAAGATTCCCCATCCCCATCCTCCGGCATGCCGCAGGACAAGTAGCGTGAAAGGAGTGTAGGTGCCCGCGATGTGCAGGTAGATAGCTCCATGATCGAATTTGCGGAGCAACTCTTTCAGTTTCCCCGGACGGCTGCCGTGATACCACGTAGAACTGATATAAGAGGAAAGCATCCCCGCCAGATAGACGGATACACAAGCAACTGCCCACTGCGGTTCCATATTCTCGGAAGCCTTTTCCAATAGGAAATATCCGGCCACGATTCCAAGCAGGATGCCTATTCCGTGGCTAAGGGTATTTGCCCATTCTTCTATATGATTGTATCGTTTGTTCTTCAATGTTCCTTTTTTTGAATGGTTAAGTCACAAAAAATGTTGAGTCGCAAAGATACTTTATTTTCTGTAAAGCGTTTCCCTCCTTATTCTTTTTTTAAAATGATTTTTCCTCCATATTGTCCTGCCACTTGCTTGCGGAAATCAATGAATGCCGCATATTCATCCGGACTGTAAACCCCTTTGTGCATAAACAATCGGTGAGTGATGTAGATTTCCTTATCTTTCACCTGAATACCGGAATGGAAACTGCCGAACTTGCTTTTCACGTCAAGCGGTTTCGGAAGTCCTTCGATTACATATCCTTCCGGCAGTTGGATGCGGATGCTGTCGGTATCTGTGTATCCGTAGTTGATGTAAATGGGATAGGTGCGCTTCGTCACAGGAGGAACACTGAATTCTTTTCGGAACACATTGGTGGGGATAAACAGACGGTTGCCCGTTTTATGCCCGTATTGATTGCTGGTGGCAGTGTAGTCGAAGGTGATAGACGGATTGGGCTCCTTGCACTCGCTGATTTGCAGGTTCTGAATATCGGCTTGGGATAAGTTGATGCTTGAACGGATGCGGTCTTTCTGTTTGTTAGGCTCCAGATAGACGATGCCTGCTTCATTCTCATATTGAAAAATCCGGGAGATTTCGTTCACCTCTATCCGTGCCTCGGCTGTGGGGGAGAGGGTGATGTTGGCAACGATGTGCTGCGTGTTCAGTGAGTCGGGATAGGTGGGTAGGCGATACATCTGGCCGCCGGTCGGTTCGATGAGTAAGGCGTCGTGTCCCGCAATGTCTTGGTGGACATAGCCGAAGGGAAGCGATGGATTTGTACATTCCAGCCAGAGCGTATCTTGGGGAAGCGGAACTTGCAGGATGACGTGATTCATCTGGTTGGCACTGGAGAAGTCCGGTAGTAAACGCTCGTTGGTGGTGCTGATGACTGTATAAGTGGAAGCAATTCCCAACTCTTTCAGCATGGCGCGGGTGTAATTGGACAATCCTTTACAGTCGCCGAATCCCGTGCGGCAAACATCGGCGGCGGCAATGGGCTGTAAACCTCCGATGCCTAGTTGGATGCTCACGTAACGGGTGGTTTTGGCCAGATAATCGTAGATTGCTTTCACCTTGTCCCGGTCGGTAGTGTAGCTGGCTGTCAGTTCGTGCAGCTTGGCGCGGAAAGGTTCGGTGAGCAGGTCGCGCCCGTCGAGCAATCGGTATTGCCATTCTCCGTACTTTTGCCAGTTGCTCATATCGCCTTCCGACTTGTCGTACTTGAAGGCGGAAGGCGCAAAATAGACACGTGGAAACAGTTCAGTAAAATCCGGTACGAAAGGGTCTTTTATGATGGGAGAGAGTTTGGAGGCGGTGGCTTCATTCACTTGCTGTCTGTTGGCTCCGGTGGATTCTTTTACCTGGATTCCTTTTCCTTGCGTGTTCAGTTCACGATATCTGCATCCTTGTCCTGCGGGCAGTTCGATCCGGTAAGTCGCTTTTTCCACACCTTGGTTGAAGTCTGCCAGCGGTATAAAGGGGGGATAGCCGATCAGACCGTTGTTGCACTTCACTTCCCATTCGTATTTCACCGTGAAAGGGAGAGAAGGATAATTGCATTCGTAAAAATAAAAATAATCATCCGTGCTAAGCGAGGAGCTGTATTCACTTTTCTGTAGTTCAGATTTCTTTATCTTACGTACACTTTGTCCATCGGCATTGATGATTTCCCCGGAGAATTTCTGCAAAGAACGGAACATATCACATCCGCAGAAGAAATGTGCAGCTTCCAACCCCTTACGGTTGAGGATGGTGATTGTCAGGCTCTCTTTTTCTATGGATTGGGTCATAGATTTGCAGAGAACCTCTGTGCGTGCTTCAACGATAACGGAATTGGCATCCTTGAGAATATCCTGTGCACATGCCGGCTGTATGTGCAGACTTAGGCAGATAAGGACACAGGACAGACCGAATGCCCGGCATATCCTTTGTTTCAGGATGGGGTGGCTGGAACGGATCATTGGTGTAAACAGGTAAAGTTTATATTTTTTTGAGCACGATGAGTGCGTTGTTTTTTTCGATTACTTTGGCCCATAGTTCCTGCAGTTGTTTGTATTGTTCGGAAAGGAATATGTAGCCTTTCAGGTGGAATACATAATTGAGCAGGATTGTATTTCCCTGTTGCTGAATCATATATTTACACTGTAATCCGTCTCCTTCCGACCGGATAGATTGTGATTGAGGAAGTTCTTCCACTTCATATCCTTCGGGGAGAGTCAGCGTAGACAGCATCGTGAATTTGTACGGGTAGGGAAATTCGATGGGAAGTACCCGTTCCGTCTGGATAAAAGGATTGCTTTTCAATTGCGGAAAGAGCATTGGATTGATATAAAGGTGATCGTCCGTTCGGTCGGCTTGCAGGACGAAGTCAAACTCTTCTTCTATCAGTGCCCAGTCATTTTCCTGCTTTTTCACTTTCAGGTTGGTGACAGTGAGTTGCTCTTTCTGACTACTGATCTTGTTTTCGGGATTCGAGACGAGGCTGTCCTGCTTATGTTTTGCATTTGCCTGATACTCTACAGCTTCTTGTCCGTAAAGAACTGTGCTGCGATGTCCTTTCACCTGATCTCCTTCTATTCGGGCATCGATTTTCATGAAACTTTTGTTGTTGGAAAGAGCCATCACATTCACCCATTTATTCTCTTCTTTCTCTTTCCGGGAAAGGATGCGTGCTTTGTTTACAGACAATTCAAGCGGTAATATATTAAAGGCAGGTACGTCCATAGAACTGTCTAAAAATACATATTTTTGTTTGTTTATATCGTGGATAGCAACAAAGAACGTATTTAGTTTTTGCAGAGAAGGAAAGTTGTACGGCAGCATACCTGATGAACGTCGGCTCATAACCACCGGATAGGCCTCCAGTCCAAAGTCTTTCAGGATGCTGATAAGGATGAAATTCAGGTCGGCATTACTGCCGCTTCCTTTCTTGATTACTTTTTCGAGCTCTTTGCTGTAGAGCTGATACCGTCCGTTCCAGGCCATTTTCTTTTTGAGCACCTGGAAGGCGCAGATGATTTTCTCCTCGAAATTCATTTCGCTGTTGTAGGCTTGTTTGGTTTCAGGGCGGAAAGGGTTGGTGAGTGAGAGGTGTTCGCCGAACTGTGTATTTTCCGGTTTGAGCAACTGCTTGTCTACATCTTCCCATTTCTGGCTGTATGGTTTGTATTCATTGGGGGTGAATTGAGTGCCTTGCAGATCGAAGCTCACTTGCACCTTATAGTCTTCCGGACACCAGCAGTAGGATTCGTCCTGACGGATAGCCGGAAGGTTGCGTGAGATAAAGGTGGTTTCTTGTGCCGAAACGGTGAAGTCTTTGCTGACTCCGCCTGCACTGGATCCCTCACGTTCCGTGGCATGAATGGAGGAGTCTCTTTGCTTCACTTGTATGTAGTCCTTTCCCCGGAGTTCGATGTTGTAGACAAATACATGAGGGATGGTGATTTTATACTGGTTGTAGAGCATCGGGAGTTCTTCCTGCATCATCCAGTTGTCGATGTGTGAGAAATAGTCGGAGTAGAGTTTGTAGTGATATTCGATGATAGTGCCCTCTTTGACAGCAGGCAGAGAGAATTTTAGTATTTTATACAGGTTATTGAACCGTTCGAAAGAGATGGATTCCCGCTTCATGGGTGTTTTTATGCATTTCCCGTTTTCCATATTGTAGGAGCAGCCTTCTATCTCACTGGCTCTTTCCTGTCCTTCATCTTTATCGGTAGGAGAGTAGTAGGGAACGGACACGTCGGCGTATGACACTCCTTGTGGTTTCAGGATTTTGATGCGTACCCAGTGCTCGGTAGTTAGTTGAAAACCGTCATGGTAGATGAAGTCACTTTGCCCCTGATGGAAGAGATAAATAGCCGCAGCGGTGGTGTCCGGGGCATAAGAGGTAAGAGACAGTTCTTCTTTGGAGGGTTTTCCGTATTTCAGATTGGGCTCTATGGTGGCTGTTGTGGCTTGTTGTGGGTAGACAGGCGACAGGAACTGTAATAGAAATGCGCAGAGAATGAATAATTTTCTCATAATTGTGTTTTTTGTAGTATGCTCACAAAGATAAAAAAAATAGAGAAAGGTGTACCGCCTTTCTCTATTTTAATTTTGTTTTATGTATAAAATATATTATACCAAATGTCCGATCCATTCTTCGCGGTCGCCGGGGAGAAGGTCGATAACGGGAACTTCTACCATCGTGTAGCATCCCGGTTGTTGCTTCATGGAAGCGCGTGCCACGCATACCAGTACTTGTGCGGTCAGTGCGGGGTTGTTGATACGCATATTAAATTCGAACAACTGGTTCTGTGTTTTGCCGGATACACCTTTGCGAGTCAGATTTACACCATGACCCATGTCCAGCAGGGCGTCTACACTCGGAACGAGTTTCACGTGTGTTTCATCGTTCACGAAGTAAGGATCTGCTTTGATGGCAGCGGCTACTTCTTCGAATTTATATCCGTCTTTCAGTTCGATGTATACCATGCGGCGGTGGATTCCCGTGCCGGTCGGAATGGTCATGGAAAGAGCAGCTTTCACTCCGTCAATCGCTTTTACGGCTACTGTGTGTCCCATGCTCATACCGGGACCGAAGTTGGTGTAGGTGATGCCTTTCGGAGCAATTGCTTCCAGCATGGTGCGTACGATGGAATCGCTTCCCGGATCCCATCCGGCAGAGATGATCGATACGGCTTTATGTTCTTTGGCGGCAGCATCCAGTGTGCGGCGTAAGTCTACGATACCAGTGTGGATATCGAAACTGTCTACCGTATTAATCCCCATTGCCAGATATTCTTTTGCATATTTTTCAACGCTGCGGGTGGGCGTGCAAAGAATAGCTACGTCTACATCCCCCAACTCTTTTATGTCCTTTACTACTGCATAGTTTGCCAACTCTTCCGGCTTGTCCTCTGCTCCTGCACGACGAACGACTCCGGCTATTTCGAAATCAGGCGCTGCCTGTAGCGCTTCAAGTACATAGTGTCCAATGTTGCCATAGCCAACGATGGCGGCTCTTACTTTTTTCATTCTTTTCTTGGTTTTATATGAACATTTTTCTTTATTTCTGCCACAAAAGTAAACAAAATATAAGGAAGGATTGTTT
>ENA-ORLU01001788-ORLU01001788.1-human-gut-metagenome-genome-assembly--contig:-NODE-1788-length-14582-cov-3.182902_pt1 | contig 14582 bp, 14 predicted proteins | sample MGYA00243009_ERZ508833 | MGnify/ENA primary metagenome ERZ508833 (study PRJEB26277, sample SAMN04329763) | human gut metagenome | biome: human-associated habitat | host: Homo sapiens | place: USA...
CGGTGAAGGCAAGGCCTAATACAAGGCTATGGAAGCTCTCAAGATGGCAGTAGAGAGTCCTCTGTTAGAGACCACTATTTCCGGTGCTTCTCATGTCATTATCAATATCTCCGGAGATATTACTCTGGCAGACGCATCCGATGCGGCAAGCTATGTACAGGAGCTTGCAGGCGACGATGTGAATATTATCTTCGGTGCCATGTACGATGAGTCCAAGTCCGATAGCTGTACGATTACCGTTATCGCTACTGGTCTGGAAGATAAGGCAAACAGTGCGGTACAGAGCCGCTTAGGTGGAGGTGCTGCATTCAGACAGCCCGCTTCCCATATGACTCCGACTTCTCTGAAGGGACTGCAGCCCACCGCGCCTGCTACCCCTGGGGCACAGGGAGGACAGGCTCCGAGACCTGTGCAGCCCGTACCCGGTATTCATAAGCCTACAGATATCAGAAGCTCTGTAGAAGAGAAATCTCTGAAGATTCCTGATTTCTTACAGAGAAAGTAATACTTAGCATTTGTTTTTATAATAACGGAACATAATAAGAGCCACGACACAGAATACTGTGTAGTGGCTTGTTTTGTGTGGAGATTTTAGGAAAGCATATTAGTCTGCCGTTCTCTTTTTCCTGTGCAGAGAAATAATCCTCTCCCCCAGTACAAAGAACGCACCGATCGCACAAGGTAACAGCATGGTGGCGAAACGGTAGAGAAGCACGGCAGACAGGGCTTTGGCCTCCGGCAGGAGACGCCGGAACAGCAATGTAAAGACAGCTTCTACGGATCCGATCCCCGCCGGGGTGGGGATGACACCCGCCAGCGACTGGCTGAGAGAGGTCAGAGCAAAACATTGCAGGAAAGAAAAAGGCAGATCGCCGTATTCTCCCCCAAGAGAATTGCAGAACACGATCCAGGGGATGATATACCAGATAGTGAACTTTAATACATTACACAGGAACAGGTGAAGCAGCAATATTGGATCCTGTAACAGAGACCGGCTTTCCGCCTGTAGCAGGGCAAGCTTATGCCCGGCACCGGTGAGTTTTTCCTCCCAGGAGGGATGCTTTGCACGGAACCGGTTGGCCAGCAGATTACAGGCAGTCTGCATCCAGGGTACGGTAGCGACAGCTAACAGAACTCCTGCGATCACACAGACTCCTGCAAATCCCAGCAGGATATAACATTGATAATCGGCAAATGAAGCATGAATAAATCCATAGGTTGCCAAAAACAATAGCAGACTATAGACTGCCATAGAGACCTTGTGGACAATATATTGGAAAAAGTACATGCCGGTGGCATTGGGAACCGGGATACCGGCTTTGTTCAGGTAATAGATTCCTGCGATGCCGGAACCGCTGCCCAGAGTGGCTGTCTTATAGAAAGAGCAGTAGAAAGCATTACAGAATCCCTTCAGGCGGGGATATTCCGGGTGCGTTTTATGCACGATCAGCCAGGTGATGTGCCCTTCAAAGATATGGTAGAGGATCACGGTCAGGAACAGGGACATGACCACTTGCGGGGAGACATTGGCAAGCTCCGTCAGCATATCTCCCATGGAATCCCGGAAGCTGTAATACAGGATACCTAATAACAGACAGACAAACAGAAGCTTTCCTGCGAATTTTAATCTCTTTTTGGTAGTATCCGACACAGACGTTTCCTCCTTTTTGAACCTTTTGGCAAGTAAAAATCTATTTTGATTGTCTCTCTTTTGCCTGAAAATGGAAAGAAACAGATTTTGAAAAACGTAGTCTTTTCACCGCATAAGTTTATCTTTTTTTTAGAATAAGGTAAGAGAATATCCATTGATTGTCTGATGAAAAGTGGCTATGATTGATTTATTACAACAGATTTGGACAATAATACAGGAATGAGAAAGGGAAAATGTATGCAGGAAGTCAAACAACCAAACAAAAAACCGTTCATATTCTATTATATGATTGCATTGATCGTGATTATCCTGATCAACAGTCTTCTGGTACCTCAGATCGTACAGAGGGCAGTGAAGGAAGTGGATTACAACACTTTTATGCAGATGACTTATGATAAACAGATCGATGAGGTACAGGTCCAGGACAATCAGATTGTATTCACGGCAAAAGATGACAAGACCATCTACAAGACCGGTCTGATGGATGATCCGGACAGAACGCAGAGACTGTATGACAGCGGGGCCAAATTCTCCAGTGAGATCGTGGAGGAAGCTTCACCACTCTTAAGCTTTCTGATCAGCTGGCTGCTGCCTTTGATCATCATTATTGGCTTCGGACAATTGATGTACCGTCAGATGGCGAAAAAGGCCGGCGGCGACTCCATGATGTTCGGCATGGGAGGCATGGGCAAGAGCAATGCGAAGGTCTATGTGAAGTCTTCCAACGGTATCAAGTTCACCGATGTGGCAGGAGAGGACGAGGCGAAAGAAAATCTGACAGAGATCGTGGAATACCTGCATGACCCCGACAAATACAAAGAGATCGGTGCTTCCATGCCGAAGGGTATCCTCTTAGTAGGCCCTCCCGGAACCGGTAAGACGATGTTAGCCAAGGCAGTAGCCGGAGAAGCCAATGTTCCCTTTTTCTCCATGTCAGGTTCGGAATTCGTGGAGATGTTCGTAGGTATGGGTGCCTCCAAGGTCAGAGATCTGTTCAAACAGGCGAAGGAAAAGGCTCCCTGTATCGTATTTATCGATGAGATTGATGCCATCGGTAAAAAGCGTGACGGACAGGTGGGCGGAAACGATGAGAGAGAACAGACATTGAACCAGCTGTTGACCGAGATGGATGGATTCGAAGGCAACAACGGTGTTATCATCCTGGCGGCCACCAACCGTCCGGAGAGTCTGGATCCCGCACTGTTACGTCCCGGACGTTTTGACAGACGTGTGCCGGTAGAGCTTCCCGACCTGAAAGGAAGAGAAGAAATCCTGAAAGTGCATGCCCGTAAGATCAAAGTCGCAGATAATGTAGATTTCAATAAAATCGCCCGTATGGCTTCCGGAGCCTCCGGTGCAGAGCTTGCCAATATCGTCAATGAGGCAGCTCTTCGGGCAGTCAGAGATGGACGTAAGTTCGCAACCCAGGCAGACTTAGAAGAGAGTATTGAAGTAGTCATTGCCGGTTATCAGAAAAAGAATGCCATCCTTACAGATAAGGAAAAGCGGATCGTGGCATACCATGAGATCGGACACGCACTGGTAGCAGCGAAGCAGACCAATTCCGCACCGGTGCAGAAGATCACCATTGTGCCCCGTACCTCCGGTGCACTGGGTTATACCATGCAGGTGGAAGAGGAAGGCAATCATTATCTGATGAGTAAGGAAGAGATGGAGAACAAGATCGCTACACTGACCGGCGGACGTGCCGCGGAAGAGATCGCCTTCGGATCTGTGACCACCGGAGCTTCCAATGATATCGAACAGGCTACCAAGCTTGCCAAAGGTATGATCACCCGCTACGGTATGAGCAAGGATTTTGACATGGTAGCCATGGAGACCGTGACGAACCAGTATCTGGGTGGAGATTCCTCCCTGACCTGTTCCATGGAGACCCAGACTGCCATCGACAGAGAAGTGGTGGAGCTGGTGAAAAAACAGCATGAGAAGGCAGGACAGATCCTGTTGGAAAATCGTGCGAAACTGGATGAACTGTCCCAGTATTTATATGAAAAAGAGACCATTACCGGAGAAGAATTTATGAAGATATTGAATTCCTGAAAGGGTTCCCGGAGAAGACGGAATCGGCGTTTGTGCCGGTTCCGTTTTGCGTTAAGAAAATCTTAATCATATGGTAAAGGCATCTTAACCCGTGCCTGCTGTTATCTTAAAAAAGAAACCGCTATACTTTTCCTGTAAGAAAAAGCTGTGGAATGGCACAGCAGAATGGGAGAAAGACATAGGGATTATGATGCGAAACAGAATTTATTGGAATAACAGTAACAATAACATGCAAAAAGGAATCGCACTGGCGACTTGTATGGCAATCGTCATGGGACTGCTCACCGGGTGTGGGAAGAAGAACGATCTGCAGATTGCAGCGTCACCTGATGAAGTGCAGAAAGGGCGATATGTAGAGACGGAACTCTCACTACCGGAGGAATGGAAGGACAAAAATATCAGTCAGATATTCCGTTCGGGTGATGAATTACATTTTCTCGTGGCAGGAGGACCGGAAGGACAGGTCTCTTTAGAGGAATGGAAACTGGGCGAAGGGGATACTCTGACGGAAGTGACGAAAGACTGGCTGAAGGCGCTTCCCGAGGGAAAGGGTCTGGAGAGCAGTGACAGTTTTACACTGTTGCAGGATACGGAGGGGAATCAGTACCTGTACGGCAACTGTTATCGGGATGAGGAGAGCTCTTCCGCACATCTGTGGAAGGAAACGGACGGCAGTGCGCTGGATATTACACCACAGAAGTGGCTGGAGCCTATGGATATGGATGGCTATCGGTTCTATGATACGCCGCAGTATGTGACACTGACAGAGGATGAATTGTTAGTGGGACTGTCTTATTTTTCCCTGGATGTTGTATTGGCACAGGACGGAAGCCTGGTGAGCAGCCAGGAGAGCGACAGCCTGACAGACAGTGGCAGTCTGTCGGATAATAAGTGGGTCAGTGCTGTGGGAGATACGTTGTATCTGGCACAGACGGATGAACAGGGGAACGTGAACGGTCTGTTGCAGATGCAGCTGGATGGAAGCAATGGGGCAAAAAAGAAGGAAGTGCTTCCTTTTTGCCAGCACAGTTACAGCCCTGCTTATTTCAGTGTGCTGGGAGACGGCACAGTCTATGCGGCGGATGCAGACGGATTCTTCCGCTGCGACGCAGGCGATACCAACTGGCAGAAGCTGCTTCAGGGAATCGATACAGGTTTTTCTCTGTCGGATCAGTGGTGCAGGGATATTGTGGCGCTGTCGGACGGCAGTGTATACGCGTGGTTTGGAAGTGAGAGCGGGGATAAAATAATGATTTATCGATATGATCCCGATGCGGTGACAGAGGTGACCGAAGAACTGACGCTGTATACCGTAGAGGAGAGCTTCTTTTTACAGCAGGCTGCGGTGCAGTATCATAAGCAGCATCCGGAGATACTGATCCATGTGGATGCGGCAATCTCCATGACGGATAAATACAGCGGAAATGCGGATTATCAGCAGATATATCAGGATCTTAACACTTCCCTGACCTCCGGCAACGGACCGGATCTCATGGTGATGGATCATCTGAAACTGGACACGTATGCCTCTAAGGGCTTGTTGTTGGATCTGCAGGAGATATTGCAGCCCATGGAAGAGGACGGAACCCTGCTTTCCAACATTACAACAGCGTATCAAGAGGCGGATGGAAGACGGTATGCGGTGCCGCTGCAATTCGGATTATTGTTAGCTGTCGGCAGGGATGTGCAGCCGAAGGAAATGAGCAGCATGGACGCTATTGCAAAGGCGGTATCCGGAAAGGCGGAGAGTTATATGGGAGACCGTACCTGCGGCGAACTGGTGGAAGCGTTCTATCCGTTGATCGTGGATGATATTTTACAGAACCGTCAGGTGAATCGTGATACCTTACGTGCCTGGCTGGAAGATTTGAAGAAGATTGCGGATAACTGCGGTATCCTGCCTTCCAGAAAAGAAGGCCGTGCAGCGAATATCTGGGATCTGGGATCTGATGTGAAGCTGGTACTTCAGGAGACCGACGGCTTTAATCAGGCAATGACACCCTATGCTGTGGCAGAACTGTTGAATGCCAATGTGGTATCCGTGGAAAATGCATTTTATCCGAAGATGGTCATTGGAATCAACAGCCGGAGTGAACACGTGGAGATCGCAAAGGATTTCCTGCAGTTTGCTCTGTCCGAAGAATTGCAGAGCGTGGATACCTATGAGGGATTCCCCGTCAATGCCAAAGCGCTGGAGACACAGGCCGCAGCCGATCGCAGCATGGCGGAAGCATACACCACCTATGATATTGATGGCACCAGCGCAGAGTTCACTATCAAAGCCTACTCTGAGGAGACCGCAAAACAGCTGATGGATCTATGCAAGACTGCAACCCTGTGCCTCAAGGAAGACACTCAGATCGAGACTTCCCTGACCGAGAGCTTACAGGCATACCTAAACGGGCAGGCGAGTGTGGAGGAAGCCATGGATGCCGTGGAAGGAAGCTTGAAGATGTATCTGGCGGAGTAGCGCTCCGACCAGCATTCAATAGTCTATTTTCGAACGATTTTATTGATAAAATCGTTCGATTTGTGTATAATATAATTGAAAAGAGAGATTCTCTTTATGAGACGATAAATAGTTATTCTTCAAGAAAGGTGATGATGATATGTCCATTACTGCAACTGAATTAAAAATTAATCTTGGCAAATATCTTATGCTTGCAGAAACAGAGGATATTTATATTACTCGTAACGGAAAAGTTGTTGCAAAATTGTCTAATCCATATCAGGATAGAGTAGATGTTGCTAAATCATTGTTTGGCGTTCTTTCAAATGATATGACTCTGGAAGAAGCACGGGAAGAAAGGTTGAATACGATATGAGAGTTTTAGTTGATACTTGTGTTATCATCGATGCATTACAGTCTCGTGCTCCATTTTCAGAAGTAGCGCAAAAACTCTTTATATATTCTGCAAATAAGCAATTTGAGGGTTATATTACAGCAAAGTCAGTTACAGATATCTATTATCTGACACACCGTTTAACACATAACGACGTAGAAACACGAAAGATTTTGAGCAAGCTTTTTACTTTATTTCATTTGTTGGATACCACTTCTTTAGATTGCCGGAAAGCAATATCTTCTGAAATTGGTGATTATGAAGATGCTATTATGGTGGAAACAGCAATTCGTTCAGAAATGGATTGTATAGTAACCAGAAATGTAAAAGATTATATGAAATCTTCTGTTAAGGTGTGTGAACCTTCTGCATTATTAAAGCTATTAGAGGAAGAAAACGAAACTGAATAAAAACAAGAAGTGAATTGTTCAAAATGGATAATTTTTGATATGGATTGAAAAATAGCCTTATCCTGAACCGACCTCCTATCGTTAGACCTAAAATCTAACGATAGGAGGTCGGTTTTTTTATGGCTAAATATACACTTGTAAACGTCTGATAAAGTTACTATAATTTCAATTACAGAAAAAGGTGATGGAGAACTTACTTATGCAGATTTATGTGGATGCAGATGCCTGTCCGGTGGTGGACATAGTGGAAAAGATTGCAAAGAAATATCAGATTTCGGTGACACTTCTGTGCGATACCAATCATATACTGACTTCCGGTTACAGCGAGGTGGTGGTCGTGGGAGCCGGGGCGGATGCTGTGGATTATAAGCTGATCAGTCTCTGCCGCAGGGGAGACATCGTGGTAACTCAGGACTATGGCGTGGCAGCCATGACGCTGGGCAAGAGTGCCTACGCCATCCACCAGTCCGGTAAATGGTACACGGATGAGAACATCGACCAGATGCTCATGGAACGACATCTGAATAAAAAGGCAAGAAGAGCTTCTCAGAAAAATCATTTAAAAGGTCCGAAGAAGCGGACAGAAGAGGATGACGAAAGATTTGCACAATCCTTTGAACGGATGGTAAAAGCAGCACTGGAGGAAGAGAAATGAGACTTTTTCCAAAGAGAACCGAAAAGAAGACTTACGACAGAAGCAATCAAAAACCTGTTATCAAAGCCAGCATCTGCAACGGTGAACAGGTGGCGGGATTTAAGGATATTCGCACGGGAAAATTTGAAGAGGTCATGCTGATCCGCCGGGCGGAAGACCTTGAGACATTTAAGATAATGTATGGGATTGAGGGAGAGATTGCAAAAGAATATTGATTTTAACAAAGCGAGAAATAGACTATGAAAAGAAAAATTATTTTAGCGCTGATGACAATATGTACTTTATCTTTTGTTTCCTGCGGAAAACAGGAAGCTACAGCGACAACAGAATCCATCCCCAATGCCGTTGAATCTGCACAAGTAGAACTTACAGAAACAACCACGGAGACAATAGAAAGCACTGAGGTAGTAGAAGATAACACAAGTGAAGCAGAAGCGAAAGACGAATCAACAGAGGCAGAAAAGACCACAGAAGTAACCAACATAGAAGAAGCAGAGCCACTTTCAGAAAAAGACCTTGCATTTAGTTTTTTGGGATATGATACATATAATGAATATGTAGAGGCAGGAAATGATGAGGCTGCATACATGCTTGCCGATAATGCAAACATGATAGTATCAGGTGAATTTACAGATGATGGTAATGTAATAGAAAGTACAGTAAGAGGCATCAAACTTGGAGACAGTATAGACAAAGTAATTGAATTATATGGAGATACAAAGCAGCGTTCCGCAGATATTAAAGATGTATTCTCACATGATGGGTTAAAGGACTCCGGAGCATATAATTATTTCTTAAAAATTGATTCAACCAAAGACTACTTTTATGCATTTAGATTTAGAGTAGATCAAAATAATAATATAATTGCAGTTGTAATAGAACCTATTTCAATGAAGTATTGGTCAGAAGATTGAACTTAACTGAAAATGCTGAAGAGCCGACACAGATCCTTGGTAGATTATTCACAGAGAGAAGGCAGCTTGAAAGAGTCTCACCCTAATATCATTATTTTTACAAATGAAAAAAGCTCAGGAACACCCTATCCCTGAGCTTTTTAAAGTAAAAAAATAATGCGGAAGATGGGACTTGAACCCACACGGTATTGCTACCACAAGATCCTTAGTCTTGCTCGTCTGCCAATTCCGACACTTCCGCATAGCGACACAAAATAATTACTATCTCGCATCACGCAAGAATGATAATAACATCTTCCCACGGCAATGTCAACATGATTTTGAAATTTGTAGGAATTATTTATACACTTAGAACAGTTTGGGAGAAATGTAAAGATAGAAAATTATGACGATGGCGTCTTAGATTTATTTCTGATATAATACATAACAGAAAATACACTACAGATGATTATTGGAAAAATATAAACAGAAGAAGGAACAACAGTTATGGAATCAAGAGTAGAAAAAGCGGCAGAAAGAAAAATGTGTGGCTACAATTGTGCGCAGGCAGTGGCGTGCACGTATTGTGATCTGGCGGGAATTGATGAAGAGACGGCTAGGAATCTTACCCAGGGCTTTGCGGTAGGAATCGGCGGCAGCATGGAAGCTACCTGCGGAGCTGTCATCGGGGCGGTCAATGTACTGGGACTGATCAATAAAAATCCGCAGAAGACCATGCAAGGGTCCAGAAGGATAATTCAGAGCTTCAAGGAGCAGAACGGAACCGTGATCTGTAAGGAATTAAAAGGCATCAACGATGGCATTGTAAAGAGAGAATGCATCGACTGCGTCAGAGATGCAGCGGCTTTACTGGAAGCAGAATTACCGGAAAGCTATGGAAAGTCGAAACCGGTAGTACCATAGAGGTGTGACAGCATGAGTACAAAAGAAACTTCAGCGGATAAAACTAAATACCGTCTGGCGGAAGCGGCGAAAAAGTGTATGGCTTCGTCCGGCACCGATGCCATGACAGTGACGCAGATCGTGCAGACCTGCGGCGTGACGAGGCAGACCTTTTACCGGAATTTTCAGGACAAATATGACCTGATCAACTGGTATTTCGACAAGCTCTTACTGGAATCTTTTGCACAGATGGGAGACGGACTTACCGTATACGAAGGACTGACCAGAAAGTTTGAATTCATTCAGAAGGAGAGAGTTTTTTTCGCCGGAGCATTCCGCTCGGATGATCATAATTCTCTGAGGGAACATGATTACGAACTGATCCTGGATTTCTACACGCAGCTGATCGGGCGTAAGACCGGTAGACAGCCCGAAGAGAATATTTTATTCCCGCTGCGGCTCTATTGCAGAGGTTCTATTGATATGACCGTGGAATGGATCTTCGCTCCGAAGGAGAGAACGCCGGAGCAGATGGCGGCGCTTTTGGTCAGTGCACTTCCTATGCCGGTGACAGAATTGTTTCAACAGTTGGGCGTATTGCGTTAGTGAAAAAATCACCAAAGCTATTTGTGAAAAATTACTAAAAAAAATGTACACATTGTGAACTTTCTGTAAAAAGTGACAGTCAAGCCAAACTGTCACTTTTTTTATGTCCAGATTGTAGTTAAAATAAAATTATCATTAAGATTTGTTCTCAATTCGAAAGGAGATTATGTATCATGGCAAACAGAATTATGCTCAACCAGACCTCTTATCATGGTGCCGGAGCAATCGAAGAAATCGTAAATGAAGCAAAGGCTCATGCTTTTCAGAAGGCATTCGTATGTTCCGATCCCGACCTGATCAAGTTCGGTGTGACCGGAAAAGTAACCGGACTGCTTGACAAGGAAGGTCTTGCTTATGAAATTTATTCCGATATTAAGGCGAACCCCACCATTGACAATGTGAAAAACGGTGTGGCTGCTTTCAAGGCATCCGGTGCAGATTATATCATCGCCATCGGTGGTGGTTCTTCCATGGATACCTCCAAAGCCATCGGTATCATCATTGCCAACCCTGAATTCGAAGATGTACGTAGCCTGGAAGGCGTAGCACCTACCAAGAAACCCTGTGTACCCATCATCGCAGTACCCACCACAGCCGGTACCGCAGCTGAGGTTACGATCAACTACGTTATCACCGATGTAGAGCGCAAGCGTAAATTCGTCTGTGTAGATCCTCATGACATGCCCATCATCGCTGTGGTAGATCCCGAGATGATGTCTTCTATGCCCAAGGGACTGACCGCTTCTACCGGTATGGATGCTCTGACCCACGCTATCGAAGGTTACACCACCAAGGCGGCATGGGAGATGACCGATATGTTCCACCTGAAGGCAATCGAGATCATTTCCAAGTCCCTGCGCGGCGCTGTAGCCAATACCAAGGAAGGCCGTGATGGCATGGCTCTGGGCCAGTACATTGCAGGTATGGGCTTCTCCAACGTAGGTCTTGGTATTGCCCATTCCATGGCACATACTCTGGGTGCTGTCTATGATACCCCTCATGGTGTAGCCTGCGCAATGATGCTCCCCATCGTTATGGAGTACAATGCTGACTGCACCGGTGAAAAGTATCGTGAGATCGCTCGTGCTATGGGAGTGGAAGGTGTAGACCAGATGGATCAGGCTGCCTATCGTAAGGCTGCTGTAGATGCCGTTCGCAAGCTGTCCGAGGATGTAGGAATTCCTTCCAAGCTGGAAGCACTGAAGGAAGAGGATCTTCCTTTCCTGGCAGAATCCGCTCATGCAGATGCCTGCGCACCCGGCAACCCTAAGGATGCAAGCATCGAGGATCTGACCGCATTGTTCCGCAAGTTAATGTAATCATTAAATTTGCTACTGTTTTTCTGAAAAATAATATGGTATGCTGTAACTATTCAGAGCCATGCAAATCATGTCAAATGTACGTCAAATGCTTGCATTCGTAAGAACATTTGACATGATTTATATGGCGAAGTAACCACATGAGCAAAAAGTAAGCTCTGAAAGAGCGGTTTTGCGAATGTGGTTCTGAATAGTTACGGAAGCTGATCAACGAGCAGGCTTGCGAGAGCAGACCTGCTCGTTTTTAAAAGAAAACTGGACGAAATCAACAGGACAAAGGAAACAATAATGGGCAATACAAAATACACCAAAGAACAGATCCGTGAAAGAATCCAACAGAAAAAGATTCTGTTTGACGGAGCTTTCGGCACTTATTACGGAGGAAAATACGACACGAGGCAGCTGCCGGAGCTGGCGAATCTGGAGGCTCCGGAGCGGGTAAAGGAGATCCACAGAGAGTATCTGGAAGCAGGAGCACAGATTTTACGAACCAATACCTTTGCTGCTAACAGCTTCTGCATGGATATACCCCGGGAACAGATCGGAGAGACACTGCGCAGTGGGCTTCGACTGGCAAGGGAAGCAGTGGCAGAGTGGAGAGAGACCACCGGAGAGACGAAAGAGATCTACATAGCGGCGGACATTGGCCAGATTCCAGGGGAGGCCATGGCACAGAAAGATGCTTTAAGCAGAGAATATGAAGAAATTTGTAATATTTTTCTGGAAGAGGGAGCGGACTTTTTTGTCTTTGAAACTTTTTCCGAGATGGAAGAGCTCCTGCCTGCGATCAAAATGATCGGGGAACAGGCATTTATTACGGTACAATTCTCTGTAAACCAGTTCGGCTACAGCAATGCAGGATTAAGTGCCAGAAAGCTTTTACAGAGAGCGGGTGAGGCAAAGGAGATCGATGCCGTGGGCTTTAACTGCGGTGTGGGTCCGTCCCATATGCACCGGATCCTGCAGATACTGGAAAAACCGGAAGGAAAACTTCTCACAGCCCTTCCCAATGCGGGGTATCCTCAGATGGTCACCGGCCGTATGCTCTTCACCGGGGATAACAAAGACTATTTTGTGGACAGAATGCAGCAGATGACTGCCATTGGAGTGGATATGGCAGGCGGCTGCTGCGGTACGACACCGGAATATATCGCGGAGCTTGCCGGAAAGCTGGATCTGACCCAGTACCCACAGGCAAAAAAAGACACAGAACCGGAGAAACAGCAGGCACCGAAGGAAGACCGTTCTTTTTATCATACCAAAGAGGCGGAGGGCAGGAACCGAAAGCTGATCGCCGTGGAACTGGCACCTCCCATGGGAATCGATGACGAAAAACTGATGGATGCGGCACATCTGCTACAGAAGAGCGGAGTGGATGTGCTGACTTTCCCGGATTCTCCTTCGGGACGTACCAGAGCGGATTCTATTCTCATGGCGGAAAAGGTAGCGAGGGAGACCGGTATGTGTGTCATGCCTCATATCTGTTGCCGGGATAAAAATGCCATTGCCATGCGTTCCCAGCTGCTGGGAGCCTATATCAATGGCATTAAGAATTTCCTTGAGATCACGGGAGACCCCATTCCTTCCATGGTGCGGACCACGGTGAAGAGTGTGTTCAACTTTGATTCTGTGGGACTGATGCAGATTCTGGCGGATATGAACGAGGAGCAGTTCACGCAGGCTCCGGCCAGCTACGGCGGAGCCATCAATCAGAGCAGGCGTAATCTTGAGGTGGAGATCGGCAGAGTGAAGAAGAAAATGGCGGCGGGAGCCACCTTTTTTCTGACACAGCCCATTTCCACACAGGAGAGTGCCGACAGAGTGCGCCGGATCAAGGAGGAGACCGGAGCAAGGATTCTCTGCGGGATCATGCCTTTCGTGAGTCTTAAAAATGCCACCTTTATGAAGAACGAGATGGCAGGCATCGACGTGACGGACGAAGTACTGGCAAGATACCGGGCGGACATGACCAGAGAAGAGGGAGAGCAGGCCGGTGTGCAGCTGGCAAAGGAAGTGATCGTCATGACGGAGGATTTTGCGGACGGCTATTATTTCTCCTTTCCCTTCAACCGGGTGACCATGCTGGAAAAAATACTCAATTAATGGGATTTTTTTAAAAAACAGTTAACAAACCTTGGAAAAATCCGAAATAAGTAGTATACTGTAACTGATATAAAAGGACTAATGGCTGAAAGGCCGATTCAAAACAGTTGACACGGAGGTGACTGTGATGAGTATTAATATTCAGGCAAAGACCAATTATTCATTTCTGTTTTCCGGACTGAGTTCCTCTGCATCCAATGCGCTAAGCGGCAACTGGCTGGCAGATTATGCAAGTATTAAGAACGGCAGCTATGCCAAGCTGATGAAGGCTTATTACGGCAAGGAGAACAACGCATCCAAAACCGCAGCTTCCGACATAACGAAGAAAGACACCACGAAGGAGACCGCGAAGAAAGCACTGGCCAAGGTAGAGACCGCCACTGATGCTTTGAAGGAATCCGCAGATACATTACTGGCTACCGGTAAAAATGATCTGTTCGCACAAAAGGATATCACCACCAAGGATGAGAATGGTATAGAGACCACGACCAAGGGCTATGATACCAGTGCCATCTACAATGCGGTGAACAGCTTTGTGAAGAATTACAACAGCGTGATGGCTGCTGTGGATGATGTGAGCGATACCACAGTGAACAACCGCACGGAATCGCTGGGGAATACCACCATTGCCAACAGTAAGCAGTTGGCGAAGATCGGCATCACTATGAAAAATGACGGCACTCTGTCTCTGGACAAGGATACCTTTATGAAAGCGGATATGAATACTGTGAAGAACCTGTTCCAGGGGAACGGTTCCTATGGTTATCGTGTATCTGCACAGAGTTCCATGATCAATTTTGCAGCAGACCATGCTTCCACCAGAAGCAGTCTGTACACCGGAACAGCAGGATATATCGGCACTTACAATGCAGGCAATCTGTTCAGCTCCTACATGTAAATGTAAAATAATTGGTAACTATTCAGAGCCATGCAAAACTGTGTTCTGCGAATGCTTGCATTCAGGCAGATAAGCAGTTTTACATGGCGAAGTAACCTCATGAGCAAAAAGGAAGCCTCGTAGAGGCGATTTTGCGAATGGGGTCTGAATAGTTACAAGGCCGAAGAACGCAGAAATCGTAAATATTTTGCATACAGTTTAAATACTTCGAAAAATAGTGTTGACATTTGGAGCCGGTTG
>ENA-ORLU01001792-ORLU01001792.1-human-gut-metagenome-genome-assembly--contig:-NODE-1792-length-14543-cov-3.769321_pt1 | contig 14543 bp, 9 predicted proteins | sample MGYA00243009_ERZ508833 | MGnify/ENA primary metagenome ERZ508833 (study PRJEB26277, sample SAMN04329763) | human gut metagenome | biome: human-associated habitat | host: Homo sapiens | place: USA...
AAAGGTAGTACAAATTTTGAAACTACCAACTATCCGCAGCAATTTTTCTTTGTACTTTTTTTCTTTACATCGCATTCTCCGCGTTTCTTGTCCATCATATCCTTTAGTTCACAGCCACTTACACAGCTGTCACAAGGATTCTGATTTTCTCGCGTACGACGAAAAAAACGAAATATTCCATATATGACGCGGGCAATGCAGAGTACAACCAGTACTCCGACTACCCAATCTTGCCAATTATTCATACAAACAATCCTCCAATCTGATAAACAGCAAATGATACAAGCCAAGCCAATCCCGTTGTGTAACAAGCAGCAAAAAGCGCCCATTTCCAACTACCCGATTCCTGTTTTATAGCCGCTATCGCCGCAATACACGGGAAGTAAATCAATACAAACAACATATAACAGAAAGCAACCAATGGAGTAATCGGAATTCGTTCTGCCAAACTTACTGAATCAGCATCCGGATCATCTGCATATAAGACACCTAATGTACTTACTACCAATTCTTTCGCTCCCACACCGGAAAGCAAGCCAATACCTAGTTTCCAATCAAATCCCAGTGGTTTTATAACTGGCTCTATACCACGTCCCAACTGGCCGATATAAGAATTTTCCTGCTGCTCGGCAACTGTTTCATAAGCATCATGATTCGGATAATACCCCAAGAACCAGATTATAATAGAAGCAATCATAATAATGCCTCCCATCTTTTTCAAATACTGCGCTCCCTTTTCCCATGTGTGACGGAAGATCGATTTTGCTGTCGGCATCCGGTAAGGTGGAAGTTCCATCACAAATGGAGTATCATCACCCTTCACCAGAAACTTGCTAAACAAGCGGGCCATTACCACAGCCAGTACAATACCAATCACATAAATACTTAACAACACCAGACTTGCATTGTTCGGGAAGAAAGCACCCACCAACAATAAATAAATTGGCAGACGCGCACTGCAAGACATCAAAGGATTTACCAACATTGTAATAAGACGGCTCTTCCGGTTCTCAATAGTACGGGAAGCTATAATAGCAGGTACATTGCATCCAAATCCCATAATCAAAGGAATGAATGATTTTCCGTGCAATCCCATTTTATGCATGATTTTATCCATGATAAAAGCTGCACGAGCCATATAACCCGAATCTTCCATAAGAGAAATGCAGAAATACAAAATCAAGATATTCGGCAAAAAGACAATAACCGCTCCTACCCCACCAATAATTCCATCAATCAGCAAATCTTTAAATGGACCTTCCGCCATATTATTGCGTAACAAGTCACCAATCTGCTCGACAAGCCATTCAATCCCCATCATCGGATATTCTCCAATGACAAACGTACCTTCAAACATCAGATACATAAAAAGGAAGAAAATAGGAAATCCCCAGACACGGTGAGTTACGATCGAATCCAGCACTTTTGTTGTCTGCGCCTGCTCCAAGTGATTATCTGTGAATGTCTCCTTCAGTGCACCACTGATAAATCCATATTTAGCATCCGTAATAGCCGATTCACAATCCTCATTCATTGTCTCCTGAACACGCTTCGACATCTTGTCGCGGACATGGAAAATTTCATCCGCATTCGGCAATGTGCGTACAATACGCTCAATGTCAGGATCATTCTCCAACAATTTAATGGATAGGAAACGGGTAGAATATTTATGACGGATAAATTCGTTTTTGGACACTTCACTTTTTACAGCTTCAATCGCTTTTTCGATATCAGGACCATGATTGATATGAATATGCCGGAAGACACGCCCCGTCTTTTTATGTTCACGTACATAATCTTCCAAATGCTCTTCCTCGTGGTTCTTACGATCTTCCAGAGAATCATGCCATTCGGTCAAATCCTTAAGAACTTCCGGATTCATATTTCCCTGTTTATCAAAGAAGTCTACTCCTTCATACAGATTGATAACAACATGAAACAAGGTATCCAATCCACGATTTTTCTTACTGACAGTAGGCAACATCGGCACCCCGAACAACTTACTCAACAGATGATAATCCAATGTATTTCCACTGGCTTCCAACTCATCATAAATATTCAGAGCTACCACCATGCGGACATTCATATCTATCAATTGAGTAGTCAGATATAAGTTTCGCTCCAGATTAGAGGAATCGACTACATTAATAATCACGTCCGGAGTTTCATCGATAATATGACGACGCACATAGATTTCTTCCGGTGTATAAGCAGACAAAGAATAAGTTCCCGGCAAATCGACAATACGGAAATGATAGCCTTCGAAATCAAAATAACCTTCTTTGGCATCCACGGTTACGCCGCTGTAGTTTCCAACATGCTCATGAGCACCGGATGCAAGATTAAATAAAGAAGTCTTGCCACTGTTCGGGTTTCCGACCAAAGCAACATTAATGGTACGGCGTTTACCTAACGCCAACCGTTTCATATCTTCTTCTTTTACTGAAAGGTCTTCAGGCAATCCTTCATGATAAACGGTCTTCTCGGCCAGTTTCTTTGCTTCCTCTTCGCTGATAACTTCGATCATTTCAGCTTCCTGACGACGAAGAGAAATTTCATAACCTAAAACTTTATATTTTATGGGATCTTTTAGCGGAGCATTCAACAGCACTTCAACCGTTTTACCTTTAATGAAGCCCATCTCCACAATACGTTTACGAAAACCACCGTGCCCCAATACCTTTACAATAACACCTTTTTCTCCTGTTTTTAATTCGGACAAACGCATAACTCTCAAAATTTTCGGCAAAGATAATTCATAACTTCGGAGCATGCAAATTATTTAGAATGTTTTTAAATAACAGTTTTTTTCATCCTCTAAAAGATTCAGAAAAAATAAAAAAACTTATTGATAAACTCGTATCTTTGCAGGTATGATACAACAACGCGTTACAAAATATATAGAAAAGGAACATTTATTCTCACCGGATGATAAAATCCTGGTCGCATTGAGTGGTGGTGCCGACTCGGTGGCATTACTATATATTCTGCATACAGCAGGCTATCATTGCGAAGCCGCACATTGTAATTTCCACCTGCGAGGCAAAGAGTCAGACCGGGACGAGTTATTTGTCCGCCAACTTTGCGAAAGAATGGAAATCCATTTACATACCATTGATTTCAACACGACCCAATATGCAACGGAAAAACATATTTCGATTGAAATGGCCGCACGGGAACTCCGCTACCAATGGTTCGAGAAAATTAGAAAAGAATGTCAGGCAGATGTTGTCGCTGTGGCCCATCACCAGGATGATAGCATAGAAACTATACTACTTAACTTGATTCGGGGAACAGGAATTACCGGTCTGTTAGGAATCCGCCCCCATAATGGAACCATCGTACGCCCTCTGCTTTGTATCAACCGGGAAGAGATAATTCGTTACCTGCAAAACATCGGACAAGATTATGTGACAGACAGCACCAATCTGGAAGACGAATATACCCGTAATAAAATCCGACTCAACCTCCTTCCCCTCATGCAGGAAATTAATCCGTCAATCAAAAACACTCTGATAGATACGAGTAATTATCTGAATGATGTAGCCACTATATATAATAAATGTATAGAGGAAACTAAAAAGAAAGTCATTACGGCAGAAGGTATCCGAATCAGTGATTTAGTAAAGGAACCGGCACCCGAAGCCATCTTATTCGAAGTCCTGCATCCTCTAGGATTCAATTCCGCACAAATCAAAGATATCGCCCATTCGCTTCATAGCCAACCGGGCAAGCAATTCTGTAGCAAAGAATGGAGAGTGATAAAAGACAGAGAATTCCTATTAATAGAAACAGCTGAATCTGAAAATGAGACTCTTCCTCCTTTTCAAATTATCAAAGAAGAAAAAGAATACACCCCGGATTTTCTCATTCCACGTGAAAAGGAAATTGCCTGTTTTGATGCCGACAAACTGAATGGAGAAATTCATTACCGGAAATGGCAGCCGGGAGACACTTTTATTCCTTTTGGAATGAAAGGAAAGAAAAAAATAAGCGATTATCTGACCGACCGCAAATTTTCTATCAGTCAAAAAGAACGCCAGTGGGTACTCTGTTGCGGAGAACGCATTGCATGGCTGATAGGCGAACGAACAGACAACCGCTTTCGTATTGATGAAACGACTAAGCGCGTCGTGATTTACAAAATAGTCTGAGGTAACTTCTGTTTCTTGAAACAATCTGATAACAAAGCTGCAAAAGGAGTTTCATACACCCTTGCTTTCCTAACGCAAGCTTTTACACAAGCGCAACATTTGATACATTTAGCCTCATCCGTATGTAGCTCATCCCCTTTCGTTATAGCCCCTGCCGGACAACGGACCACACATAACCCGCAATGGGTACACAAATCCTCATCTTCCACCCAAGGAACGCGGGGAAGCGGTGTACCACTTTTACGTAACTTGATGACTTTCCTCAAAAAACGGAACAAAGGAAAGAATGGTTGACTCGGACGTTTGATAGTACGTACATCCACCGGATAAAGGGTATCCATACTATCAGCTGTCTGTATTTTTTCCATGATTTTCTTCCCAAACTCCGCAGCAAAGGCTAAATCCGATTCATCAGGACGTCCCACTGCAATCGGGTATTTGTCGGTACTATATGAATGTTCTCCAATAAAAGTTGCCCCGGCAATTACTTTAAATCCATGAGGAATAGCAAAAGCATCCAATTCCATTAAAGCTTTTTCATAAGCGCGATTTCCGTAAACCACTACCAAAACGGTAGGAGTATCCACTCCACGGATATACTGCAAACGTTCCATTGCCAAAGGAGCGACATGTCCTCCATACACAGGCACTACAATAATAGCCAAAGAAGATGTAGGAATCACAATTTCATCCGCAATCTGCTGCGTCACATTGATAGGAAAAATATTTTTTATGCCCGTCCCGTGAACAATCGCCTCCGCAACTTGTTTAGATGTGTGTGTAGGCGAAAAATAAATTAAATGAGCTTCATTTACTGTCATACTATTTTCTTTTATGTAGCAAAGATACACTTTTACGTGGAAAAAAATGTTTGATTGTTCATGAAACCAAAAAAAATTATTATCTTTGCCCCGTTGAAACATTCTACGATTCAACATATACATCCCTAATTCAGAATAAAAAACAAAACGTATGCTCGCATATCTGTAGCCATGAGCTGTAGTAATGCTGTCCATAATTCAGCAAAAAAGAAATATTAATAACTTACCATACTATATGTATAACATTATCCAATTAAACGACAAAGATCTGTCGGAACTTCAAGTTATTGCCAAAGAGTTAGGCATAAAAAAAGCAGACTCATACAAAAAAGAAGACCTTGTTTATAAAATACTCGATGAACAGGCCATTGTAGGAGCTACAAAGAAAGTTGCCGCAGATAAGCTAAAAGAAGAACGCAAAAATGAAGAACAAAAGAAAAAGCGTTCACGGGTAGCTCCTACCAAAAAAGAAGACAAAGTGGTTTCCGCAACAAAGAGTGAAGAGGTTAACAAGACAAAAGAGACCGCTCCTGTAAAAGCTGCACCACAACCTTCCAAGAAAGAAGAAAGTACAAACAAAGAAAAAGAAACTGTTGTTGTAGAAGCTAAAGCGGAAAACACTGCTACTCCCAAGCGTAAAGTAGGCCGTCCTCGTAAGAGCTCTGATGCAGAAGAGAAAAAAGAAGTAGAAAATGCAAAACCGGCAGCACCCAAAGTAGTGGAACCTAAACCTGTTGTTGCAGAGAAAGCTACTGGTGCTACGGAAAAGCCAGCTCCGGTACAACAGCAAACAGCTGAGAAGAAAGCAAAAAACAAACCAGCTGCAGAAGCAAATAAGCCTGTTGCAGAAACAAATAAACCGGCTACTGAACCTAACAAACCTGTTGTAGAGAAAAAGGTAATAGATAAACCACAAAAGAAAGCTGCACCCGTTATCGACGAGGAAAGCAATATCTTATCCAGCGTTGACGACGATGATTTTATTCCAATCGAAGATCTGCCTTCTGAAAAAATAGAGCTTCCTACCGAATTATTCGGAAAATTCGAAGCTACTAAAACAGAATCAGCACAGACAGCACCGGAACAGCCATCTCATCCTCAACAGCAACAACAATCTCAACAGCAGCAGTCCCAGCAGCAACGTCCGCGTATTGTTCGCTCACGCGACAATAACAACGGTAATAACAATGCTAACAACAATGGAAATAATGGCAATAACGCCAATAATAATTTCCAGCGTAACAACAATAACCAGAATCAGGTTCAGAACCCAAATCAGAATCAGAACCAGAACCAAAACCAACAACGCTCACCGATGCCACGTGCCGCTCTGCAGAACAATGCGGGTGAAAATCTTCCGGTACAACAGCAGCAGGAACGTAAGGTTATTGAACGCGAAAAGCCTTATGAATTCGACGATATTCTCAACGGAGTAGGTGTTCTGGAAATTATGCAGGATGGATACGGATTCCTCCGTTCTTCCGACTATAACTACCTTTCTTCTCCGGATGATATTTACGTATCACAATCTCAAATCAAACTATTTGGTCTGAAAACCGGTGATGTAGTAGAAGGAGTTATCCGTCCACCCAAAGAAGGAGAAAAATATTTCCCATTGGTAAAGGTTTCGAAGATCAACGGACGTGATGCAGCTTTCGTTCGCGACCGTGTTCCTTTCGAACATCTGACACCTCTTTTCCCGGATGAAAAGTTCAAACTTTGCAAAGGCGGTTATTCAGACTCTATGTCTGCCCGTGTCGTCGATCTTTTCGCTCCTATCGGTAAAGGCCAGCGTGCATTGATCGTTGCCCAGCCAAAGACAGGTAAGACCATCTTAATGAAAGATATCGCAAACGCTATCGCAGCCAACCACCCGGAAGTTTACATGATTATGCTGCTGATTGACGAACGCCCGGAAGAAGTAACAGACATGGCGCGCAGCGTTAATGCAGAAGTAATTGCTTCTACTTTCGACGAACCGGCAGAACGCCACGTAAAAATTGCAGGTATCGTATTGGAAAAGGCAAAACGTCTGGTAGAATGTGGTCACGACGTAGTTATCTTCCTTGATTCTATTACTCGTCTGGCTCGTGCATACAATACAGTATCTCCTGCATCCGGTAAAGTTCTTTCCGGTGGTGTGGATGCAAATGCACTTCATAAACCTAAACGCTTCTTCGGTGCTGCCCGTAATATTGAAAACGGTGGTTCACTGACTATTATTGCTACCGCATTGATCGATACCGGTTCTAAAATGGACGAAGTTATCTTCGAAGAATTCAAGGGTACAGGTAACATGGAGTTGCAGCTCGACCGCAACCTGTCCAACAAACGCATCTTCCCGGCAGTCAACATTACCGCATCCAGCACTCGTCGCGACGACCTGTTGCTTGATAAAACAACCCTTGACCGCATGTGGATATTGCGCAAATATCTTGCCGACATGAATCCGATCGAAGCAATGGACTTTGTTAAAGACCGTCTGGAAAAAACCAGAGACAACGACGAATTCCTGATGAGCATGAACAGCTAATCAACAGCAAACTTATAAATGAACGGTGAACAAACTGCGCCATAACAAGTGCAGTTTATTCACCGTTTTCTTTTTCGGTAACCCATTTTATGACTTATCACCTGCCGTTTATCACTTATCATTCAACTCCCATCACCGATAGTTACCCCTAACCGCTTGCCACACCTTTCATTTTTGTACAAAATACTTTCATTTGCGTCCAAAACTACTACCTCGCCCTTTTTTACGTTTCCTTTTTTCCTACTTTTGCTTCCAAATCAAATATTACTTAATTCTAACCAGTAATGAAAACTATTTATCCATTCATGGGATTAGCCCTGTGCAGCGTGACAGCGCAGGCCCAAGAAAAGCCCAATTTCCTGATTATCCAGTGCGACCATCTGACACAACGCGTTGTGGGAGCTTACGGACAAACACAAGGCTGCACCCTCCCTATTGACGAAGTCGCTTCACGAGGAGTTATCTTCTCCAATGCTTATGTAGGCTGCCCTCTCAGCCAACCCTCACGCGCTGCTTTATGGAGTGGCATGATGCCTCATCAAACCAATGTACGTTCCAACTCCAGCGAACCTATCAACCCACGTATTCCCGAAAATGTACCGACATTAGGAAGTCTTTTTTCTGAAAACGGTTACGAAGCCGTACACTTCGGAAAAACGCATGACATGGGTTCACTTAGAGGATTCAAGCATAAAGAACCAGTAGCCAAGCCATTCACTGATCCGGAATTCCCGGTCAATAACGACAGCTTCCTGGATGTAGGAACATGCGAAGACGCTGTTGCTTATCTAAGTAATCCGCCGGAAGAACCATTCATCTGTATCGCAGATTTTCAGAACCCTCACAATATCTGTGGATTTGTAGGAGCGAACGAAGGAGTACATACCGACCGCCCCATTAGCGGAACCCTTCCGAAACTACCAGCCAATTTCAATGTAGAAGACTGGAGCAATATCCCTAAACCTGTACAATACATCTGCTGCAGTCATCGCCGCATGACCCAGGCCTCTCATTGGAATGAAGAGAATTACCGTCATTACATTGCTGCTTTCCAACACTATACCAAGATGGTTTCCAAGCAAGTAGACAGCGTATTGAAAGCACTTTACTCCACTCCTGCCGGAAAAAACACAATCGTTATTATCATGGCTGACCATGGTGATGGGATGGCTTCACACCGCATGGTGACCAAACACATCAGCTTCTACGATGAAATGACCAACGTACCGTTTATCTTTGCAGGTCCCGGCATCAAACAACAGAAAAAGCCCATAGACCAAGTATTGACACAGCCTACACTGGATCTTCTGCCTACCCTTTGTGATTTGGCAGGAATTCCTGTTCCGGCCGAAAAACCGGGAATCAGCCTTGCACCTATATTAAAAGGAGAGAAACAGAAAAAAACTCACCCTTATGTCGTTTCCGAATGGCATAGCGAATATGAATATGTCGTTACTCCCGGACGTATGGTACGCGGACCGAGATACAAGTACACTCACTATCTGGAAGGTAACGGAGAAGAGCTATATGATATGAAAAAGGATCCGGGAGAACGCAAGAATCTCGCCAAAGACCCTAAATACAGTAAAGTCCTCGCCGAACACCGTGCCATGCTTGATGATTACATCGCCCGCACCAAAGACGATTACCGGAGTTTGAAAGTAGATGCCGATCCACGATGCAGAAACCATACTCCCGGCTACCCCAACCACGAGGGCCCTGGGGTACGAGAGATACTCAAAAGAAAATAAATTATAAAAAAGAGTGAAGATTTCTTTGTAATCTTCACTCTTTTTAGTTCTTTTGCAGATAAACTTACAAGCAAGCAATTCTTATATCAGGTGAAAAAACACAGACGTCATATAATTGCAATAGTCGTAACCGCATTAATATCGGTCACCTTATATGCTGCACGTACAAATTCAGATCGTCTTTCTTTATTACAACCTTTACTTGAATACAATCATCCATTTAGTCCGGACGCCCCTGTCGACAGCATCATTGCCTGGGAAAAACTTTTAGAACCGGAATTACAAAAGGAACAACAATACCCACTCCTATTCCAGATAAATCTGCTGACCGTTCAAGCCTTAATCACAGAAGGCAACATCAGTCTCGCCATCAACCAGGCCAATCAGATGTACCAGAAAGCCAGAGAAATGGACTATCCTTTGGGAATAGCACTCGCATTACACGCCATTGGAAATACCTATTTAAGTTCGTCAACACCACAAGTTGCCATCAAATCGTATAAGGAAGCATTAGAAATCATCCAGAAACTCCCTCATGCCAACCAATATATCAAAACGATCTTGTCCCAATTTATCCTGACGAAGCTCAACTATCACCAAATGACAGATATAGAAGACAATATCCGGGAACTCGAATCTGTTATCAACAAGGATACGAATCCCCAAGACGATTTCCACCTTGTTTATTGTCAGGCATTCTATCGCATCCAGATGCATCATCTTCCGGAAGCATTAAACTATATACGACAAACCGAACAAATCAGCCGGCAACACCAGTACCCATATTTTCATTTAATGATTAAATACCTGTACTCACGCTACTACACTGAATCCAAAGAATACACGCAGGCACTAACCACACTTGACGAATTACTTTCGCATACCAAAGCAGCCAACTCATACAGATCCCTGCAAGTACTGAAAGATCGTGCACACATACTTACACTAATGGGAAACAGCAAGGAAGCATGTGAAGCTTATGAAATATTCAATACGTACAAAGACTCTTTGGACGCAATGAATTATATTCGCCAAATCAATGAATTGCACACCCTCTACCAAATAGATAAAAATGAACTGGACAACTTAAACAGACAGAAGACAATCCTCTACTGGAGCTGGTTCACCATCCTATTCATAGTCATACTGATTGTATTTTTCATCCTTTTGGTTAGACGAGGAAATAAAAAACTGCGCCAATCACAGCAGGAACTGGAAAAAGTGAAAAAGCAAGAAGAAAATTCCATCCGGACAAAGAGCCTTTTCCTTTCCAACATGAGCCATGAAATTCGCACGCCGCTCAATGCGTTGTCCGGCTTCTCCTCCATCCTGACGGAAGAATCCATCGACAACGAGACCCGGAAACAGTGTAGCGATATTATTCAGCAAAATTCAGAACTGTTACTCAAGCTGATTAACGACGTAATCGACTTGTCCAGTCTCGAAGTAGGCAAGATGAAATTCAAATATGAGCGATGTGATGCAGTGGCAATATGCAGAAACGTTATCGACATGGTTGAGAAAATAAAACAAACGAATGCTAACGTCCGTTTTTCGACCTCTCTCCATTCATTAGAATTGACGACAGACAATGCAAGGTTACAACAATTATTAATCAACCTTCTCATCAATGCAACCAAATTTACTCCGCAAGGTTCCATCACCATGGAACTGGAAAAACAGACAGAAGACATAGCACTGTTTTCCGTGACCGACACCGGTTGCGGTATCTCTCCGGAGAATCAGAATAAAATATTCAACCGTTTTGAGAAACTGAATGAAAATGCTCAAGGGACAGGACTCGGTCTGTCTATCTGCCAACTCATTATCGAGCAGCTGGGCGGCAAAATATGGATTGACTCCAATTATGAGGAAGGAGCCCGTTTCCTGTTCACACACCCCATTTACCATGAGCAACAAGGAAAGGAGGAAGCCGAATGAAACAAGTCCTGCTCCTGATCCTTCTATTATGCTGCACCCTCACCGGAAAAGCCAGCACCGAGATTGTTTTGGAATCCGACAGCCTGATAAAGGTGTTGGAAACATTACCATACGATACGACACGGCTGAATGTTCTCAATCAAATCATCAGAATAGAACAAAACAACCAGCAATGTATCCAATATTCAGATGCATTAATGAAAGAAGCATTGCAACTGGGAAATGACAAATATGCCGGTCTGGCTGCTTACTACCATATTTTATACTATTACAATCGTAATAATCAAGACAGTGTAGCCAAATGGCTCACCATAATGGAGCCTCATGCCCGGAAATCAGATTTATGGAATTACTTCTTTGATGCCAAACGTTTCCAGATAGACCTGTACACATTCAACGAACAATACGAACTTGCTATCAACGAATCTCAAAAGATGCAACAGCAAGCCTCCCAAATGAATAGTAACCGGGGTAGTATGGCTGCCTATCAATGCTTGAGTAATGCATATATCGGCAGCCAGCGCTGGGATAAAGGAATAGAAGCACTGGAGGCTGCCTACCAGCTACTCACTCCGACAGAAAATCCGGTGGTCCGTATCTCGGTATTGTCACAGTTAGTATCCGTTGTCAAAGAAAAGAAGGATAATAAAAAACTACTCAAATATTTGCAGGAACTGGAAAACACTCTTCATAACCACATCAGTGCGAACCCATCCTTAAAAGCGGGATTTGCCGATGTATACCTGTTCAATGAACTGTTCTACAGCTATTATTACCTGAATACCCATCAGCCGCAACAAGCTTATGCACATCTCGTAAAATCTAAAGAATATCTGGACGAGAATACTTATTTCATGTATAAAGTACTCTATTTCGACACATTTGCCAAATATTACCAGGCAATTGGAGCCTACCAACAGGCATCGGATTATATCGACACGACACTGACGATGTTGAAGAAAGACTTCACAAGCGACTATGCCGAACAGCTACTCGAAAAGGCCAGAATATGGAAACAGGCAGGGCAAAGCGGAAAAGCCATCCCCCTGTATGAGCAGGCACTTGCCATCAAAGACTCGACAGCCACTGTACTCTCAAACAATCAGATGGCACAGATACAAAGCAAATACAATATCGAAAAAACAGAACTGGATCAAAAAAGGGAAAACAACCGGATCCAGCTCACCTATCTGATCTTTATATTTGTTATCCTGATTCTGCTTTTTATCTTTATGGCACGACTCTTTATGGTACGGAAGGCACTCAAATACGCGGAAAACGAAATCCGGAAAACAACAGAAAACGTGCGGAAGACCAATGAAATAAAAAATCGCTTCCTGTCCAACATGAGCTATAACATCCGTACCCCACTCAACAATGTGGTCGGTTTCTCACAACTCATAGCCAGCGAACCCAATATAGACAAGGAAATAAGGCAAGAATACTCAAACATCATCCACAAAAGTTCGGAGAAGTTAATGAGACTTGTCAATGACGTTCTCGACTTATCCCGTTTGGAAGCTCAGATGATGAAGTTCCAGTTGCAAGACTATGATGCCACTACCCTATGCAAGGAAGCATGCAGCATGGCGCAGATGAGGAACGAAGAAACAGGTATCCAGATTGAATTTTCCAGCGAAACGGACGCCCAAATTCATACCGATATAATGCGACTGACACAGGCCTTGATTAGCGTACTGGTGTACCCACAAGAACACCGGCAAGCACGAATCATCCGGTTCACATTAAGCCAGAATGAAGACATGCTTTGTTTCCGGATCACTAATTCACCTTTGGCAGACCATGCATTCGTATCACAGGAAACCATCATCCGGCATGATATCAACCTGTTGTTACTAAAACATTTCGGAGGAAACTATCTCGTCAACGATAAAACTCCCGAAGGTCCGGAAATTGTTTTCATCTACCCCATCGTTTCCGAATCGAAATAAAGCACTATCTTTGCAAAGTGTAAACTTAAACACTTAATTATGTACACCAACAAACAGATTTGGAGTGTCAGTTATCCGATACTACTAAGCTTGCTGGCACAAAATGTCATCAATGTCACCGACACAGCATTCCTCGGACACGTGAGTGAAGTAGCCCTTGGAGCATCAGCTATGGGCGGGTTATTCTATATATGCGTATTCACCATCGCATTCGGATTCAGTACCGGTTCGCAGATAGTCATCGCACGACGCAATGGCGAAGGACGCTATTCGGATGTCGGTCCCGTCATGATTCAAGGAATCATGTTCCTGTTCGTCATGGCCCTGCTGCTATTCGGATTCACCAAAGCATTCGGCGGAAACATCATGCGTTTGCTGGTTTCTTCAGAATCCATCTACGAAGGAACAATGGAGTTTCTGAACTGGCGTATTTACGGATTCTTTTTCTCTTTTATCAATGTCATGTTCCGGGCATTGTACATCGGCATTACACGCACTAAAGTGCTAACCATCAATGCTATTGTCATGGCATTAACTAATGTCGTACTGGACTATGCATTAATTTTCGGAAAGTTCGGTTTGCCGGAAATGGGTATCAAAGGGGCTGCTATTGCTTCCGTATTGGCAGAAGCCTCCTCCATTCTCTTTTTCGTCATCTATACGTATGCCACGGTCGATTTAAAGAAATACGGTATGAACCGCCTGCGCACATTCGACCCAGCATTGCTGATGCGGATTCTTAGTATCTCCTGCTTCACCATGCTGCAATATTTCCTGTCGATGGCTACCTGGTTCGTTTTCTTCGTAGCCGTAGAACGGTTGGGACAACGGGAACTGGCGATTGCCAATATCGTCCGGAGTATTTATGTCGTATTGCTGATTCCGGTCAACGCACTGGCTACGACTACCAACAGTCTTGTCAGCAATGCTATTGGTGCAGGAGGCATCCAGCACGTGATGCCGCTCATTAATAAAATTGCGCGTTTCTCCTTTTTCATCATGCTGGGGTTAGTAGCGGTATCGGCACTGTTTCCGCAATTCCTGCTCTCCATTTACACTAGTGAAGCTGCGCTCATTACGGAATCCGTACCCTCGGTATATGTAATTTGTTGCGCCATGCTTATCGCATCCGTAGCCAACGTGGTGTTTAACGGTATCTCCGGAACAGGAAATACACAGGCAGCCCTGTTGCTCGAAACGATTACAATTATCATCTACGGATCATACATCATTTTCATCGGAATGTGGCTGAAAGCACCGATCGAAATTTGCTTTACGATTGAGATTGTGTATTATAGCTTGCTGTTGATAACAAGTTATATTTATCTCAAAAAAGCAAAATGGCAGAATAAAAAGATATAAATACAAGAGATTTTTGTACATTTGCAGGC
>ENA-ORLU01001794-ORLU01001794.1-human-gut-metagenome-genome-assembly--contig:-NODE-1794-length-14533-cov-7.358398_pt1 | contig 14533 bp, 9 predicted proteins | sample MGYA00243009_ERZ508833 | MGnify/ENA primary metagenome ERZ508833 (study PRJEB26277, sample SAMN04329763) | human gut metagenome | biome: human-associated habitat | host: Homo sapiens | place: USA...
CTCGGATTTATATCAATTTTAGTATAAACCTGTCCTACTTTGTGTGTAGGACGCTTAATATTTACGTATGAAAAATATAAAGTACAAATTCCTGATGTGTATGAATATATAGTAATGACGCTGGAAGAGGCTATAAGATTACTTCCTGAGTCAAACTCTGAAGGGCGTATCGATCAGTATACAGCTAAAGGTTTGTTAGCTAAGGTGTATCTTACCAAATCGGGCTACGGAATGAGTGGATCAAGAAATGAAGATGATTTACGTCAGGCAGCGGCTTATGCTAAAGATGTAATTGACAATTCAGGTAGACATTTGTTGGCGGACTATTCTGATGTATTCCGTTTGGCAAATAACTTCAATGAAGAATGTCTGCTCTCATGGCACTGGTCTGCTTCTTCTGATGCATGGACTTGCCAAAATGCTTTGCAATCAGATTTAGCAATAGCAGGATTTGATGAATTTGGTGATTGCTGGGGTGGTTATAATGGTCCGTCTGTCGATTTGCAGGATGCCTTTGGTGAAAATGCTTTGAGTCCGACTCGCTATAATGGAGATACCCGTCGCAAGGCAACCATGATGATGTGTGGTGATGTTTATGAATATTTCTGGCAAGATAAAGGTGGATTCAATTATATTAATTTTATCTATGATACTGATAACTTAGGAGGTCCTGGTACTTACCAGAGCGCAACTGGAGCTAATGAAGTAAAGCAGTTGTATGGCAATGCCAATGACCATTTGACAGCTACAGGTGTTTCGGCTTCTTCTCAACACAGTCAGTTGAGTACACATTTGTTGCGTTTGTCGGATGTTTATTTGATTTATGCAGAAGCAATGATCGGAAATAATGGATCTACTTCTGATGAATCAGCTATTGATGCATTCTATCAGGTACGTCATAGAGCTATCAGTACATACGAACGTCCTTCTGTAATTACATGGGAAGATGTTTGGAAAGAACGTCGTCTGGAACTGGCTTGTGAAGGTGACCGTTGGTATGATTATGTACGTTTATCTTACTATGATCCACAAAGAGTCATCAATGAGCTGACAAATCAGCGTCGTGATGTCTATTATGGATTGGATGATTTGTATAAAACTTATTATCAGACAGGTTCTTTTACAGTAAATCCGGACGAGCATCGATATAATCCGAATGCTGTAAAACCTAATGTTACTATTTCGAGCTTTACATTGCCTTTCCCGACAGAAGATGTGGTATTTAATCCTCATTTGATGGAAGATCCGATTCATGTAGATGTACGAAGTGAATTTAGTTATTAATAAAAATAAGAGTTATGATGAAACTAATGAAATATATAAAAGGCTTAGTTATAGTGGGAGCCGTCCTTTCTGGAGTTATGATGACTTCGTGTGAAGACGAACCTGATAAGTATGAAATTGCAGATGGGCTTCCTACAGTAAACTATATACGAATGACAGATCCGGAAGTTGCTGATTCGTTGATAACAGGAGCTTATATGTCGAATACGATTTGTCTGGTCGGAGAAAATTTGCGGAGTGTATACGAACTTTATTTCAATGATCAGAAGGCCATCTTAAATACAAGTTTGATAACGGATAATACATTGATTGTAGATATTCCGTCTACAATACCGAGTGTCGTTACAAATAAAATTTATTTAATTAATAAGAATCACGAAACTGTAACATACGATTTTAATGTATTGGTTCCAGCTCCGGAGATTACATCTATGTCTAACGAATATGCTCAGCCAGGAACTGTTGCTACGATTTATGGAGATTATTTCATTGATGATCCAAATATTCCATTAACTGTAGAAATAGCTAATGTCCCTGTTACTGAAATTACTAGTCTGACCCGAAATGCTATCAGTTTTGTTGTTCCTGAAGGTGCGGAAACAGGATATGTTAATGTAGAGTCTATATATGGAACAGGACAGTCTACGTTCCGTTACATGGAAAATGATGGTATTTTATTCGACTTTGATGATGATGGTGATGATGCTATAGCAAAAGACAATGGTTGGCATGCCGCTACAATAGGAACATTGGAGAATGTTTCTTCTTTAGATGGCAACTATCTGATATTCCAGGGAGATTTGGATAATGGCTCATGGAATGATTCTGATTTTGCTTTTGAGTATTGGCCTTATGGAGATGAAGCAACTCCTTATTTGAATACATTGGTCGATTTTGAGGATTTGAGTAACTTGCAACTTAAATTTGAAGTGAATGTACCTGATGCATGGAGTGCATGTGCTATGCAAATCTTGCTGACAACTAATAATGAGGTTAGTGGTGATAATATGAACAATTCGTTCTTCCAGGGAGATACATTCCCTCGTGCGTTGTGGATTCCTTGGCAGTCTAGCGGAAGTTATACTACTACAGGTTGGACTACTGTTACAGTGCCGCTATCTGAATTCCGTTATGGTGCTTCGGGTATTTCTCTTTCTCCGTTGTCGTCAACAGATATTACTGGTCTGACCTTGTTTGTATGGAATGGTGGTGTTACAGGAACTGCCTGCTCGCCAACTATCTGTATCGATAATATTCGCGTAGTGCCTATCTATTAATTAAAAAAATGAATGTACGATGAAAACAAATAGATTATCGGTCCTTTGTTTGGCTGGAGCACTTTTATTGACAGGTGTTTCGTTTACCTCTTGCCTGAAAGGTGATGATGTAGATACTAATCAATATGTAGGAGGTATCAGTTTGAATGTTTTTGGTCCATCTCCGGTTGCTCGTGGAGGTGAGTTAAGATTTTTGGGTAGTGGAATGAATCAGGTTACGGCTGTGGTTATTCCAGGATGTGCAGATATTACAGATATCAATGTAATCAGTGACAGAGAAATCCGTATCACTGTTCCTCAGGAAGCACAACCTGGACTGGTAACACTGAGAACTCCTAATGGGGATATAACTACGAGAACGGAACTGACTTTTACAGAACCTATTTCTATAGAAAACTTTACACCGGCTACAGTATTGCCTGGTGATGAGTTGACCATCGAAGGTGAATATTTAAATCTGATTCATGAGGTCATTTTTGCAGATGATGTAACTGTTACTGAGGAGGATTTCATTACGCATGAACGGAATATGATAAAATTGCTTGTTCCTGAAGAAGCACAGACTGGACAGATTATTTTATCTGATGGTGAAGAGTTGCCAAATCTGATTTATTCGGAAGAAGATCTGGTAGTTACCTTACCGTCTGTAGAAACTGTTGTGAATAAGGAAAATGCTAAACCTGGTGATGTTGTCGAAATAAATGGAGAAAATCTTGATTTGGTTCGACAGATGCTGATGCCTGATGGAACTGAAGTGGAATTTACATTAACAAGTCCGAATATTATAGAATTTATATTGCCGGAAAATGCTTCCGATGGAGATGTTGTTGTCGTTCCTGCTTCGGGAGTAAAGGTTACTGTTGCTCATTTGACAATGGCTGTACCGACTAATCTTGTTGCTACTCCAGCTTCCGGCCTTCGTGGAGGTGATGAGATTGTTTTGACGGGTTTAAATTTGGATGTTGTAACCAGTTTGTCTTTCCCTGGTGTAGCAGAAAATGTTCAGCCAGCCTCTCTATCTGAAAAAGAACTCACCGTGGTTATGCCGGAAGCTGCACAAAGTGGCAGTCTTATATTGAATACGAAAAGTGGCAAACAGGTAAGTATTGTTATCGAAACATTAAAACCTCTGGTTGGAAGTTATAATCCATCTTCTATACCAGCTGGAGAAAGTTTGCTGATAAACGGACAGAGTCTGGATTTGGTTGCTTCGGTTACTTTTGGAGGCGGACAAACAGTTGCGGTTTCTTCTTCATCTGCTAGTCAGCTGTCTGTGTCTGTTCCGATGGAAGCAGAAACTGGAAACATTGTTTTGAATATGTATAATGGAGAAACAGTTGAGGCCCCTTCACTTACAATAACAAAACCTCAATGCTGTTATGTTATGAATCTGCCAGAGAAGGTAGATGCTGGAGCTCTTTTGGAATTAGAGGTTGCTAATGGAGATAAACTGACACAGGTTAATGTTAACGGAAGTCAGGTACAGTTTATATTACGTGATTCTAAATTGATGATTTCCTTACCAGCTGAAACAGTAGGAGAGGCAACCTTGGAATTGGTTTCATCGAATGGAAGTATTTCTTATCAGATTGAAATTGTAGGTTCTATGGGAACTCTTATTTATGAAGGTCCATTGGCTACTGGCTCATGGGCGAACTCAGCACAAATCTCTTCTAATATGTTTGCAACGGCTCAAGTAGGACAGGTTATTACTGTTGTTGTATCCGATTTACAGGCTGGTGCTCAAGGTTCGTTCAAGAATAGTAGTTGGGCTGCTATTGCTCCGGGCACTGAGTATTTTAATATTGATGGTAACTTCTCGTTGACTATAACTCAGGATATACTGACTCAGTTGCAGTCTGGAGGCTTGATTATCAGCGGACAGAATTATACAATAGAATCAGTCTACATTAAATAAGTGAAAGTATGAATAAAGTTTATATATGTTTTTTGTTTATAGCAACATTATTTACTACTATTTCATGTTCAACAGAAGTTGAGCATGAAATAGCACAGGTTGCTTCTCCCACTTTGGTTTCAACAACTCCTGTTACCGGTATATCGGGAATTCAGTCGGGGAATGTAACAATCAGTCTTACATACGACAAGAATGTGTTTTTTGCATCCAAAAATAAAGATTTACTGTCGATTTCTAATGATGGAAGTATTGTCAGTGCCGATGTTATAGGTTCAAGTCCTACACTGGTAGTAGTTGCAAACTGTCCTTCTAGGAATACAACTTATACTTTCTCAGTTCCAGAGGGACTGGTTACAGGACCTAATTCGATGCCGGCTCCTGCTGTAGAGATTAGTTTTACGACTCAGGGATTGGATAATACCCCGGTGAATACATTGACAGCTGAAGCTCAGAGGGTATATGATTTCTTGCAGGAAACCTATGAGCAGAAAACTATTTCAGGAATGATGGCTAATGTTGCGTGGAATGTTGAAGAGTCTGAGCAGGTTTATCAATGGACAGGGAAATATCCGGCATTGAACTGCTTTGATTATATTCATCTACAGTCTTCGGCCGAAGGTAGTTGGATTGACTATGGAGATATCACTCCAGTTTCTCAGTGGTGGAATAATGGAGGTTTGGTTGCTGCTATGTGGCATTGGAATGTTCCGACCTCAAACGGAAGCGGAAATCTTACTACTTACAAAGATCAGACATCTTTTGATATCGACAATGCTTTTACCGAAGGGACATGGGAGTACCAGACTGTCAATGCGGATTTGGAAAAGATTGCAGGCTATTTGAAACTGTTAAAAGATGCAAATATACCTGTCATTTGGCGTCCACTTCATGAAGCTGCCGGTGGATGGTTCTGGTGGGGCAAAAATGCTGATAGCTTTAAGCGTTTATGGATCCAGATGTTCGATTACTTCAAGGCTCAGGGACTTGATAATCTGATTTGGGTATGGACAACTGAAACGGGTGATGCAGATTGGTATCCAGGTGATGAATATGTAGATATTGTAGGACGAGATTTGTATGGAAATGATGCAGCAGACTGTGCTAGTCAATATCAGACTGTAGTTTCTGAGTATGGTAGTAAAATGGTAGCGTTGAGTGAATGCGGAGCTTATATTGATACCAACAGTGAGCTGGGGTTACTTTCTGAACAGTGGAATGCTGGAGCACGCTGGTTATGGTTTATGCCATGGTATGATAATGATGGTGCTGCGCTTTCTCATGCTGATAAAGAATGGTGGCAGGATGCTATGTCGCAGTCGTATGTGATAACCCGCGATCAACTACCTTCATTTAAATAAAAATTTATCACATAATTAGTTATTAGGAGTGACTGTGTGACAAGTAATAAACATAGTCACTCCTTTGTTTATAAATGTGATGGTGTGATGTTTTTTTAAAAGAAAAAACGTATATGCATATGTTAAGATTGTATCATTCTGTGGTATAAAATTTCTCTATCTTTGCTGATGTTAAATAGTAAAACTAATTATTATGAAATTCTCGAAAGCTATTGTTTCAACTATGATTATCGGTACTTGTCTGACTGCTTGCGGCAATCAGCAAAAAAAACAATCAGAAATGGATAAAACACCTGAAGCATACTCTATGCTAAATGTGCTTGAGAAGCTTCCTCAGCATAAAATGTTCATGTTTGGACATCACGATGATCCGGTTTATGGTATCGGCTGGGATGGAGATGAGAACCGAAGCGATGTGAAAAGTGTTTGCGGGGACTATCCGGCAATGATGTCTTTTGATTTGGGAAGAATGGAGATCTACGGTGATAAAACACTAGATAATGTATCACTCGACCGTATCAGAAAGGAAGTTATTGCTCAGTATGAGCGTGGGGGTATGTCATCTTTCAGCTGGCACGTAGATAATCCTTTGACAGGAAAGGATTCATGGGATGTGAGTGACTCTACTGTGGTAAAGTCGGTTTTGCCGGGAGGAGTTAATCATGATAAGTTTATAGGTTGGCTGGATAAAGTAGCAGATTATCTTAATTCAATTCAGACTTCAGAAGGAGTAAAGGTTCCTGTGCTGTTCCGTCCTTGGCATGAACATACGGGAAGTTGGTTCTGGTGGGGAAAGAATTTGTGCTCAACTGAAGATTATAAAGCGCTTTGGAGAATGACTTATGACCGTTTGCAAGAAAAAGGGGCTACTCAGTTGCTGTATGCATATTCTCCGGGTACGGAACCCAAAGACTCTACCGAATATCTGGAACGCTATCCGGGAGATGATATTGTTGACCTGATAGGAGTAGATGCATATCAGTTTGATAAAGATGCTTATGTGAAGAGCCTGGATAATGCACTTACCATTATGTCACAGGTAAGCAAGGCGCATAAAAAGCTGATGGCCGTAACCGAAACAGGCTATGAAACAATTCCTGATTCGCTTTGGTGGACACAAACATTGATGCCTATAATTGAAAAATATCCAATTAGTTATGTGCTGGTATGGAGAAATGCGCGTGAAAGAGAAAATCACTACTATGCTCCTTATCCGGGACATCCGTCGGCTGCCGATTTTGTGAACTTCTATAATGATCCGCGGACATTGTTTGCCGGAGATATGAAAACAATAAAGTAAATTGATATAAAACTTATTATAATGAATACTACATTTGAAGACAAAGTAAAAAGATTGTTTGCTCAGCATGAAGAGTTGATTACTCGTAAGAATGAGCCTGTTGAAACAACCAACGGAGTATATACTCGTTATAAGTATCCAGTTGTAACGGCTGCTCATACTCCTGTGTTCTGGCGTTACGATTTGGATGAAAAGACAAATCCTTATCTGATGGAACGCATTGGAATGAATGCTGCAATGAATTCCGGAGCTATTAAATGGAACGGAAAATATTTGCTGGTAGTGCGTGTCGAAGGAGCTGACCGCAAGTCGTTCTTTGCTGTTGCTGAAAGCCCGAATGGAGTAGATAATTTCCGTTTCTGGGATTATCCTATTACCATGCCCGACGATGTAATACCGGCTACCAATATTTATGATATGCGTCTGACAGCTCACGAAGATGGTTGGATCTACGGTATTTTCTGTGCTGAACGTCACGATGATAATGCGCCTGCTGGTGATCTGTCTTCTGCAACAGCTACAGCAGCAATTGCTCGTACTAAAGACCTGAAGACATGGGAACGTTTGCCGGATTTGAAATCGAAGAGCCAGCAACGTAATGTTGTTCTTCACCCGGAATTTGTGGATGGAAAATATGCATTCTATACTCGTCCGCAAGATGGATTTATCGATGCCGGAAGTGGCGGTGGTATCGGATGGGCACTGGTTGACGATATAACTCATGCCGAAGTAAAAGAAGAAAAGATTATTGACTGCCGTTATTATCATACAATAAAAGAAGTGAAGAACGGTGAAGGTCCACATCCTATCAAGACTCCGAAGGGATGGTTGCACCTGGCTCATGGAGTACGTGGTTGTGCTGCTGGTTTACGTTATGTACTTTATATGTATATGACTTCACTCGAAGATCCTAGCAAGCTGATTGCTGCTCCTGGAGGCTATTTTATGGCTCCTGAAGGAGAAGAACGTATCGGTGACGTTTCAAACGTGTTGTTTACAAACGGTTGGATTGCCGACGAAGATGGAAAAGTATTTATTTATTATGCTTCTTCAGACACACGTATGCATGTAGCTGTTTCTACTATCGACAAACTGGTAGATTACTGTATGAATACTCCGCAAGACGGCCTGACAACTACTGCATCAGTAGAAACGTTGAAAAAACTGATTGATAAGAACCTGAAATTGATAAAATAATAAAAATAAGAAAGTAAGTACTGCTATGATAAAACTCACGGAAAAAATAGGTTATGGTTTCGGAGATATGGCTTCCTCTATGTTTTGGAAGTTGTTCGGGGCTTATTTGATGATATTCTATACGGATGTATTTGGCTTGCCTGCTGCTATGGTGGGAACAATGTTCTTGGTTACTCGTATATGGGATTCTGTATTCGATCCGATTGTTGGAGTTGTAGCCGACCGTACTTCCAGCCGATGGGGTAAGTTCCGCCCGTACTTGTTATATCTGGCTATTCCGTTTGCTTTGATAGGAGTACTTACTTTTTATACGCCACCTTTCGGCGATATGGGTAAATTGGTTTATGCCTATATAACCTATTCGCTGATGATGATGGTTTATTCGGCCATTAATGTTCCTTACGCATCCTTGTTAGGAGTGATGAGCCCCGTTCCGTCAGAACGCAATACACTGTCTACTTATCGTATGATGTTTGCTTATTTGGGCAGTTTTATTGCACTTCTGTTGTTCATGCCTATGGTCAATGCCTTTAGTGGGCATAGCAAGGAAGTTGCTGACCAGCAGTTCGGATGGTTCATGGCTGTGGTTGTAATTGCAATCATGTGTGCAGTCTTGTTCTTTGGTTGTTTTGCATGGACAAAAGAACGGGTGAAGCCTATCAATGATAAAAAGACTTCTCTGAAAGATGATATCAAAGATCTCTTCCATAATAAACCGTGGTGGATATTGTTTGGTGCCGGAGTAGCCACTTTGGTATTTAACTCTATCCGTGACGGAGCGGCGGTATATTACTTCAAGTATTTTATTATAGAAGACGAGTACCGTACTATTTCGCTGATGGGCGTATCGTTTGTGTTGAGTGGATTGTATCTTTCTATCGGTCAGATTGCCAATATTGTAGGAGTTATTCTGGCTGCTCCCATGAGTAATAAGATTGGAAAGAAAAGAACTTTCGCATTGTCTATGCTGGTAGCTTCAGCTTTAAGTGTGGTATTCTTCTGGTTCGATAAGGATGATCTGGTTCTGATTTTTGTATTCCAATGTCTGATAAGCATATGTGCCGGAAGTATTTTCCCTTTGCTTTGGTCAATGTATGCCGACTGTGCCGATTTCTCGGAACTGAAAACAGGTAATCGTGCGACAGGTTTGATATTCAGTGCGTCATCAATGAGTCAGAAGTTTGGCTGGGCCATTGGTACAGCTGTAACCGGATGGCTGTTGTCTTTCTTCGGTTTCCAGGCTAATGCAGTGCAAAGTGAAGAAACTATTAATGGTATTAAGATGTTCTTAAGTCTGCTTCCCGCAATTGCGGCATTTATTTCGGTAGTATTTGTTTGCTTCTATCCATTGGGAGAACAGAAAATGAAGGGTATAATGGAACAGTTAAACTTAAAACGACAATCAAAAAATGTATAACGAAATAGTATCACAGCTCTGTTCTGAGGTAAAGGCTGAGCTGGAAAACAATATTCTTCCTTTTTGGATGACAAAAATGACCGACCATGAGCATGGTGGATTCTATGGCCGTATCACAGGCAATGACGTGTTGGAGGCATCAGCTTCGAAAGGAGCAATTCTCAATGCACGTATTTTGTGGACTTTCTCTGCTGCTTATCGCTTGTTGAGAAAAAAAGAATATCTTGAAACTGCTACACGTGCAAAGCGTTATCTGATTGATTTCTTCTATGACAGTGATTTTGGAGGTATTTATTGGGAACTTGATTATAAAGGAAATCCTGTTGATACAAAAAAACAGATTTATGCCATAGGCTTTGCTATTTACGGCTTGAGTGAATATACGCGTGCTACAGGTGATGCTGAGGCTTTGGATTATGCCAAACGTTTGTTTGAAGTTATCGAGAAGTATAGCTTTGATGCAGAAAAGAATGGTTATCTGGAAGCTCTTACCCGCAACTGGTGTCCAATAGAAGATATGCGTCTGAGTGATAAAGATGAAAACGAGAAGAAAACCATGAATACGCATTTGCATATTCTGGAACCTTATACCAATCTGTATCGCGTGTGGAAGGATGAACGTCTGGGAAAACAAATCTATAATCTGGTAAACTTGTTTTTGGATAAAATATTGGATGCTGAAACTTATCATCTGAATTTATTTTTTGAAGATGACTGGACCAACAAATATCAGATTGTATCATACGGACATGATATTGAGGCGTCGTGGCTGATTCATGAAGCTGCTTTGGTATTAGGTGATAAAGGTCTGTTGCAGAAGGTGGAACCTGCCATTATAAAAATAGCTGAGGCTGCTGATGAAGGACTAAATCCAGATGGCAGCATGATTTATGAAAACTTTGTGAGCAAAGGAAAAATAGATCGTGAGTTGCATTGGTGGGTACAAGCTGAGAATGTTGTCGGTCATCTTAATCTTTATCAGCATTTTGGTGATAAGTCGGCCTTGGAAAAGGCATTGAAGTGCTGGACATTTATCAAGTCAAAATTAGTAGACACGGAGCAGGGTGAATGGCATTGGAGCTTGTATCCTGACGGAACAGTTAATACCAAAGATGATAAAGCTGGATTCTGGAAATGTCCTTATCATAATGGTCGTATGTGTATGGAAATATTGGAACGTTTTTCTTGAAAAACGATAGAGAACAGCTTTCATCATTATTAGACGAATAATAGTAATGATGAAGGCTGTTTTTTGTTGCTTAACCCCGGATTACTAATAATATTATGAGAAAACTATTATCTGTTTTACTGCTTATACAGTTTATGGCTTGTTTGTCTGTCAGTGCACAACAAATAAGAGAGTCGATATTGCTGAATAATGGATGGAAATTTGCGTATGGACATGCTGGTGACATGAAAAAAGATTTTACTCATGGAACTGAATATTTTACTTATTTCGCAAAGGCCAAGTCTTTTAATCAGAACCAAGGTCCAAGTTCCGAGCAGTTTAATGACTCTTTGTGGCAAACAGTCAGTTTACCGCACGATTGGGCAGTTGATCTTCCTTATTCAGAAGAAGCAAGTCATAGTCATGGATATAAAACCATCGGATGGAAATATCCTGAAACAAGTGTTGGATGGTATCGGCGTAAGTTTTATATTGCAGCAGAGGATTCAGGCAAACACATTGCTGTCAGATTTGATGGAATCTTTCGTAATGCACAAGTATTCTGCAACGGTTTTTATTTAGGACATGAACCGAGCGGATATGCTACTCAGGTTTATGATTTGACGGAATACTTGAATTACGGCGCAGAGAATCTGCTTACAGTCCGTGTAGATGCCAGTACGGAAGAAGGCTGGTATTACGAAGGAGCAGGAATTTATCGCGATGTGTGGTTGGAAAAGATGTCATTAGTTCATGTTGCTCCTTTTGGCACGTTCGTTACTTCTCACATAACCGATTCTTATAAGGCTGCCGATGTGAATATAGAAGTTCGTTTATCGAATAAGGGATTGGAACCGGCGAATTGTACAGTGGTCAATCGTGTCCTTGATGCTACAGGACGCGAAGTAGTCAGTACGCAGAAATCAGATATTACTTTAGCTCCTAAACAGGAAGAGGTGAAGCTATTGCAGTCGGTAAAGATGAATGATATTCATTTGTGGAATCTGGAACAGCCTTATTTATATACCTTATATACAGATGTATATGTCGGCGAGAAGTTGGTTGATACATATTCTACCAATTTTGGAATCCGGAAAATCGAGTTTGATCCACAGAAAGGATTTATGCTAAATGGTTGTCCGGTTAAATTGAAAGGAACTAACTTACATCAGGATCATGCCGGAGTAGGGACTGGAATCCCCGACCGGTTGTGGGAGTATCGCATAAAGAAGATGAAAACGATAGGAAGTAATGCCATACGCACGTCGCACAATCCGATGTCGCCTGTCTTTCTGGATTTATGCGACCGCCTGGGAATGCTTGTTATTGAAGAAAATCGTCTGATGGGTATCAATCGTGAGCATATCGGTCTTTTGGAACATATGATCAAGCGTGACCGGAATCATCCATGTATTATTTTGTGGAGTATCGGAAATGAAGAGTGGGCACTCGAAGGTAATGAACGTGGATTGCGTATTACTAAATCGATGAGTGAATATGTACATCAGCTGGACTCAACTCGCCTGTCGACACAAGGAACGGCCGGTGGACGGGTTTCTCTCTTCGGAGTCGATGTGAAAGGATATAATTATCTCCGCCAGAACCCGATAGATGAATTCCATCAGAAACATCCTGAGTGGTATTCGCCGGTTGGTTCGGAGGAAACATCAGGATGTGGTACACGTAACGTTTATTATACCGATTCATTACGTGGTTGGATGGCTCCTATCAATCGTACGGCTCAAGATGATAATCATATTATTAATCCGATGGCAAGAGGCTGGCAGTTCTATCATGACCGTCCTTGGCTGGCCGGACTTTTCTATTGGACAGGACTTGATTATAGAGGTGAACCGAATCCGATGCTTTATCCGGCTACAGGCTCACAGTTTGGCATATTTGATTATTGCGGATTCCCTAAAGATGAAGCCTTTTATCTGAAATCTTGGTGGACTGACGAACCGGTTCTGCATTTGTCACCGCATTGGAATTTGTCTGGTCATGAAGGAGATAGTATTAATGTATGGGCATATAGCAATTGTGACGAAGTTGAACTGTTTGTCAACGGAAAAAGCTTAGGACGGAAGTCTATGCCGGTCAATGGATATATCGAATGGAAAACAATTTATCGTCCGGGTAGTTTACTGGCCAAAGGCTATAAGGCTGGCAAGAAAGTTATGGTAGAGAAAATAGAAACTACAGGTAAGGCTACCCGTATCTCAATAGAACCATATAATACAACTTTGAAGGCGGACGGTCAGGATATTGCAATTGTAGATCTGACATTGAAAGATGAAAAAAATCGTGAAGTACCCGATGCCATGAATGAAATGATTGTTACCTTGACTGGTCCTGCAACGATATTGGGATACGGGAACGGTGATCCGGGATTCAAGGAAATAGAACGTCCTGTAAATGGTGAAACATCTTTCCGCATCAAAGCTTTTTCTGGAAAGGCACAGGTAATAATCCGTTCGCAGGAAGGAAAGAAAGGAAATGTCCAATTGGAAGTTTCTGGTACGGGATTGAAAAAAGCAACTCAACAATTTATAATAGATTAATATCATGAATAATATTCGAAATTTGGCGATGGCTTCTATGGTATGTGCCGGAAGCCTTGCAGGAATGGCTCAGCCGGCTCCTGCGATTTCTGCTGATCCGGTAATCGAGGCACATATTCAGGAATGGCTGAAAAAAATGACACTCGAAGAGAAAATCGGACAGATGTGTGAGATAACAGTCGATGTAGTTACTGATTTTCCAGGAAGCAAAGATGGGTTTAAGTTGAGCGAGGCTATGCTCGATACGGTGATAGGTAAGTATAAAGTTGGTTCTATCCTGAATGTTCCTTTAAGCGTAGCCCAGAAAAAAGAAGTGTGGGCGGCTGCCATTAAGCAAATTCAGGAGAAGTCGATGAAAGAAATAGGCATTCCATGTATTTATGGAGTGGACCAGATTCATGGAACCACCTATACACTCGATGGTACATTATTCCCTCAAGGTGTCAACATGGGAGCTACTTTCAATCGCAGCCTGGTTCGTCGTGGAGCAGAAATATCTGCTTACGAAACAAAGGCTGGCTGTATTCCCTGGACCTATGCTCCGGTTGTCGATTTAGGACGTGACCCGCGCTGGCCGCGTATGTGGGAGAACTACGGAGAAGACTGTTATGTGAATGCAGAAATGGGTGTTGAGGCTGTCAAAGGTTTTCAGGGAGATGATCCGAATCATATTGGCGAATATAATGTGGCAGCCTGCATGAAACATTACATGGGGTATGGTGTTCCAGTTTCGGGTAAAGACCGTACACCTTCTTCTATTTCACGAAGCGATATGCGTGAAAAACATTTTGCTCCGTTTTTGGCAGCAGTGAGAGCCGGTGCGCTGTCGGTTATGGTAAACTCAGGTGTAGACAATGGTATGCCTTTCCATGCTAATCGTGAACTGCTTACCGAATGGTTGAAGGAGGACTTGAACTGGGACGGTATGATTGTGACCGACTGGGCGGATATCAACAATCTGTGTACACGCGACCACATTGCAGCAACCAAGAAAGAAGCTGTCAAGATTGCCATCAATGCCGGAATCGACATGTCGATGGTTCCCTACGAAGT
>ENA-ORLU01001796-ORLU01001796.1-human-gut-metagenome-genome-assembly--contig:-NODE-1796-length-14514-cov-5.923253_pt1 | contig 14514 bp, 14 predicted proteins | sample MGYA00243009_ERZ508833 | MGnify/ENA primary metagenome ERZ508833 (study PRJEB26277, sample SAMN04329763) | human gut metagenome | biome: human-associated habitat | host: Homo sapiens | place: USA...
AAGATTGTAGAACGACGTGACCAAGTCTTAATAACAGATTTGTCACCAGATGCGTTCATAGCGTCTACTTTTTTCAGCAGGCTTGCATCAGCGAATGGTCCTTTTTTTAATGAACGAGCCATAATTTACCTCCTATTTTGTCAGTCCCCTTTACACACTGCCGTGTGTTTCCTCGGACTCCGAACATCTTGTTTATTATATCAGAGATTACCGGAAGAAGCAAGTAAAACTTCTCCCGGTTTTCCAATTTTTTATTATTTTTTTCAAAGACCGGAAGAAGCCGTCTCTTATCTCTCCCCGGATCACCGTTGTGAACCGGAAGAAACCGTCCTTGCTTCTTCCAAGCCTTAAAATAAGCGCCAGCTTATTTTAAGGCTTTTCCGTCTCTACGTCTTACGATCAGCTTGTTAGAAGATTTATTCTTCTTTCTAGTCTTAAGACCAAGAGCAGGTTTACCCCAAGGAGTACATGGGCCTGGACGTCCGATCGGAGCACGTCCTTCACCACCTCCGTGTGGATGGTCATTCGGGTTCATAACAGAACCGCGGACTGTTGGGCGAACGCCCATATGACGTTTACGTCCTGCTTTACCGATGTTAACTAAGTTGTGGTCACCGTTTCCGATAACACCGATGGTTGCGCGGCATTTTAAAGGTACCATACGCATCTCGCCTGAAGGAAGACGAAGTGTTGCATATTTTCCTTCTTTTGCCATTAACTGAGCGCTCATACCAGCGGAACGAACTAACTGTCCGCCCTTGCCCGGATATAACTCAACGTTGTGCACCTGAGTACCGACTGGGATATTCTCAAGCGGTAAGCAGTTACCAACACGAACTTCTGCTGTTGCACCACTCATAACAGTCATTCCGTCTGTTAATCCCTGTGGAGCAAGGATATATGCTTTCTCACCATCTGCGTAGCAGATAAGAGCGATGTTAGCTGTTCTGTTTGGATCGTACTCAATTCCGATAACCTGTGCTGGAACGCCTTCCTTGTTTCTCTTGAAATCAATCATTCTATACTTCTGTCTGTTTCCACCACCGTGGTGTCTTACAGTAATCTTACCCTGGTTGTTACGACCAGCATTCTTGCTCTTCTTAGCAAGTAATGACTTCTCTGGAGTACTCTTTGTAATCTCTGAGAAATCAGATCCAGTCATATTTCTTCTGGAAGGTGTATATGGGTTATATGTCTTAATTCCCATTATTTCTCTCCTTTCGAGTCTGTGTAATATTGTTTTCTACACTTTAAAGCTACTAATTAAAGGCCTTCAAAGATTTCAATTTCCTTGCTGTCAGCTGTTAACTGTACAATTGCTTTCTTAGTCTTAGAAGTTGTACCAGCTGTTCTGCCTCTTCTCTTCTTCTTGCCATCAAGATTCATTGTGTTAACTGAAGCAACCTTAGTTCCTTCGAACATCTTCTCAACAGCATCCTTAATCATTGTCTTGTTAGCATCTGTATGAACTAAGAATGTATACTTCTTATCTGCCATATCAGCCATAGACTTCTCTGTGATTACAGGCTTGAGGATTACATCATAATACTGTACGTTTGCCATTATGCATACACCTCCTCTAATTTTTCAACAGCAGCCTTAGTAACTACTAATGTTTCATACTTTAATACATCGTATGTGTTGATTTCGTTAGTAGCTGAAACCTTAACTGTAGGAATGTTTCTTCCTGAAAGAACTACATTCTTGTTCTCACCTTCAATAACTACTAAAGCCTTATCAACCTTTAAGTTGCTCATAACTTCTGCGAACTTCTTTGTCTTAACTTCGTCAAGGTTAAATGCATCAAGAACTACGATCTTGTTGTCAGCAACCTTTGATGATAATGCAGAAAGAAGAGCAATTCTCTTTTCCTTCTTATTCATCTTGAATGAATAATCTCTTGGCTTTGGTGCAAATACAACACCACCGCCTGTCCACTGTGGAGATCTTGTAGAACCCTGTCTTGCATGACCAGTTCCTTTCTGTCTCCAAGGTTTTCTTCCGCCACCAGAAACTTCTGAACGTGTCTTTGCGCTCTGTGTTCCCTGACGATTATTTGCAAGCTGGTTAACTACTGCCATGTGTACGAGATGTTCGTTAACTTCTACACCAAATACAGCATCATTTAATTCGATTGAACCAACTTCTTTGCCTTCAATATTGTAAACAGATACGTTTGCCATCTGTGTGGTCCTCCTTCCTTAGCAAAAACTACTTAGCAGCTTTTACTGTTTCTTTCAGTGTTACTAATGATTTCTTAGGTCCAGGTACTGCACCCTTAACTAAGATTACGTTGTTTTCAACATCAACTCTTACTACTTCAAGATTCTGGATTGTGATTCTCTTAGAACCCATATGTCCAGGCATTCCTTTTCCCTTGAATACTCTACCAGGTGTTGTTGCTGATCCGTTTGAACCCTGATGTCTGTGGAACTTAGAACCATGAGCCATAGGTCCTCTTGACTGGCCTAATCTCTTGATTGCGCCCTGGAAACCTTTACCCTTTGAAATAGCAGTTGCATCAACCTTATCGCCTGCAGCGAAGATATCAGCCTTGATTTCGTCCTTTACAGAGTACTCTGAAGCATTCTCAAACTTGAACTCTCTTAAGAATCTCTTGTAAGGAACCTCTGCCTTATCAAAATGTCCTTTAACAGGCTTGTTTACTAACTTTTCTCTAATGTCAGCAAAACCAACCTGAACTGCATCGTAACCGTCGTTTTCTACTGTCTTAACTTGTGTAACAACACAAGGACCAGCCTGAAGAACAGTTACAGGTGTTAAAACACCGTCTTCGTTGAAGATTTGAGTCATTCCGACTTTTGTAGCTAAAATTGCCTTCTTCATTGATTTTCCTCCTGTTTAATCTACAGCGGACAAGATGATGTGTGATACACAGCGCATCCTGTCATCCTAGAACAGCTAATATAAGTGGAACCCGCACCACTGCTTGTTACTTCTATATTAAACCCTTAGGATTATTGCTTTAATAATGAAAAATTCCAGATAATGATTAGTTCATTACCTTAAGGTTGATGAATACACCAGCTGGCATCTCTAACTTAGATAATGCATCTACAGTCTTCTGAGATGGTGATAATACATCGATAAGTCTCTTATGAGTTCTCTGCTCGAACTGCTCTCTTGAATCCTTGTACTTGTGAACAGCTCTAAGAATAGTAACAACTTCCTTCTTTGTTGGAAGAGGTACCGGACCACTCACCTGTGCTCCTGTCTTCTTAGCAGTTTCGATGATTTTCTTAGCTGACTGATCAATCAACTGATGATCGTAAGCCTTCAGAGTAATTCTGATTACCTGATTTGCCATAAAAAAAGTCGCCTCCTTCGCACTTTATTGTTTAAGTACGACAAGCGGTGACTGTACACACTCCCACGCGTATCATATAGTCTCATTCATAATTCGACCCACGCGCGTCATTTCTGCGGATTGCAGATGATTTTGGTACAGTGACTTGTCGCCAGTTTCTTCGCCGGAGATTATCTCCAGCATTGACATTCGCTCCACGGAAAACCTGCTTTATTAAAGCAGCAACCTCACGCTTCACAGCTATCAATGTCACAGCAAGTATTAATATACACTACTCTCTATATAAAATCAACAGAAAAAATTGTATTTTTTTTAATACAATGCAGAACAAATTTGACCGGAACATAAGTCCCGGTCAAAACAGTATTTTAATAAAATCCAAATCCAAGATACATAGAATTAATCTTCCACTTACCATCTTCATATTTATAATATATGTAAGCTGAATTATTGTTATTATTTTTGTCGTTAGCTTTATCACTTCCTGAGTACTGTATCTTGTATGTATATCCTAGTTTAATTGAAACTTTAATCACCGGGCATCCATCATCTGAATCCACTCTGAAAGATGTATCCGCGATAGAAGCTGTGAATTTGGAAATCTTCAAATTGGATACAGTTTTGTATTTGTCATTGTAGCTGTCGTAAATATTCTTATAAGCTGACTCTATGTTCTTCTTTTCTTCTTTACACACCCTGTCGGCTATAGCTGAATAATCTTTCTTTGCCTGTACAGCGTTAATTATTGCATCCACATCTGTTCTTGCCTGTGTCTTAAGTTCTTCAAGCTTCGAATTAACATATTTTGCATTGTATGTTCCAACAGTAAATGTATCTTCATCATGTGCTGCATAAAGCTGTGTTGTGTAGTCCTCTATAAATTCTCCAGTTACCTTAATATTATTCTTTCCATTGAACAGATATGGTATAACATATTCATCAGAAGAGCCGTTTCCATTCTTAGATGCATCCGACTTATATCCATCGCCTACAATAACATCGTTAATATATAATGTAAGTCCCTTTGGAACCTTTATTGTAACATCCTTTACTACAAGATTCTCAGCGCTGACTTTATACTTCTTAAAGAAAAGCATATAGTGCTTATTGGCTACTGTTAGATACACATCATTATACTGCATTCCTGAATCTGTTATATATCCGACCTTAACAGCCTTGTTACCAGGCATCTTGCTATATGTTGAGACAATGTCATCTGCTGCCATCTTTTCAACTTTCTCACCAGTCGCATCTGCATGAACATTAATAAATGCTTCCTTAGTAAGGAACTCCCCATCAGGTAGATTAATAAGACTATACGCATCATTCCATTCGCACTCTGCAACCGCCTTAACATACTGCTTGGCAGTTTTCTTATAATCTGTCACATTCTTTCCCACACATACAAATATAATTATGGCAGCTATCACAGCAACTCCCGCAGCTACAATTGCAATTATACCCTTAGGGAATCTGGCAGGCTTATTATTGGCAGGCTGCTGACCAGAATTCTGACCTGTAAACTGTGCCTGCTGTACAGGCTGTTGACCAAAAGCCTGCTGTGGCTGAACTGGAACACTTTGCTGTACGGGTGTTACTTCCGGCTCTGCTGTCACACTCTCCTGTACCGGTGTTTCCTCCGGCTCTGCTGGCACATTCTCCTGTACCGGTGTTACCTCTGGCTCTTCTTCCACACTTTCCTGCACCGGTGTCTCCTGAGGCACATCTATCACTAGGCGTGTTCCACAGTTTCCACAGAATAGTGCATCGTCCTCGTTCTTTGTTCCGCAATTTGGACAAAACATAATTTTTCCTCCCTCATATGATTAATATAGTAAATCATATATCATCATACCATGAATATATGATTTGCTCAACCAAATAATCTGTTCTGATGTCACTTGTTTTGTTAATATTTACTACTGTTTCTGTTTCTCTATTTTTTCTGCAAGATCATTAAGATATTCCCATCGCTCCATCTTTTCTTCAAGCTGCCTTTCCACATCTTCCTTTTCCTTAGTAAGTTCTGCAAGCTTAGAATAAGAAGTTGCATTCTTTGCAATCTCGTCATCAAGTTCTGAAACCCTATTTTCAAGCTTCTCTATATCATCATCTATAGTCTCATATTCCTTCTGCTCCATATATGTGAACTTAATCTTATCCTCATGGCTGTTATATGCTTTCTTCACCTGACCTGCTGCCTTTGATTTGGGCGCATCAGATGTTCCATTTGATTCCACATTATATATAGAAGAAACACATTTATCCCTGTAGTCCGTATAACCGCCTTCGTACTGTGTAAGGTGGCCTCCTGCCTCAAATGCAAATATCCTGTCAACAACTCTGTCAAGGAAATATCTGTCATGTGAAACAGTGATTACAATACCCGCAAATCCATCAAGATACTCCTCAAGTATCTCAAGAGTTTCAATGTCAAGGTCGTTGGTAGGCTCATCGAGAATAAGTACATTTGGTGCACTCATAAGAACACTTAACAGATAAAGTCTCCTCTTCTCACCACCTGACAGCTTGCTTATAGGCGTCCACTGCTGCTTCGGTGTAAAAAGAAACTTCTCACACATCTGTGACGCTGTTGCCTTTCCATCTGCCGTCGTAACATATTCACCTATGCTTCTTACAAACTCTAGCACAGTAAGGCTGTCGTCAAGTGGTTCGTTCTCCTGCATGAAATATCCGATTCTTACAGTCTCTCCAACCTCAACACTGCCGCTGTCCGGCTCAAGCTGGCCTGCTATAATCTTCATAAGCGTAGACTTGCCGCATCCGTTATCACCGACAATACCGATTCTGTCATCTCTTAGAAAAATGTAAGTAAAATCATCTATTATTGTCCTCTCTCCAAAGCTTTTACAAATGTTGTGAAGTTCAACAGTCTTTCTTCCAAGTCTGCTGCTGACTGAATTCATATCCATGAGCTGCTTGTCAAATCTTGCTCTCGCCTGCTTTGAAGCCTCCTTCATATCCTCGAATCTGTCAATTCGTGCCTGCTGCTTGGTAGAACGAGCCTGGCATCCTCTTCTTATCCACGCGAGTTCCTTCCTTAATATATTCTGTCTCTTAGCCTCAGTTGCCCTCTCCATCTCCTCACGCTGGGTCTTCAGTTCAAGAAAGCCTGAATAATTCGTATCGTAGCTATAAAGGGAAGCTTTATCAAGCTCTACAATCCTGTTAGTTACATTATCAAGGAAATACCTGTCATGAGTAACCATGATAAGTTCTCCCTTGAAATTCTTAATAAATTGTTCCAGCCAGAGTACCATGTCATTATCAAGATGGTTAGTAGGTTCGTCAAGAATAAGAAGCCTTGCCGGCTCAACCAAAGTTCTTGCAAGCGCTGCTCTTTTCTTCTGACCGCCTGATAAAATATTCATCATTGCACCGTGATTCGTTATTCCAAGCTTGTTAAGAATCTCTTTTGCTTTTGGCTGGCTGTCCGCATGCTTTCCACGCATAACATATTCCAGCACATTTTCATTATCATAATACAGAGGTGTCTGTGCAAGATACGCAAGCTCAATTCCCTTGCCCTTTACAACCTGTCCCTCATCCGGTTCTTCAACACCCGCAATAATCTTTAAAAGAGTAGACTTACCTGTTCCATTCACACCTATAAGTCCAATCTTATCACCGCTGTTAATTCCCAGACTTATATTATTAAAAAGTTCCTTTTCTCCGTAGGTCTTGCTGACCTTTTCAACATTTAATATATTCACCATTATCTCCGTTATATAAATTATTTGTCATCATCTGAAAGATTATAGAAATTCTTAAGCTTCTGTGCAAGCTCCGGATCTTTCTTCTTCAGATGTTCATAATGCTTCCTCTTCTGCTCCATCATATGCTCATATGCATACAGATTGTGAAGCTTTAATCTGTCAAGCATTTCCTTTCTGTGTTCTTTAAGCATCTGGATTGCGTCAGGATTAATCTGTGCCAGCTTCTTCTCGACAACCACACGGCGTTCATCAATTCTTTTCTCAATATCATCAATATCAAGATTAGGATATTTTTTATCGTCAAACAAATGCATTTCAAGTCGCTCAAGCAGCTCATTCTCATCAAAGAGTCCGATTCTTCCCCATGCTGCATGCTTTTCAGCATCAACAATAACATTCTTCTCATCTTTCTTGACACTGCCAATCTCATCAGCCATCTCTGTTGCCATCTTCTCAAGCCATTCGTCTGCATCTGCACCAAAAGCCCACTCAATCTCAGCAAGTCTTTCGTTGTCCTCATGTACCTCACCAGAAACAGCCTGCTCTTCTTCCCCCTCCTCGACAGGATAAGGTCTGTCAAGCCCTGCATCTCTTAGGGCAAGCGGAATCGTTCTTCTAACAACACCTTTTTCAACAAGTTCGCCTGCGCCAAGCTCTCTTAACTGGTCATTAAGTGTGTGTTCATGCTCTGTAATATAGAATCTGATACCTTTCTTTTCAAGTGCCTTATATAAAGACATAAGCCTGTCAACTGCCGTCACATCAATAGAACCTACACCTCCGGCATCTACAATTACCCATTTAGTATTATCATCAAGATTCTTTTCTATATCATCAACGAATGTATTAATATTTGCAAAGAAAAGTGCACCGTTAAATCTGTATATAACCGCACCTTTTATCTTCTTTACATTACGGTATCTGTTAAGACTGTAGAACCCTTCCTGTCCCGTTATAACTCCGAGAAATGCTCTTGGTGGTTCAACCGCTTTGACAATAACAGCTATGAATGAAAGAATAACACCGATTACAACTCCGTATATCGTTCCGAATAACAGAACGCCTAAAAATGCTCCTACAAATATTGCAAACTCCGTATGGTCTGTTTTCCATAATTTAACTGCAAGCCCGAATTCAGTAATTCCTATCAGTGCTGCAACAACAATTCCTGTAAGTATTGGTACAGGAAGATACTCAAGCACCGGTGTTCCAAAAAGCACTATAAGAAGCATTGTCAGAGAAGCTGTTATTGACATAACCTGTGATTTACAACCAAACTGGTCTGCAATTCCTGTTCTTGACACACTTCCATTCAAAGGGCATCCGCCAATTACAGCAGAAGCCGCATTTGCAGCAGCATAAGACAGAATTTCTCTGTTATTGCTTACTTTATAGCCATATTTGTTGGCATAATTATTAGTTGCAAGCAATGTCTGCGCCATGACAACACCTGCCACTGAAAGTCCAAGAAGTATTATATCTGACGGATCCTTAAACACAACTGACATGTCAGGAAGTGAGAATCCCGGCAGCCCCTTATCAACATGTGGAAGAAGCTTAACACCGAATCTGTCAATATGAAAAATTGCAGTTGCAAGTGCACCAAGTACCATAAGAAGTACTGACATCGGAAACTTTGGAATGAACTTCTTCGCAACAAGAATAATCACAACTGTTCCGACTCCAAGCATTGCTGACAACAGATTAAACGACTTCATCTCCCCAGCTATATGTATAAGAAGCTTTATTGCCTCTCCTGTTCCCGCATTACCGCCAAACAGCTTCGCTGTCTGCATAAGAATTATTGTCACACCAATACCGCTTATGAATCCACCCATTACAGGTGTCGATATATAATTGACAATACGCCCTGCTTTGATAAAGAAGAAAAGCAGCAGCCACAATGCTGCAACTAAAGTTATCGCCGGAACTACTGCCTTTGCCTCCTCAGAGCCTGACACTATTCCAAGCGTTGCAAGTGTTCCACCAACAAGTGCCGCCGGAGTTGCATCCACTCCAAACACGAACTGCGGCGAAGATGTAACAAATCCATATATAAGCACTGGCAGAATAGAGCAGTACAGGCCATACACCGCTGGCAGTCCCGCAATCTGTGCATATCCCATTGATATAGGAATTGACACAAGAGCAACAATTATTCCTGATACTATATCCTTCTGTATATTCTTTAAACTAACATTTTTCAATATGCATCGCCCCTTAATCAGATTTCGATAGAAATATATTAACATAAAACATGCCTGTTCAAAACATTTTTGCACGATTGCAGTTATTAATATTTTCGTATATAATTATTTAATAACAAATGCGGTACCAAACTGCAACACATTTTTATATAGAAAAGGATACTTAATTATGTTTATAGCTGACAACTGGAAAGATTATGAAGTAATAGATACCTCTAAGGGCGAAAAACTTGAACGCTGGGGTAAGTATATTCTTGTACGTCCGGACCCACAGGTAATATGGGACACTCCTAAGAAAGAGCGTGGCTGGAAGAATATGAACGGTCATTACCACAGAAGTTCTAAGGGCGGCGGAGAATGGGAGTTCTTTGACCTTCCACAGCAGTGGCAGATTCACTACAACAGTCCTTCATTTGAACAGGAGCTGACATTCAACTTAAAGCCATTCAGCTTCAAGCACACAGGAATATTCCCTGAGCAGGCTGCTAACTGGGACTGGTTTGGAAAGATAATCTCTGATGCCAGGAAAAAGCGTGGCAGCGAACCTGTAAAGGTTCTTAACCTGTTTGCTTATACTGGTGGAGCAACACTTGCATGTGCAGCCGCAGGTGCTAATGTTACGCATGTAGATGCTTCTAAGGGTATAGTCACATGGGCTAAAGAAAATGCACAGTCTTCAGGACTTATTGACAAGCCTATCCGCTGGATAGTTGATGACTGTGTAAAGTTTGTAGAAAGAGAGATAAGAAGAGGCAACCATTACGACGCAATCATCATGGATCCACCTTCATATGGACGTGGTCCTAAAGGAGAAATCTGGAAAATAGAAGAAGCCATACACCCGCTTGTTAAGCTTTGTGCACAGCTTCTTTCTGATGAACCATTATTTTTCCTTATTAATTCATACACTACAGGTCTTCAGCCAGCCGTTCTTACTTATATGTTAAGCACAGAACTTAAGAGCTTTGGCGGACACTGTGATTCACAGGAAGTAGGTCTTCCTGTTTCAAGTAACGGACTTGTTCTTCCATGTGGAGCTTCTGGCCGCTGGATGAAATAATTAATACACAACACCATCGAGTGACGGCGATTCTTCGCCGTCATTCACAATTCTGATAACAAGATGATTAGGCAGACATGTGATTGGCATTAAAGGCTCAGATATATAGCCCATGTTCACACACAGCTTATCCGGACAGCTTGCATCAGCAATCCTAATCTTTCCATTCTCGACAAGAATATCATTATACTCTCCATCCCCGTATTCAATCCTGAACGTGTACGGATTCTTAACATCATCTAACGAAACAGTTCTTAACAATTCGTTATCTCTGTATATATAAGCGGTCTTACTACCGTCATTCTTTCCTAATTTCATATATATAATAGAAGCCACACTTGCCCCGACAAGCAGAACAATCACGACCACCACTGTAATAACTCTTTTTTTCACAATCTCCTCCATCTGCTACATAGTATATTTTTTAGGAATATATCTGTCTGCAAAGAAGCACACAAGGCCCGTAAACAGACCTGTTATAACACCGCTTATCACAAGGAACGGCATGTACGCAAATATACCTGACAATCTGAGTATGAAAAATGCAGCAAGAATCTGACCTGCATTGTGCGACACCGCGCCAAGTATACCTGTAAGGAATATATACTGTCCCCTAAGCAATTTATTAACAGCTGCCATCACAATAAGACATAAAAATCCACCACTTACACTATATATAAATGATACTGCCTGCCCTGTAAATATTGTAGCCAGTATAATTCTCATAGCCAGCACAATAGCTGCATCACTGAATTTATACCTTTTTAATACAAAAAGTGTGACTATATTGGCAAGTCCTAATTTAACTCCTGGTATTGGAACAAGCGTAGGTATCGCTGATTCCACAACAAATATTGTCAGTGCAATTGTTGTAAGTAATGCCAGCGTTGTAAGTCTCTTAACATCAAAAGTTTTCTTCATGTCTGCCTCCGCATAAATATTACCTATGCATTTTAACAGACATTTCATATTAAGACAATAATTCGTTAAATTAATTCAAATTCGTGCAAAATCAGTTTGACAGTTCTCAAAAATATAGTATAATCATTTGGCTTTATAAATATACGAAAGTGAGGAAATCCTATGGTAAAAGACATGACAAATGGTTCGCCTTCCAAGCATATTCTTGGATTCGCAGTTCCAATGCTGTTCGGAATGCTGTTTCAGCAGTTCTACAACCTTGTTGACACAATAATCGTTGGTAAAACTCTCGGTGTTGAAGCTCTTGCCGGAGTTGGAGCAACAGGTTCTATCAACTTCATGATAATCGGTTTCTGTATGGGAGTCTGTAACGGATTCGTGATTCCGGTTGCCCAGTGCTTTGGTGCAAAGAAGCCTTCAGACCTTAGAAAATATGTATTTAACGGATATATCTGCAGTGTTGTGTTTTCCATAGTGCTTACACTTGCATCCGTAATATTCTGCCGTAGGATACTTATCGTTATGAATACACCTGCAGATATTATTGACCATGCCTACAATTACATAGTTGTTATATTCATCGGAATCCCAACTGTGTTCCTGTACAACATGGTATCCGGCGTTATCCGCTCGCTTGGCGACAGTAAGACACCTGTAGTTTTCCTTGTGCTTTCTTCAATAATAAATGTTGTACTTGATTTCTTTCTTATTCTTGTATGTAAGATGGGGGTTGCCGGAGCCGGCTGGGCGACCGTAACATCACAGTTAATTTCAGGACTTACCTGCCTTATATATATGTATAAGAAATATGACATCTTAAAAGGTGACAAATCAGAAAGAGTACTTGATAGAAGATTCATCACCAACCTGTGCATGAATGGTGTTCCTATGGGACTCCAGTATTCAATAACAGCCATCGGAAGTACAATCCTTCAGGCTGCTGTTAATACACTTGGTTCAACATATGTAGCTGCAATGACTGCCGGTTCTAAGATGTTTAACTTCACATGCTGTCCATTTGATGCACTCGGCTCAACTATGGCAACCTATGCCGGACAGAATGTAGGTGCTGCCAAGATTAAAAGACTCGGTCAGGGTGTCCGTTCTGCAATGATAATCGGTTCAATATACAGTGTTCTTTCACTTGTTGCACTGTATTTCACTACAGATTATATTGCATTATTATTCGTTAATGCATCAGAAACAACAATTATTGCTCTTACAAGACAGTTCATTCTTGCATCTGCATGCTTCTACATTCCGCTTACAGGTGTTAACGTAGTCCGATTCTGCATACAGGGTATGGGCTTCTCAGTATTTGCAATATCAGCTGGTATCTTAGAGATGATTGGCCGTGCATTTGCAGCCATCATACTTATTCCAAGCATTGGATTCATGGGTGCATGCCTCGCCTCACCAATTGCATGGATTGCTGCTGACGCATTTTTGTTCCCTGCATTCATACATTGTGCCAAGAAGCTTAATGCAAGGCACAATATTAAATCAAACTAATAACATGACTAAAGGGAGGACAATATTGTCCTCCCTTAATTATTCTATAATATAGACAGCCTGGCTGTGCATCGCTTCATATCTTGATTGAAATGTCTCAAGATTCCTTGTTACATTACCTTCCATAGGATCCATTATATAAACAATATTCTTGTTAAGATCATATCCTGTAATTACAACACAATGTTCTGGAGACATCCATGTGTATTCTTTCCCATTAAATACAAATGTCTTGGATTCATATGGCTGTCTCATATCTATTGTATTCCATATTACTATCGGGTCACCCTGGGCAACCATACCAAGAATCTCTTTAAAATCTGTTCCGCTGATATTCTTTGCAACTGCTGACATATTATTAACTTTAAAATATTTATTAGCTGCATTAACAATTGGCTGTGACATGCATCCATAACTTGTGTTATCCCTTGGATTACCAAGAAACATTTCGTAGAAGCTGCCATTGCCTTTCTTAAGATATTCATCTGCCATAGTTGTTTTATCAACATTACAGCCATAATAATTTAGTACGGAGGTTAACGATGTAATCTCGCATCCTGTTGGCAGCTCTGGATTCTGATTAAGCGATTCATAGCATTCTATTCTGTATACATCTGGTAAATCATTTACAGTCTCTTCACTTACAGAAAGCTGTTCCTCCGTCACATTACCATCGCTCTTAATCGCTGTATATTCTGCACCAACTGCTACACCTTTGCTGACATTCTGATTATTCATCTTTACTGTTAATACAATTGTAACCGTACATGCCAGTATAGTCATCATTACAAGGAATATTTGATTCTTCCTTTTTCCTCTTCTTTTGTATTTTCTCCTGCCATCTCTCCTACTCATCCCAATCACCATCCTAACCTTCCGTTGTAAGTCAAAGTCTCATTTATTAACTTCTATACTTATATACGAAACCAAGCATGATTTGGTCTGAATAAATCGTAAAAATTGTGTTTTATAATATTATATAAGCTTTACCACCTGACAATTATCAGTCATTCCATCCCAGAATTTATCCAGTGGTGTTCCTCTGAATTTTGCTATAATACTGCAGTTCATGGCACCATGACCAACAATCAGTATATCTTTGCCACTATTTACCTGTGGCATAACTACATTGTCTATAAACTTCCCTGTCCTTGCAAAAAGTTCTTCAAAGCTTTCTCCACCTTCAACTGTAACATACTTCTCAGGCTTCTTAAAAAGAGTATTAATTGGACAGTCATCTATAGCAAATGAATTCTCTATTCCTTCATATACTCCAAATCCCATCTCAACAAGTCTGTCATCTGTATACACAGGAACATTTCTTCCCTTCAAGAAAATCTCTGCCGTTTCTTTTGCTCTTTCTAAAGGAGATGAGTAACATATGTCAAAATGTATATCTGAATACTGTTTCCCAGCCTCTGCCGCCATCATTCTGCCTTCATCATTAAGCGGTATATCTGTTCTTCCCTGCAATTTATGACGTACATTCCAGTCCGTCCTGCCATGACGCATTATGTATAGCATGTTGTACTCCTCTTTTTATCATATTCTAGCTCATTACTTCGCGAGCACGACTGCGAACTGCCCATGACTTCTCAAGGAGCTGCTCGCACAAAAAAGGGTTTCCGATAACCTCGGAAACCCTTGAAAGAACTGTATTAATAACAATTACTCAATGATTGTAGCAACAGCACCAGAACCAACTGTTCTACCACCCTCACGGATAGCGAAACGAAGACCCTGCTCCAT
>ENA-ORLU01001797-ORLU01001797.1-human-gut-metagenome-genome-assembly--contig:-NODE-1797-length-14514-cov-4.091432_pt1 | contig 14514 bp, 19 predicted proteins | sample MGYA00243009_ERZ508833 | MGnify/ENA primary metagenome ERZ508833 (study PRJEB26277, sample SAMN04329763) | human gut metagenome | biome: human-associated habitat | host: Homo sapiens | place: USA...
GTTTGTCACGTCTCAATCGTAGCGACTTGGCCGTATGTATCAGCCTTATGTAATCTTTATCCTTTGCCATACTCTAATATTCATCTTTGATGTCTATTGTTGTGTGATACTTCCTTACCAAATAGTTGAGGCTATCCAACAAAGATTGCTGTACGCCCTGCTTACCGCTTAATGCCGTGTTGGCTCTCTCATCTACGGTGTTGGCACAAATCAACTTATACACCTGTACTGGGTACTGCTGCCCCTGTCGGTGTAATCGTGCGTTGGCTTGTTGGTATAACTCCAGATTCCAACCTGTGCCAAACCATACGATATAGTGCCCACCTTGCTGCATATTCAAGCCAAACGCCGTGCTCATAGGGTGGGCCAATAGTACGTCTATCTGTCCGGCGTTCCACTCTCTCAACTCCTTTTCACCCTCGTATGACTTAACGGTATAGCCTTTCAGTTTCTTGGTGATACGTGTTACATCATGTTTAAATTGGTAGAAGACTAACACATGATTACCGTTTGCAGCCTCCACGATCTCGGCTAACTTATCCAACTTCTCATCGTGTATTTCGTGTACGTCCTTGGCTTCATCGTATATTGCACCGTTGGCAAACTGGCTTAACTTATTCATCAGTCCGACGGCACTATTCGCTAAGATATTGGCATTTTCTCCGGTATGCAATTCGGTAAACTCCAAAACCTTTTCTTTCTCAAACTTGTTGTATACCTCCATCACCTTTGGCGACAAAGTAAGTTTGGTTTCGTGGGTGATCATGTCCGGCAACTGCAAATAGTCCTTTGCTTGCATTGATAGACAAATATCAGAAATCTTGTTTTTGATTACGTCCTCACACCCTTTTTTAATGTCGCAACGTACTATTACGTTGTTCCACTTGTGGGTCTCAAAATAAGTTTCACGATACTTCGTTACGCTCTTGCCCAAACGTTCGCCCATGTCTATACAGTACATTTGCGCCCATAGGTCTATCAGTCCGTTAGGTGCTGGCGTTCCTGTAAGTCCGATAACTCGATTAACCGTTGGTATGGCTGTACGCATCGCCTTAAATCGGTTTGACTTAGAAGACTTGAAACTGGTTAGCTCATCAATCACCAACACATCAAACGGCAACTGACCGCCATACTTTCCGACTAACCAAACAAAGCTATCACGTCCGATAACGTAGATGTCCGCTTTAGATGCCAACGCCAAATTACGCTGCTTCTCTGTGCCCATCACCTTTGCCACTTTCAGGCTTTGCAAATGATCCCACTTTTCTGCCTCGGTAGTCCATGTTGTTTCGGCTACCTTTTTCGGTGCTACCACCAAAGTACGGCTAACCTCGCAATCGTCCATTAGCTGTTGTATTGCCGTTAAGGTAATAACACTTTTTCCAAGTCCCATATCTAACAGCAACCCACATCGTGGATGATCCAATACCCATTGTATAGCTGCCCTTTGATAATTATACGGTTTAAATTTCATAGTCCTTATGTTCATTATGCCATTTGGCGTGTAACTTCTGACTGGCGAAAACTATTAAGTTTTCTGGTCTGTTATCTCTTTTGTCTCCGTTAATGTGGTGTACCACTTCGCCCGGCTTTAATGGTCTTCCCAATTTCTTTTCGGCTTCGATTCGGTGGGTATGTCTGCCAAACGTCTTGGTGTACGTCTTGCCTTTTCCTTTACCCAAATGGGCTTTACGTTCCGCCAATCTTCTTTCGGGTGTCATAGCCGTTGGGTTGTGGGTGTTGTTATAGTTTGTCATTCTCTGACTTGTGAACTGTTTAGAACACTCAACACAACAGAAATTATGCCCAAACACATAGCCATTCCATCTTTCAAACTCCTTACCGCAATTGTCGCACTTTACCAAAGTAACCTTTGCTAAGTGCCTGTGTTTCTTGCAGCAATAATTTTTAGTCTTAACCGTACTTGGTTTCTTGTCAAACCATTCTCCGCAATAATCACACAAAACTTTCATTGCTCTGCCCTCCAAACTTTAATTAATTCGTCGATCGTCTGTTTGTTGTCGATTGTATAGACTTCGTGGCCCATGCTTACCAACTCATTTTGTCTTATGGTTTGTATCTTCGTTGGCTTCTTGCCTTTACTTTTCAACTCCACCCAAACAACCTTACCACCATGTAGGCATACCACTCTATCAGGATAACCTACCATGTTTGCATTTGAGTATTTGAGACAAAGGCCACCAATGGCTTTCACCTCTTGCACCAAATATTTTTCTATCGCCTTTTCCGATACCTCGGCGTGGCGTGTTATTGCTTCCAACTTCTTCATATTTCCTTACTCCTTAGAGCAACATTCTATTTTCAACATTCTATATAGATATACTTAATACCCTATATATAGGTATTTTATAGTATATAACTATATACTCCAACTTATACTACTTTTTATGTTGTTATTGTTGCTATATATAGTTATATATTGATTATCAGTACTTTAGAAAGCAACAAAGTAAGCAACAAAGTATTTTTCTTTTTGTTGTTGTTGCTCCTTTTACGATTGTCGTTTTCAAATTCAGCCTTAGAGCAACATTGTAGCAACATTCTACTTTGTTGCTCTTAAAGGTCGCTATCGTCTTCCTCTATTGGTCTGACAAATGCCCTTTGCTTGCCATATATCGGAAACGTCAAAGTAGGGCGTTTTTGCCAACCTAATTCGTCTAAGACTTTATTAACCTTTCGGGCTTCATACTTATAATCTTTGCTGCCAACATCACGCCCCAAAACCTCACTGAGAAATTCGGCGGCACATACTTTGGTACGTGTTTCCGTTCCTGTTGCATCCAGTGGGTCGGGGTTCTTAATGTATGCACGTCGGCGGTTTAAGTCCCATGTACTCCAGTCGGTCGGCAACTTCATATTTAAGTATGCCTGTATCATTCCCGGTAATGGGTCTTCCTGATTATCGTTGAACTCACCCTGACGCTTTCGGGCTTCCGCTTCTAATGCTTCACTAAGATACAACTTTTCGCCGTCCTTATAGCGTTGCACGGCTTCGGCCCATAACTGGTTACGGTCTGCCTCGATCGCTTGGCGTGGGTCTCCATGCTTACGTAGTTCTGGGTTTACACTCATTACCCAAAAGCGGCGGTTTCCGGTCTCACCCTTTAAGAAATATGTTTCGTTGGTCGTACCGCAAAAAACGCATTGCCTCGGGTGGGATTCCATCACACTACCATACGCCGGGCGGTACATATCATTCTGACGGCTTATGTAGGCTTTCACCTGCTCCACGTCTGACCGCTTGATACTGCCCAACTCCGGTAACTCGATAACCCAACCGTTCCGGGCTTGCTCCATGCCTTTTGTACCCTCCATCGTCACCAAACTATCGCTAAACCAATCGCCACCCATCACATTGAAAAGCGTCGATTTACCGATACCCTCGGCTCCGGCGATAATCAGGCAATAATCATATTTGCACCCTGGATTCATCACTCTTGCAACCGCTGCCGTAAAGTGCTTACGTGTCATAGCTCTGTTTAGCTCATTGTCTTCTGCACCTACGTAGTCGATAATTAGACGGTCTAAGCGTGGCACGCCATCCCATGTAAGACTATTTAGGTAATCACGTATTGGGTGTACTCTGTGGCGTGTAACGACTGCCACCAAAGCGTCTTTGATTTTGTCCTTTCCAGTTACTCCGTACTTCTCATCTAAGTATATTCTTAGATTTGCATCATCAGTATTACCCCATTGTGTCGCCTCGGCGTTCCACGGCAAACCACCTGTTATGTAGTTAAACCCATTAAACAGATTTTGCCATATATGGTTTTTCAACCTTGGGTCGTTCTCCAGTATAGCAATAATATTGCTTGCTGTTGATTTGATGCTGCCTTTTTTGTCAAAGTCTAATTCAGCCATCCACTTATCTGTATTTTCTGATACTGCGCTGTCCCCGGCTTCCTCTGCTTCGATGTCGGCAAAATCATCATCGGCCTGGCCCTGTCGTTCCTTAGTAAGTAAGATTCTTACTTTTTTGTCCTTGGCTACGAAATCCTGCATTTTCAGGTACGACGGTGAACGTGTGTTGTCTGTTATCTTCGTGCCCTCATCCTGCACACCAAATAGATGTATTCGGCAAAGGTCGAAAGCGTTGCAAAGCTGCTTACTCGCCGGGTCTGTTTCGTGATTGCTGTATGCAAACTTACCCTCATAGCAAACCAAACCTGCCGCCACGCTGCCATTAATGTAGGTGTATCGCCCATCGTGGGCGGTCTTTTCGTACACATCAGGTAGAAACGTGTCGATTGCATCCTCTATTGAGTAGGCACGGCAAAAAGCACCGATTAAGCCGGGTTTTTCGGTCGGATCACCTACCTTTTTCAATTCGTGTACGATGATGTCGCCCTCTCGGCTAGATACAGGCCAAAGTGCCACATCTTTATAGTCGTGGTACTGCTTTAGAAATTCATCAACGTTGCACGCCTTGCCGTCTTGGTACTCAAACACATATTCGCCGTCTCTGCTTGTAGATGGATAATAAAACAATCTCGCTAACTGATAGGTGGTATCGTCGAACACCTCGATATTAAGTTTGCTTGCTATCATCCTACAAAGTGGCTCGTATTCATCTGGGCGTACCTGACGGCTCAATGGGAACACCAAACGATAGCGTGGGTTTTCCGGCGTGTGCTTGTGTGTGCTGTAAAGCATCGCCGCAAAGTCAAAGTTTAACGTGAACTCATCCCAAAGGTCGGGTGTACCGTAGTCAATATCAAGCGTGGCAATACTTCGCCACATCACGTTAGCGGTCTTTCGTGTGCCACCTGATAGGTAGCCACCGACAAAACCGCCCACGTCCTTTATACTGCTTTGCTCCTCCCTGCTCATCTTGGCGTACTCGCTTACGCTTTCCGTTGTTCGCTTCGTTTCGCTGCATCGTTCTACCAACTTCGCCCATGTGGTCGCTTTGTTCTTCCACTTCTTAGCTATACGGCTATGGGCTGTTGCTATGTCGATCGGGAAATCATTGTTTAACTTTATCTGTACCATGTGTCAATCTTTCTAAAGATTCATACGATAACTTATCTAAGATGCCCTTAAAGTATTTAGCATCTTCCTCGGTGCTTGCCTTGATAGTAACCGGGCGCACACCGATTTTGCCTATTGGTGGGTGTACCACTAACTCAAATGGTCGTGGCTCATCGTCCAACTGCTCGAAAAGGTATTTTAGGTTGCTTGCCCTAATAACCTTAAACCTTATGTATTTGAAATCTTCTGCCATATTGTTTTATTTTTTAAGATGATCGGTATTTTGGTTTATAAATCGTCGAACAAATTACCCTGTAATTTATGCTCACAATACCAATGTTTAATGCCCTGTTTAGAAGTCCACCACTTAAAAACCTCCTCGTCTGTTAGGTCGGCATAGTGATTCATATAGCCGTTTTCTCTTAATCGGTGTATGGTACGCAATATTAAAGCCTTGTAGCGTGGATATGCCCCCCCCTTGTTTTATGATTTCTTTTTGGCTTGCCATTGGGCAAAACAAGCACCCGATACGCTGCCAACCTTTATCGTATAGCTCGCAATGTTCCACTTTAACGACTTCATTAAGAAAGTACCAAACATCTTCTCTCGTCCAATCTATGATAGGGTTTATTACTATTTTGTCTTTGCCCTTGACACACTGCACGCCCTCTACTTCTTGGCTTCGTGTGAATTGGTCTAACTGCTCAAAGCTGCCACTAAATCGGTCTGTCTTCTTCGCCCTGATAATCTCGGCTTCGTTTCTCCGGTTGCGCTGTACGGATTCCTCACGCCTTACGCCTGTAAGTGTAACGGTCCCGGCTCCCTTGGTTTCTTTCAGTACGGCACAACAAAAGCGCATTAAGCGAGTTGGCAAAGCCTTACTTTTGATGCAAAGTTGGGCAAAGGTTAGTTTAGGTCTATCTATTGCAACATTAGGATATTTGTTACGGATAAACATAACTAACTCTGGCGGATCTAAAGTTGTGAGACTATAATGGGCATCAAACTTTACACCTGCTAATACTGCTACGTGGTAAAGGCTTTGGCTATCTTTGCCCCCACTAAATGCCAAATAAAACCCCTTATCTGAATAACGCAAAGCCAACTTTTCCGACTTCTGTAATAACTCGATACTATGCTGCAACTTTTTATCAAAGTTAATGGGCTTTCTATTCTGATACGCTGTACTGTTCATACCTAACTAAACCAAATCTTAAAATACCGCCAATCAATGCAACCGGGGCACTGTTCGCAAACTTCACACTCTGATAGATGGCAAACTCCATAACCGGGTTTGTCTTCATCAGGATCGTATGATAAGCACGTTTTGCAGTACATCTTTTTCATAACTGGCGGTATTGGTGAATAATGGCACGGCTTTCGCCGTGCTAAAGATTAAAAACTAAAATATTAAGGGCTAAAAAATAAATGCTGATACTGCCCTAACTCTGCCCGTGTCGCTGGCCTTAGGGTTCCAACTGAACGTACCACCGCCGCCGAGGTTCAGAATCCACGCGCCGGGAACACTGCGCTCGGGAGAAGTCCAATACCAACGGTCTTGCAGTTTATCGCCCTTGGCAAACTCCAAAGCTTCATTGATAGCCTTTTTGTTGATAAAGATACGGTACAACTCGCCTAAAGATGGTATGTACCAATCATCGGCTAACTTTATCTGTGGATTCAGGATATTACGCAAATGGTTGGTGTTTCTTGCTCCGTCCATGTCTGCTACAGCATCGTCGTACTTGTCGATATAATAATCTTGGTCGGCTTTTAGATCGCTATTGCTCTTTGTGGTTAGCGTGATACCATCGCCGTTAGCCTCATCGTACAAAGCTATCTTAATGCCAAAGCTACCCATCTTCAGACCGATAGCCACTACCTCGCTATCCATGTTGTCGTCTTTGGTGTACTCCAGTTCAAACAAAGTTGCTTTGCCGTCGGCGTGTACCAAATAGATGCCATCCTCCATGCCGGATTTTGGTAACTGCGCCTGTACTGGCTTTTCATCCTTACCCATCACAAAGGTATTGGCTTTCTCCGCATCTTCCACGTTGCCACACCATTGTAATAACTCGTATCTGAATTGCTGCACGTCTGATAGTGCCTTACTTGTCTGTATCTCCATTTTTGTATATGCTTTAATTGTTTAACTAATCTTCTTTATACCATGCCCACGCTGCAAATTTCGCATCTGCCACTATCTCATCAGTAATAAGTGGCCCGATCTGATTTGCATACACCCATAAGATAGGTAACTGCGGTTCCTGGGTTTCGGCTTTACCCCAATCACATTCAGCCGGAACGACGTTACTATGGTGAAATGTTATTAATCGACAAAGCGGATATTTTCGTTTGCCAACCTTGAAAAGTAGATATATCGGCACATTCTTTTTAGGGGCCTCGGTCGCCTTATGCCATTTCATCCTAATTTCTATTGTCTTACTTTCTGCCATATTTCTTTTTTGTTTAATCTTTTAAATAGTATGGGGTGGTGTACCCTGCACCTTTGAGTGGCAAATCTTTGCACCACGGTATAGGCTCACTAAACAAAGCCTCAACCATCGGTAACGTCTGGTCTTTCGTAGCCTCAACGATGATCTCATCGTGTATATGGAAAACTACGTTTAACCCTCGTTGCTCGGCTCTAAGTATCACACAACCCAATATGTCACGTGCCGTAGCCTGTACGATGTTCTCGGTTAGCTTACCGCCGTAGGTTCTCAATTTTCCCCACTTCTTCGTTTTTTGGTTCAAACCCTCATACTCGATAATTTCGTGGTCGCCTCGCCAACCGTCGTTTGTCTCGATTCCAACCTCTGTACGTGGGTAACAAATAGTCCTGCCACTTGGTAGGGTAATTAGCAACATACCCCAACGATACCCGATAACGATGCCCTGTTGTATTGTTATGCTTCGCCCTGTCTTAATGGCTGTGATAGCTGCTTTCTCAACGGTACGCCACAACTTAACGATATGTGGGTTACTGTCTCGCCACTTGCTTACGATGTCTTTTTCCTCGGATTCTGTTAAACCTAACTTCTTACCGCCCATCGCTTCCAATGCCGATACACCACCGCCATAACCCAAACCCAAAACGGCTACTTTGCCTTTCGGTCTCAAATCTCCGTTGGGACCATGCCTCTGAACTGGTACACCAAACATTTTGCTTGCCGTCTCACAATAGATGTCGTGCCCTTGCCTGAAAGCGTCCAATACCCATGTTTCCCCGGCGATCCACGCAATTACACGCGCCTCAATCGCTGAAAAGTCGCATACGTGGAACGTGCAACCGGGCTTGGCTATGAAAGCGGTACGTATCAACTCGCTAAGTACTTGGGTAACGTTTCCGTAGTTCATTTCAAACTCTTCCAAATCACCCTGCTTAACCAAATAGCGCGCATAATCCAGACTTTCCAAATGATTTTGTGGTAGGTTCTGCAATTGCACCAAACGCCCTGCCCATCTGCCTGTACGTGCTGCACCGCAAAACTGCAACAAACCATGTACTCGGCTATCCTTGCAGACACATTTTTGCATAGTTGTGTACTTCTTGTTAGAAGTCTTACCCATTTCCCTACGCAAAGCCAAAACTTTCTGCACCTTGGGCCAATACTTAAATTGTACTTCGTAGTCGTCCAAATTCTTTTTGTTGAGGCTATCAATAGTAAATCCGGTGTTCTCGGATATGTATTGTTTTATCTGTCCGGGGCTGTTCGGGTTACTCATGCCTGTAAGTCTTCGGGCTTCTGCAAATAGCTCATCTTTGTATGCTTCATCAAATCGGGCGGCGTTGTTTGTCAATACTTGGTCTATCATCACGCCACGGTCGTTAATGTGTTGATCGGCTACGTACAAATCCTCGTCAAACTCTGGTGCTTCCAATCTCCTGACCTTTTTTAAGATGGCTTGCTCCACCTCCACGTCTCGGATATTGTAGGCTTTGAACGTTGCCCACTTTTCGGGCGCATCGCTCGGCTTGTGTCGGATCATCTCTGTTATGCCCTGCTTTGTCTGTTTGTTTGGAACACTAAAGTATCTTATTAGGGCTTTGCCCTCACTCATCTTTCTGTCTTCCAGTTTAAGCACTTCGCCACATTGTGCCAACGAAAGCGGCAAACCCATTCGGGCGGCTCTTACCATCGTACACCGCCATTGTCTCGGGTCTAATCGCCCTTTGATGCCTAAATACACACCGATACAAATACGCTCAAAAGCTGCATTGAAAGCGGTCTTTATTACCTCGGGGTCGGTTAGTGCTGCTTTGATTTCAGGCGGCAAAGTTTCGCCGCTTGCCAAGTCCACGCATTGCACCGGGCCACCGTCCACGCTGTACGCAAAAAGCAATATGGTAAAGTCTTCGGCCTCCACATACTTATATACGCCACACTCGGTTAGGTCGTTGCTACTATATGTTTCGATGTCTATGCCTAATTCTTTCATACGCTTTATTGTTTGATTACCCCGGCGGCTTCCTCTTTCCACCGCCGGGGGCTACTACATTAACATTTTATCGTAGAGAAAAAAGCACTTTACAAATCGTCGTCGTCTTCATCGTCGATGCCGTCCAAATCGCCAAAGTCGCTTTCGGCTGATACTCTGCCGCCCAAATGGTCGTCGTCCTTGAACTTCATAATGTTGTTGAGGCCGCACGCTACGCCCTTGTTACCGCTTACGTCGTAGCCGTAGAAAGTTACCGACACAATCGCCCAAACTCCGCTGTAAACTTCTTCCTCGTCCACGATAGGCACTTTCTTGCGATCTACTACGCCCGGGCGTGTATTGCTCTTGGCATTCAAATAGAAGTGGTCTTCGTAAACCTCATCGTCCTTTTCGTCGCCATCACGCAAAGCTAAATCAAGTTTCTTAGGCTCTTTGCCTCCCCACTTGGCTACGATAGCGGCTTTCTTAGCTGCCTCGATTGCTTTTTTGATGGCTTCGATAGTCTTCTTTTCAGACTTCGGGATCAAAACGTTAGTCATAAACTTGCTCTCTCCGTCACCGTCTGGGCTGTACTTCTCGAAAACGTGGGTGTAACTAAGGCGGCATGGGCCAAAGATTACCTTAGTGTCATTAACTACTTTAGGGTCTATCATAATTGTATATATTTAAAATGTTAAACTTAAATGTCTTTAAAGTCGTCTGCCGCCTGATTAAACGCCGGGCGTTTATCTGATTCAGGCACTAACGTTGGTTTGCCTTGTGGCTTGTTGATGTACTCGGCGCAAATTGCACCAAAGCGTTTCTTACCTATCAGTTTTTCCAAATCGGTAATACTTCGTAGCTCGGTAGGCTTAATGTAGGCTTCTTTTGCAAAGCCCTCTTTGCCTAAAAGTTCCATCACGGCGGTTGGGTTTGTTATCTTTCTGATACTGCGCCCCTCAACGATTTTGAAACCTTGGTACTGTACGCCACTTAATGCCTGTTCCAAACTGTACTCCTCAACTCCAGTTAGCCACGTTTTGAACGTTGGAAGCAAAGGTAGTATAGTGCTTTCCATTACTTCTTTGCTAATCTTACGTGGGTCGGGGTTGGCTTGCTGTGCTTCGATGCACATAGACGATAGGGCTTTGCAGTTTGCCTTAACCTTGCAGAACTGACACCAATTGCCCGGCTTTTGCTTACCTCCGGCATAGGCTTCGTTGGCTTTTGGTTGCAGCTCATCGACTGCCCAATTAATGAGGTCGGCGGCATCTAAGTCAAACTCCGAAAGATTGTCAATACGTGGTTGTACGATAGTCATGCGTACCTTACGTATGTCGTACTCAAAGTTAAATAAGTCCCATGCACCCAAAGCGTAAATCATCATTTGTGGATTTTCCACGGCTGACACCTTTACGCCCTTGCCATACTTAAAGTCGATAACCTCCATCACACCATCGGCGATAATGATAGCGTCCGACGTGCCGAAAGCATCAGGCACATAGTGACTAAAATCTAACTTGACCTCAACCAACAATTGTGCGTCCTTGGTCTTAGCTCGGGCGGCGTTGAACTTCTCCAGTACGATAGTCTTGTACGTATCGGTGTACTCGTCCATTTCGCCACTGTGGTACTGCTCGTCTAACTGCGCTATCTCGGCTTTTTCCTCATCCACCGATAAACCCAAAAACTCTTTCAGTTTCTTGGCGCAATAGGCGTGGGCTAACGTTCCCTCCTCCGCAAATGTGCTGCTCTTATCCTCCACGTCTCTTTCCAGAAGTGGGGCGGCTGTGCAATTCATCCATCTGTGGGCTGCACTTGGTGATAATAAAGCGTGTTTACCTGACATAATTGTATGTGATTAAATGTTGTTATTAAATGTTGTTATTAAAATGGTAATTTCGGGCCGATCGTGCCATCATCCATAATACGCAACTCGTCGCACTGCTCCATGAAACTTGCAATCTTATCAGGTGGCAAAGCACTCGGTTTTTCAGCACCTAACAAAGCGGCTATGTTCTTGAACGTGGCCGTTAGTGGCTTGTGGTACTTCTTGTATAAATCGCCGTTGGTGTTCTCCTTGTAGTCCTCGCCCTCGATACGTTGGCGCGTCTTGTGCATCGCTGCCCTAACGTCTTCGGCGGTTAATGGCTTCTCCTCTGCCTCTGCCTGTCTCTCATCTTGTGGGGCGGCTTCCTCGGCTTTGGCTTCTTCCTGCTCGCCGTTGGCATCGGCTTGGTTGGCTGCTGCCTGCTCGCCGTTGGCATCGGCTTGGTTGGCTGCTGCCTCCTGCCGTTCGTCTCCGGCTGGCTCCTTTGTAGGCTCCGGCTTGTCGGCGGCTGCTTCCTCTTTCTTCTTTCTGCCTCGCTTGTTAGTAGGCTGTTGAGGCTGTGCCGGGGTGGTGTCCTCTGGCTTGTTATCTACTTGTCCGTTTCCGTCGAGTGCTTCCTCGGCGGTCGGCGCAACTGTTGGTCGGTGGCACAAAATGGCATTTACCAAAGCCACGATTTCGGGTGTTACACCCAAATTGACCTGTACGTTAATACTAAAATCTGTTTTCATCTTTGTATATGATTAATGATGTTATTTATCTTCGTTGATGTACTCCAATAGCTCATCTATCTTTCTGTGCTTCGCAAAACATACATACAAACGTATGTCAAAATATGCGAGTGCTACGGCTGTAAACTTGGAATAAATCACTAACTCCCAATAGTTGGGGTTGCCCTTGTGTGGCATCCCAATCAGATTGAAAAAAGCGATAAAGCCGATAACCACCATCAGCCAATAACGCCAATTCTTCATTACTTTTTTCATAACTTTCTAAATGTTCCTGATACAATTTGTTGGCAATCCTTTACATACGAAATATCTTTTATTCGCTTATCGTATTCGATATTTGCTTTTTCTGCCATCGCTATGAGGTCGTTTTTCGCTTCCTGTACATCCTGCATATATGGTACTTCCTTGCAGATATAAGCGGCGGCGGTATGCAATGTTATTTTTGAAATAAGCATACTCGATACGGCGTTATTTTGTATCGCCTGATTCTCATTTTCTAACTCATAGTCTGTTTGTGAGCTAAAAAGGTCGCTTAAAGTACAAAGGTCGGATATAGCCAATGGTACAATACTTTCGGCTTTTCCATTCTCTATTACTGCCAAAACGATATATTCAGGTACAAATAAATCGTCTTTCGTTACTGCCAAATAACCTTTGGCACTTGGCAAAACTGCTATACTTTTAATCTTCATATTGCTACTATTTTAAAGATACATTGATTTCCAACACTTGATTATTTCCGCCCCCGTAGTGATTAAGCCCTTTCCGGCTTTTCTAACTCTGAACTTGATAAGCCCATCGTTAGCGTACCGGGCGACGGTGTGCCGATCTACATGCAACGCTTTGGCTGCTTGCCCTTGGTTATACAAACCGTCTGGCTCTACTTCGGGTTTGGTGATAATCATATAGCGTTACGTGTGATAGTTAGTGTATTGGCTGTATAGTCCGTTTTAACGCTGAACTTGCAGCCCATCAAATTTTGAAATTGATACGTTAAAGCCTTGCCGTTGTCGCACGCTTTCGCATCAGGTAGGTAAAACGTTTTCGTCTTTCCTACGTCAATTGACCGCAAATCGTCACGTGTCAATTTGATTGCTTTTCCTGTTTCGTCTGCCATAAAAGTATAAATTTTATTAAAATTACTTAGTTAGTTACTTATACCTTTGGAGATAAAGAAAAACTGCCGTATATTTGCAGTTGGGTTTTGGTGATGTTGGGCAAATAGTCCGACAGCCTTTCTTGTACTCGTAAGGTTAGTTACTTACTTATTTCGAGTGCAAAGATAGACTTTTTCGGGTAATTAACCAAACTTTTGAGACGAAAATGTCTAATAAATAAGATTTTTTAACAATTTACACCGTAAGCGTATGCAGACAGAAAACGACGTAAGAAACAGAATATCAGCGGTTTTTGCTGAATTTGGCGAAACGCAAAACAAATTAGCGGGCGGCGATTCCGCTACCCAAAAACGTCTAAACCGCCAACTTTCCGATAATGGGGCGGCAATAACGGTAGATACTTTGTTGCTCATATTGAATAAGCACAACGACGTATCGGCTGAATGGTTGTTGCGTGGTACTGGTGATATGCGCATTTTGCCCGGTGGCATGGATGCACCGGAAGATGTCGAAATAGCAAATCTTGAAACCACAATAGAAACTTTGTCGAAAATGGTTGCAAAATATAAAGCGCGTATAGACGAATTAGAAACAACGTATTTGACTGAACAAAAAAGGAATGTAGGATAATTAGCTTTACACCAAAATACACAAAAGAATGAAAAGAATTTTGTTTACATTACTTGTGGCTTTATTATTTGTCGGCTGCTCATCCGACAACGACGAAACGAATACGGTAAATAGCCATACCGTTACGCTTTCGGACGTAAAAGGAACGTGGGTGGTTGTGTCTGCAATGCCTCAAAGTGTGGTTGGTATTAGGTTGGTTCTAAATGACAAAACTAACTGCATCTGGTCTGATAAGTTCGATAATACCTTTTCGGGTCCTTACTACTTTCTTGAAAATATAGACGATGCTGTATTGAAAGAACAATGCGCCTTAATAGCGTCTGATGTAAACGATAAAATTCACATAAACGATATTAAGGTGCTGGGGCAAAATGTTGGCAATGCCCATTTATATATAATGTGTGATTTAATGCCTTTGCTGCCTAGTGTTAAATGGCAATACTTCAACGAAAGAGTAGATAGGACGGCGTGGTATTTTTGGGAAAGTAATTGGTTTAAGTTCACATTTGAGATAGTGGACTATTCCGAAAATAGTATGCAACTTAAATTGTTAGATAGCGATATTAGGTTTGAGGATTACGAAAGTAGTTACCCTCTACGCCTTTCTAACGGCTCGGTTTTGACTTTGCAAAGACAAATATAACCGTGCAAATTTTCAGCAAATAGTTTTTATGTGTTCGTAATTAATTATAAATCAATAAGATATGAATAATATGGGATTATTAAGTGGTAAAACAGCCCTTGTAACAGGTGCTGCTCGCGGCATCGGTAAGGCTGTCGCTATGAAGTT
>ENA-ORLU01001802-ORLU01001802.1-human-gut-metagenome-genome-assembly--contig:-NODE-1802-length-14490-cov-2.849719_pt1 | contig 14490 bp, 6 predicted proteins | sample MGYA00243009_ERZ508833 | MGnify/ENA primary metagenome ERZ508833 (study PRJEB26277, sample SAMN04329763) | human gut metagenome | biome: human-associated habitat | host: Homo sapiens | place: USA...
ATTGCCACTCACGCCAAACCCGAACTTCGTCCGAATTTCCAGATTCTGTTCTATCCTGTGATTACGATGGATAAATCATATACCCACATGGGGTCTCACGACAATCTTTTGGGAAAAAATGCTTCTGCTGAATTGGAAACGGAATATTCCAATGAAAAGCAAGTAACGAAAGATACGCCACGTGCTTTCATTGTATATAGCGACGACGATAAGACCGTTCCGCCCGCTAACGGGGTTAATTATTATTTGGCTCTAAACAAGAATAATGTGCCTTCGGTACTTCATATTTATCCTTCCGGTGGACATGGATGGGGAATTCGCGAGGGTTTCCTCTACAAGAGTGAAATGCTGAATGAGCTGACATCCTGGCTTCGTAGTTTTAAAGTGCCTCACAAAGATGCCATCCGTGTAGCTTGTATCGGCAATAGTATAACGTATGGAGCACGTATCAAGAATCGCGATCGTGATAGCTATCCTGCTGTGTTAAGTCGTATGCTGGGAGAGGCTTATTGGGTAAAGAATTTTGGAGTAAGTGCCCGCACTCTGTTGAATAAGGGCGATAATCCTTATATGAACGAAAAGGCTTATCAGGATGCGCTGGCTTTCAATCCCAATATCGTTGTCATCAAACTGGGTACGAATGACAGTAAATCGTTCAACTGGAAGTATAAAGCCGACTTCACGAAAGATCTTCAAACAATGGTTGATGCTTTCAAAGCATTGCCTTCCCAACCGAAAATTTATCTTTGTTATCCTTCCAAAGCCTATCAGACCGGAGATAATATCAATGACGATATAATCTCTAAAGAAATTATTCCGATGATAAAGAAAGTTGCTAAGAAAAACAACCTGTCCGTCATCGATCTTCATACGGCAATGGACGGAATGCCCGAACTATTCCCGGATAAGATTCATCCGAATGAAGCAGGTGCCAAAGTGATGGCAAAAGCTGTTTATCAGTCCCTGAAAAAGTAAAATGGAAACACAATAAATGCAGAATTTCCGGTTGGAACAATCTCTTTATGAGAAAGTTTCAACCGGAATTTTTTTAGTTTAACGACGAATAAACTTCTTATAATATGCTAAAAATATAACTTTCTGAAAGTCTGGTTTATGGGTAATCCGTATTTTTGCGCCCGAAAAATAATAAAATGATAAATAGCGTTATGAATAGACTACAAGATTTTACCTTTTTCTCGCAGTTGATGGCTAACGCTAATATGGGATGGTGGAAAGCCAATTTATCAACTGCGAATTATGAATGTTCTGACTTTATAGTAGAGTTATTAGGTCTGGATCAGACCGGAATTATTAGTTTTGAAGATTTCAATAAACGTATTCTGAAGGAGGAGCAACGTCCTACGACTGTCCATTCTTTTGGCGTGCATCAAAGACCGGAAGCGGTATATTTACTTGATACGGTGAAAGGAGCTGTCTGGATGCGTAGTAAGATCTGCTTTCAAGAAACGGACGAAGACGGAAATGAAATTGTTTATGGTATAGCCGAAGTGCAGGATGCTCCCGATATGGCATCTGCTTATCAGGCATTGCAGCATAGTGAACGTCTCTTATATAACATTTTCAAGCATTTACCAATCGGTATCGAACTATATAATATGGATGGAGTATTGATAGATTTGAACGATAAGGAATTGGAGATGTTTCATGTAGAGAAGAAAGAGGATATATTGGGTATCAATATTTTCGAGAATCCTATTTTCCCGAAAGAAATGAAAGAACGGTTGAAGAAGAATGAAGATGCCGACTTTACTTTCCGCTATGACTTCTCGAAAGTAGGTTCCTATTATCAGAACTCCCAAAAGGAGGCTAAGATTGATTTGATGACTAAAGTGACTACGTTGTATGATAACGAACACCAACCGATAAATTACCTGTTGATTAATGCGGATAAGACAGAAACAACTGTGGCTTATAATAAAATCCAGGAGTTTGAAGAGTTTTTTGAACTGGTCGGTGATTATGCTAAGGTTGGTTATGCTCACTTCAATGTTTTGACCGGACATGGTTACGCCCAAAAGAGCTGGTACGATAATATAGGTGAAGAAGATGAAACTCCCTTATCCGAAATCTTTTCTGCATACCGGCATTTCCATCCCGACGACCGTGCCCTATTGATTCAGTTTTTGGACGATGTGCGAAAAGGACTTACTGTCAAACTTAGCAAAGAGATGCGTATCTATAGAGAGGATGGCACCTGCACATGGACGTATGTCCATTTGTTAGTCAGGAAATATGCCCCGCAAGATCAGATTATCGAAATAATCAGCATCAATTATGATATCACAGAACTAAAAAGAACAGAGGAAATGCTTGTCAAAGCACGCGATAAAGCCGAAGCATCCGATCGTTTAAAGTCTGCTTTCCTGGCCAATATGAGCCATGAAATCCGTACTCCTTTAAATGCTATCATCGGGTTTTCGAGCTTGTTGGCTAGTACGGAGGATGCAGCGGAAAAAGAACTTTATAATTCCCTGATCGGCCACAACAACAAACTTCTGCTTAATCTGATTAATGACGTGATTGATCTCTCTAAGATAGAATCCGGTTATCTGGAATTGCATCCGGATTGGGTCAATCTTACCGAGCTTCTTGACGAGAGTGTAGCGGAGTATATTCATCAAGTGCCATCCGGCGTTGAACTTTTGACCAACTATCCGGCGCATGATTCTTTGGCAGAACTGGATAGACTGCGTATCAAACAGATATTGAGCAATTTCCTTTCGAATGCCTTAAAGAACACTACCACCGGACGCGTGGAAGCCTTCTATGAGGTAGACCATCAGTTTGTCAGAATCGGTGTTAAAGATACCGGTCGGGGCATCCCGCAGAATATGCTTGAAAAGATATTTGAAAGGTTTGAGAAGTTGGATTCCTTTGCTCAAGGGGCCGGTTTGGGTTTATCTATCTGCAAACTAATCGTTGAGAAGATGAACGGGCGGGTATTAGTTGATTCCCAACTGGGGATCGGTACTACTTTTGTAATCGAACTGCCGTGTCGTTCTATGCTTGTTGAGTAAGTATATGTGAAGAATCTTAAAAGAAAAATTCCTTGATAACGACTGATTATCAAGGGATTAATTTTGTTTTTGTGATCCGCCTGGGGCTCGAACCCAGGACCCCAACATTAAAAGTGTTGTGCTCTACCTGCTGAGCTAGCGAATCGGTCCTTCAGTGCTTTCTTTCGAATGCGGGTGCAAAGGTAGAACATTTTTTTATAACTCCAAAAGAATTCAAACATTTTTCTTATCTTTGTGCCATTATCAACAATATATAATCATACATTATGGCTGCTGACGATAAAAAAATTATCTTCTCGATGGTGGGAGTGAGCAAGGCTTTCACCCCCAATAAGAATGTGCTGAAAGACATTTATCTGTCGTTTTTCTATGGAGCGAAAATCGGTATTATCGGTTTGAACGGTTCCGGTAAATCAACGTTATTGAAGATCATCGCCGGTTTGGAGAAATCCTATCAGGGAGAAGTGGTGTTCTCTCCGGGATATTCCGTGGGTTACTTGGCACAGGAACCTTATTTAGACAACACAAAGACAGTAAAAGAAGTAGTAATGGAAGGCGTGCAACCCATTGTTGACGCACTGACAGAATACGAAGAAATCAATCAGAAGTTCGGTTTGCCGGAGTACTACGAGGATCAGGATAAGATGGATGCTCTTTTTGCTCGTCAGGGCGAACTGCAAGATATCATTGATGCGACTGATGCATGGAATCTGGACAGCAAACTGGAGCGTGCGATGGATGCTCTCCGTTGTCCGCCTGAAGATCAGCCGGTAGAAAACCTGTCCGGAGGTGAACGTCGCCGGGTAGCTTTATGTCGTTTGTTGTTGCAGAAACCGGATGTGCTCTTGCTGGACGAACCTACCAACCACCTGGATGCAGAATCTATCGACTGGTTGGAACAACATCTTCAGCAATATGAAGGTACGGTTATTGCCGTGACGCACGACCGTTACTTCCTCGATCATGTAGCCGGATGGATTCTTGAACTAGACCGTGGTGAAGGTATTCCCTGGAAAGGTAACTACTCTTCCTGGCTGGAACAGAAGACAAAACGCATGGAAATGGAAGAAAAGACCGTCAGCAAACGTCGCAAAACACTGGAACGTGAGTTGGAATGGGTGCGCATGGCTCCCAAAGCCCGTCAGGCAAAGGGTAAGGCACGTCTTAACTCTTATGACAAGTTGCTGAATGAAGACGTGAAAGAGAAAGAAGAAAAACTTGAAATCTTCATTCCGAATGGTCCGCGTCTGGGTAATAAAGTCATTGAAGCGAAACAGGTGGCTAAAGCATACGGCGATAAACTGTTGTTTGACGATTTGAACTTTATGCTTCCTCCTAATGGTATTGTTGGTGTGATCGGTCCCAATGGTGCGGGAAAGACGACACTGTTCCGTCTGATTATGGGATTGGAGACAGTAGATAAAGGAGAATTTGAAGTAGGAGAGACTGTAAAGGTGGCGTATGTAGACCAGCAACACAGAGACATTGATCCGAATAAGAGTGTTTACCAGGTAATTTCCGGTGGTAATGAGCTGATCCGCATGGGAGGACGTGACATCAATGCACGTGCATACCTTTCTCGTTTCAATTTCTCCGGAGGCGATCAGGAAAAACTTTGCGGTGTACTGTCCGGTGGTGAAAGAAACCGTTTACACTTGGCGATGGCTTTGAAAGAAGAAGGCAATGTACTGTTGCTTGATGAGCCTACCAATGATATTGATGTAAACACACTGCGTGCTTTGGAAGAAGGTCTGGAAGATTTTGCCGGCTGTGCCGTAGTTATCTCGCATGACCGTTGGTTCCTCGATCGTATCTGTACACACATCCTTGCTTTTGAAGGAGACTCCAATGTATTCTACTTCGAAGGGTCTTATTCAGAATACGAAGAAAACAAAATGAAACGTTTGGGAAATGAAGAGCCGAAGCGTGTTCGTTATAGAAAGTTAATGACTGACTAGTATAAAGTAATAGATTGAAGCATTTCTAATGCTTTCTGTTTCAAAATAAAAGGCTCTGCAAATATTGTGGAGCCTTTATCGTTTTATAACAGGGGAAAACGTTTATCTCTCTTAAAAAATTGTAGTATAATCGTAATGTAGTTCTAAATATTATTAATTATATTTGTGCACAGTTTTTAAAAGCAAACAATTTATATTAACTAATCAACTACATTTATGTTAAAGAGAATGCGATCTTTCTTAGTGCTAGTAATGTTATTTATTACCGTCACGATGAGCGCGCAGGTTACAACAGCCACGATGAGTGGTAAAGTGACCGCACAAGATGAACCAATCATTGGAGCAACAATCGTTGCGGTTCACGAACCATCAGGCACTCGTTATGGTACAGTGACTAACGTCAGTGGTCAATTTAATCTGCAGGGTATGCGTACCGGTGGCCCTTACAAAGTAGAAATTTCTTATGTTGGTTATCAAACAGCAATTTACAAGGGAATTAACCTTTCATTGGGAGAGAATTATGTTTTAAATGTTTCTTTAAAAGAAAGCTCTGAATTGTTAGATGAAATCGTAGTGACGGCTTCAAAAAACAGCAATATGAAGAGTGACCGTGCAGGCGCTATTACTAATATTGGAGAAGAGCAGATGGCTATGATCCCTACTGTTGGACGTAGTATGAATGATATTATGCGTTTAACTCCGCAAGGAGCTAACACAGGTAATGGTTTTGCCGTAGGTGGTGGTAATTACCGTCAGTCTTCTGTAACTGTCGACGGTGCTGCTTTCAGTAATTCATTTGGTATCGGTTCTAACTTGCCGGGCGGAGGTGCACCTATTTCTTTGGATGCATTGGAGCAAATAGCAGTATCTGTAACTCCGTTTGATGTTCGCCAAAGTGGATTCATTGGTGGGGCAATTAATGCTGTAACTAAAAGTGGTACCAATGATTTCTATGCAACAGCTTATACTTATTTAAATAATGAGAATTTGAATGGTGATAAGGTAGGTGATTTAGAGTTAATACGTGAGAAATCTCAAAAATACCTCTATGGTGCTAGTTTTGGAGGTGCAATCATAAAAAATAAGTTGTTCTTCTTTGTAAACGGTGAGTATGAAGATAATGTAACAGCTGGTCCTAAGAGCAGAGCTCGTTTAAGCGACAGTGATGATTGGGGATCTAATACAGCCAATGTGAATCGTCCTACAGTGGGAAAGATGGATGAGATTCGCAACTATTTTATAGACAAGTATGACTATGATCCGGGACGTTATCAGGGGTATTCTATCAAAACTCCGGCCTATAAAATTATGGCACGTTTGGACTGGAATATTAATGATAATAATAAACTCAATTTCCGTTTTACACGTGCCCATTCAAAAGACAAAAGCGGTCCAACTTCTTCTGTATCTCCTTTCTATGCAACGGATATTTATGATGGTGGAGCAGCTGCTTCCAAAGGTTCTGGTAATGTAAATCATAATGCTGCTATGTATTTTGAAAATTCTCGTTATTTCTAAGAATACAATTTTACATCATATGCTTCAGAGTGGAACTCTAAATGGTTGGATGGTAGTTTGAATAATGTAACACGTGTTACTTATTCTTTCCAGGATGAGCCAAGAAGTTATGAGGGAGCGGCTGATTTTCCAACAATTGATATTTTGGAAGATGGTGCGGTATATGCACGTATCGGTCCTGATGTCTTTTCTCCGGGGAACTTAGCCCAAGCCAGAACATTTGTTCTTACAGATGAGTTGTCTTATACAGCAGGTATCCATAATTTATTGGCAGGTTTCCAGTTTGAATATAATAAAGCTACTAATGGTTTCCAGCAAGCAGGTAATGGATACTATGTGTATAATTCATGGGACAGCTTTGTAAATAATGAATATCCTAAGGCTTTTGCTATCACACACTCTAATGCAGCAGACTATAGCCAATTTAAGGCTGAAATGAAAACATTGCAATATTCATTGTATTTACAAGATCAGATGAATATTAGTGAGAACTTTAAGTTGACTGCTGGTATTCGTTTTGAGATGCCTAAGTATCCTTCTTTGAAGAATAACTATAATGAAGATTTTGCAAGATGTGATTTTGGCGGAGTAAGCTATTCTACTGATCAAGTACCTTCTGCTAAGATTTCTGTGTCTCCACGTGTAGGATTCAACTGGGATATTACTGGTGAACGTAAATATGTTCTTCGTGGAGGTACTGGGCTTTATGTAGGTCGTTTACCATTTGTATGGTTAGTATCTGCAGTTGGTAATTCTAATGTTGGTCAGAATCAATATTATTATACTAAGGTAGCTGATGCAGCTTTGAAACCTCATTTTCAACCATCTGTATCAGGAGTTCTGAATGAGTTGTATCCGAATGGCAGAACTGTTGATATTAAATCTCCAAAGGATCCTACGATTATTGATAAGGATTTGAAGATGCCGTCTACATGGAAAACTTCATTAGCTTTTGATGCTAAACTTCCGGGAGATATTGACTTCTCGATAGAAGGTATCTTTAATAAAGATATCAATCCTGCCGTTATTTCTAATAAAGCTATTAAGCCTTCAGAAGCTACGATCACTTTTAATCCGAATGATACACGTGACTCATATAGCAAATACTCTGATGCTTCATGGACAAACGCAGGTGGAAAACAGAATGTATTCTATATAGAGAATGGTGGTCACAAGGCCTATTATTATTCTATTACTACTCAATTAGCTAAATCTTTTGATTTTGGCTTGTATTTGTCTGCAGCATATACACATTCGAAAGCTAAGGCGTACAGTGATGGTATTGGTGATCAGGTAACTTCTGCATATAGAACAAATACTTATTCTGTAGGCGGTATTAATGAACATGAAACAGGTTATGGTACCTATGTTTCTCCTCACCGTATTGTAGCTTCAGCTGGTTATCGTTTGGAATATGCTAAAAGATTTGCTTCCTCATTATCATTCATTTATGAAGGAATGAATATGGGATATGCTGGTGGTTATGGTTATGCTCGTTATTCCTATACATTTGCTGGCAACATTGTTGGCGATGGTGGAGCTAATAACTTATTATATATTCCTGCTTCAAGAGAAGAGCTGAATAATTGGACATTTGCGGAAAAAACATATAATAGTGTAAATAGAACATATGATGACTATAAATTAGACGGGCAAATTTATAGTGCAGATCAACCAACACATGACTTTTTTTCATATATCAACCAAGATATCTATTTGATCGCGGTGGAGTGGTTATGCCTTGGCATCATCAATTGGATTTGAAATTTATGCAAGATTTCTATCTTAAAGTTGGTGGTAAACGTCATACTCTTCAATTTGGTGTTGATATTAAGAACTTCTTGAATTTGTTAAATTCAGATTGGGGATTGTATAAGACCGTAAATAATACCAATCTCTTGGCTTACGTTAAGGGAAATAGTACTAGTGGAGAAGGCAAGGGATATACATTCCAAAAGAATAGTGGCAAAAGATTGACTGAAACGTATACAAAGTATAAAGATTTTAGATCTACTTACTCTGTTCAGTTTAGTCTTCGTTATATATTCCATTAATTCGATAAAATCTCAAAATAATGAAAGGTTGTCTCGTGTTCGGGACAGCCTTTTTTATTATCAGTAAGATTTTGATATAAACGGAATATCTTTAAGGATATGATTATTAGCTTATCATCCTCTTACTCTTTTATAACTTCACCCTCATCACCACCGGATTATGATCGCTATAAGTAAGATCCGGCGAGAAGTAATCCGTACTATTCAGTTCCGGTGAATGGAGAATATAGTCGATTCTTAACAGATGCTTGAAGAACTTGAAAGTATACATATACCCATGACCACTCGTCTGAAAACCATCCTGCAACTTATCACCTTTTACAGTGTGATAAACATACGAAGACGGCAGAGAGTTAAAGTCACCGCAGACGATAGTAGGATAGGGGGAAGCAGCTATCAGTTGCTTTAGAGTATTAGCTTGTACGGCACGTTTCCGGAAATTCTCATGCAATCCGTCAATCAATCCCAAAGCAGCACGTTCCACCCTTTGAGAATCATCCGTGCGGAGTCCCTTTTCCAGTTTGCGCTTGTTCTGACTTACCTCCGTTGTTTGGAGATGATTGTTGAACAGGCGGATGGTACGCCCATTGATTTCAATATCACACCAGAGACTGCAATTTTTCGAATCAGGATAGACGATAAGATTCTCCTCCTTGATGGGGTAGCGGCTGAAAACAGCCAGCTGCAACAAATGTTTTTCCTCGGGAGAAATAGGAATAAAATGATACGGCCAATCAGAAAGAACCGCAGCTATACTGTCTACACCAAACTCATCATTAATGCCAAACTCCTGAAAACAGAGAATATCTGCTTGCAGATTTCTCATGTAAGAGGCTATCTCTTTGCATGAATAACCGGTATGCTCATGATTAAAAGCGTCAACGTTGTAAGTAGCAACAGTTAGAATACCAGGAGTATACGCGTTCATTTTGACCATTGGAGCCGAAGCCGGGCTGAAAAAAGGAGATTGAATCACACAACTAATATAGCTCCAGTTACTAAATATAGCAATCAGAGGGATGAAAACCCAACACCGCCAACGGATCGTCCAGTAGATGACAGAAGCAAGGTTAGCCAACAAAAGTATCGGTAAAATCAAACCGATGAAAGGCATAAATTTGAAACTATCCGGTGCGGCATTACCTACGAAGGCGCCTGCAATGGTAACTCCTGCCAAAATACTGGTCAGCACGATGGATATGTAATAAAACAGTCTGTAAAAGGCTTTCATCTAATCTAAGTTATTGGGTGATTATATCACTATTAAAGTGTTTTCTATACAATATATACTCTATAATATGTGCCCTTTTACGGAGGCGACAGCCATTTATGAATCATAGCTTTCAGCTTATCATCCGCTATCGGTTTAGCTATAAAATCATTGCATCCGGCCTCTTTCGCCGCTTTCCGGTCCTGCTCATAGGCAAAGGCACTTTGAGCAATGATAGGAACAGCGGCAGACAGCTCCCGAATGATTTTCGTTGCCTCCAATCCATCCAAATTCGGCATTTTAATATCCATCAGGATAAGATCAGGTTTTACTTCGTCATACATGACGACAGCTTCCATCCCGTCATGCGCACGTATAAGACGGTAGTCTTTATATAGAATTGCTTCCAGTAGTTCGAAATTACTGTCCGTATCTTCCGCTACCAGAATACAGAGACGTCGTGCACCTTTTGCCTTTTCATTCTCTGCACTTTGATTACTCGAATCATCAGCTTTGCCGGTAGATTCTATCCCTTCACTGTTTCCTTCACCATTCTCTTTCTCCGAATCTGCATTTACAGATTTTGCAACCGTATACGGCAAAGTAAATGTAAACGTCGTTCCCTTACCAAATTCGGAGCTGACGGAAATCTTGCCCCCGAGACGTTCAACGATAGACTTACAGATAGATAATCCCAACCCAGTGCCCTGTGCATGATTGTTCAGCTTGGCAAAACGTTCGAACACACGACCCACTTTCTCCGGCTCAATTCCTGTTCCGGTATCCGTTACGTGGAAAACAATCTGGTTATCCACCAGCTTATAACCACAACTGATACTTCCTTCTTTCGTAAACTTAACAGCATTCCCAATCAGATTCGAAATCACCTGGAATACCCGGTTCTTGTCCGTTTCAATCATCAGACTTTCGTCCGAGGATTCATAGACAAGGCTTACTCCCTGCGGAGTACGGAATATATGAGCATCGTACACTTCCCGGCAGAGATTATGGAGACTAGCCGGACCGAAGGAAAACTCGATGGTTCCCGATTCAATCTTCGAGAGATCGAGAATCTCGTTGATAAGTTGCAAAAGACGCTCGTTGTTCGCGTTTACGATGTTGTAGTACGTCTTTCGTTCTTCCGCATCATCACTTTCGGCAATGAGATGCGAGAACCCCACAATAGCATTCAGCGGAGTACGTATCTCATGACTCATATTGGCAAGGAAAGCTGATTTCAAACTATCAGACATTTCCGCTTTTTCCTTCGAAGACAGTAGCTCCCGCTTCATCATTTCCAGTTCCGTGACATCCCATTCGATGCTGACGATGATAGGCGAAGACAGTTCGTCCCCATCCACCCGGATTTTCCGCTTGTCAAGGATAATCAGGTTTCCGTTCCGATCCTTTCCTTCCACCGTCCAGTGCATACCTTTTCCGCTAGTGGCCACTTGAATATCCTCCTGTCTCTTCTTCTCTGCCACGATAGGCGGGTAGAAATCGAAGTCATTCTTACCGACAGGATCGTTCTTGTAAAGATCGCGGTTATAAGCCTCCCGGTTTCGGTAAATGTACCGGAAATCATTATTGATCTCCTTCACAACAATCCCCGCGGGGAGATTATTGATCGTCGTATCCATGATTTGATTCAGCCGTTTGATTTGGGCTTCATACCGAATCCGTTCGGAAATATCATGGGCAAACGACCAGTAACTTTCTTCACCGGAATCATTGGTGACGTTGTACATCGTACCTTCGTAAGCCAATATATCTCTATTGATTTTCGACGGATGGTGAGCCACAAAGTTACTGCTGCCACCGTGTATGACATCTTTGCAACGTTCGTTCCAAGCCTCTTGCGTAGGCATATCTGCGGCAACATTGTAAATCTTTAATTGACTGATGTCTTCGTTTTCTGAAATACCATGATTGTACAGGAAACGACGGTTAGCGAAGATAATCGTGCCATCGGGTCTGGCGGCAAAGATACTTTCTTTGGCATTGTTGATGGCATGAGTCAGTGTGTTGATGTCATTTCTGCGATGCTGTATATCCGTGATGTTCTGAATATACCCTTCGATGTTGAAACTACCGTCGGGGCGCTCTTCACGCAAATAAGTCTGGATACGCATATAGAAGATTTCTCCGTTCAGGCGAACGCGATAACTGATGCTCTCCATGTTGAGCTCTTTCTCGTTCACGTGGCACCATTCAATAAAACTCTGACGATCTTCTTCTACAATCAGTTCCACATATTTCTCAATGGCAAGGTTCTGCACACTTTCCTCACACAAAACGCCTGTATAACCCAAATAATGGAAAATATTCTGATTTGTATTGTATGCCCATTGTCCTATCTGGGCAATCTTCTGGATAGCCCTTAGAGTAAGATTCGCCTGCTCCAACCGACGCTTTACGTTACTTCTCTGCGTGATGTCACGATATTGGCAAAGCACCATGCCGTCATACGGAAACATGAGGCATTTGAAGTAGAAAATTTCGTCTTTCAGCACCAACTTGAAGTTCTTGCTGATGCTTCGTTGCTCTTCGAGCACAGTCTGAAAGATGGGCATCACCCTCTCTTTTGTATATTCCGGTAAAAGCTCAAATATATTTTTTCCTAAAAGAATGTTTTCTTGCAGGAACCACAGATCACAATGAGGTTCAATGTCTACGCAGACTCCGTGCCTGTCAACCAATAGCATTGTATCTGCCGTCAGTTTCAATATTCTTTGTGCGTTATTCGCATCATGTAATATTCTGTCCATGTCTGTTTTTTATTAGATGATAGAGACTTATGTCTTATAATTAAGGATAACAAAAGATAATAGCGTTTGTTCTTACTTTTCAGCGCGCTTTGCCTTTTCCCAAGCTCCGCTTCCTTTTTTCTTCTTGAGATAGCGGATGCCTTTCAGCACATTGACATTCATAAATAAAAAGTAGTAGGGGATAAAGAGCAACTTGTTTTTTATCTGTTTCGTAGACAGGTAATATCCCCAATATCCCAATCCGTAAAAAAGAACCTGCATGGCAAGCAGCACTCCGTAAAATATCGTGGAACCACCCAACAGCAGAATCGCAATATTCAGCGGGAAGAGAGTGAACAACAGGAACGGAGTAATAGACCATCGCAATACCCGGTGCGACGTATATTGAAAGCTAAGCATCCCGTATCGGAAAGGATTCAGCAACGGACGAAGCCGCCAGATAGACTGCAATCCTCCCGCAGCGATGCGCACTTTTCGCTTTTCTTCTTCGCGCATATCCGCCGAACCACTTTCGATGGCATAAGCATTCGTACAATAAGCGATGGTGTAACCTTTCATTGTGATCCGGAGTGAAAGAATAAAATCGTCGAGCAACGTATCCGGCTCCATCGCTTCGAACAGTTCGTTACGTACGGCAAACAGTTCGCCTGCTGCTCCTACGGCCGAGTAGAGCCGTGCATCAAGTGCTTTCAGGGTTGATTCGTATTTCCAGTAAATACCTTCACCACCGGCAGCCGCCCCGTCTTTGGTCTGCACGGCAATCCGTTTTTCACCAGCCACGCAGCCCACTTTCGGATCCTGGAAAGCAAGCACAATTTCCCGTATTGCCTCCCGGTTCACCATCGTGTTGGCATCCGTAAAAACAACGAGCGGAGTGTCCACCAACGTCATTCCACGTGTCATTGCAGCCGTCTTACCTTGCCGGAGCGGTTGGAAATGTACGGTCGCTTTCCCCTGCCAGCGCGTCTGCAATCGTTCGTTCGTACCGTCATCGCTTCCGTCCGTCACCCATACGATGTGCAGCTTGTCCGCAGGATAATCCAGCTCAAGACTGTTTTCCATCTTTTCGTCTACTACATCTTCTTCGTTGAATGCCGTAATGAAGAGGGTAACTTCCGGCAGGTCTGCGTCCGATGCCGGCAACGAACGCTTCACAGGCTTCACGAAAAGCTCTTTCAACTTGACAAGAATATAAAGCACAATTCCATAGCCCAAATAGGTGTAGAACACAACGAACAGGGCAAGCCAGAAAATAATTTCAAGACAAAGGGTCATGGTTTCGTTCATAATTATATTTGTTTATTACTTCTTCTTTTTCTTTCTCTACGTTCCATCTTTTTTATTCGTTTATGCCCAAATAGCTTAACAGTTCGTTTTGCGTCCGGCCATTTATTCGATTCGTTTCTTCAACTCCGTCTTTTTATCCGAGTCTTTTAGCATATTTACAAAATAGAGTGCATCCGCTTTGGCAGAAACACTTGTCGGATTCGTTTCATACCGTTTCACGAAATTCTCGGCGTGTTCTGCCAGGCATTTCCGGCAGTCTATATTTAACATGATACCGTTTTCATAGTTTGCAAAGGATAAACCAGTAACTTCATCATTGGATGATATTTGTTTGATATCTTCTTTCTTGATACCGGATAGATTGACTGTTACAGAGGGATAATAGAAATACTCTTGCCCGGGTAAATGAACTGTCAGTTTGATAGTGTGCTCATTCTCATAGTTCACTTCCGTTGTACCATGTACCTGATAGTAATTATATTCATAATATTCCTCTTGATTGGGCATCCACATAGAATCATCCCCATCTTGTCCGTAGGTATCGTTGAGCCATAACAGAAATTCCGCCCAACTAGTATCTGTTCCATGTACACCGGCATATATTATCTCACGCTGCTCGCAAGGGTACGACAATTCGTTTACAATTTTTTCTTTTAT
>ENA-ORLU01001810-ORLU01001810.1-human-gut-metagenome-genome-assembly--contig:-NODE-1810-length-14449-cov-3.331269_pt1 | contig 14449 bp, 14 predicted proteins | sample MGYA00243009_ERZ508833 | MGnify/ENA primary metagenome ERZ508833 (study PRJEB26277, sample SAMN04329763) | human gut metagenome | biome: human-associated habitat | host: Homo sapiens | place: USA...
AATCTTTAGTTTCTTATAAAGATCGTTCCACTTATCATGATTAGCTCTGTCCGGATCTCGCTTTACCTTTATATGCAGACTGGAAATCTCATTATGCAATCGAGCAAAACTGATCTTTGAGAACATCGCAACTGCATTTGTATATCTAGAGTTGTCATCATCGCCAATGGCATATTTATTGATGCTATCGAACCCTAAGTTTTCCATATCTACTCGAATCATAAAAGCCCAGGTGAATAACTTCTTTACCGCCATTTCATCAAAGTTGTGGAACTTATCATAATAGCAAAGCAACGCGCAATAAAACAGGTTGCGAGCATAGACAAAACCTGCAGATCCATATTTTACAGAGTCCATTTCTTTAATACTAGATACTTCTTTGCCATTGCAGATAATAGACTTAATTTCCGCAAAATCTTGATTATTAAATATTTCTTTCTTAATATCGTGTATCAAGTATAGGTAATGATCTACCATTTCAAAAAAATCATTTCCTGAAATAAATGTCTCCGTAATTTGGAAACACGGCATTGCTTTACTTGCACGTCTTGCATATGAATACGTTGATGATTCCGGTATACCTTTATAAGTATCAATTTCCTTTGCCGTAAAAGGCTTGCTTTTTAATCCGCGTGACCAATTCCAAACAGGGAACAGAAACAAATCGAAAAGCTCTCTAATTTGATTTGTGTCTTTTGATTCCCACTTAGTAACCGCATGTTCCATCTCATATGGATACTTTTTCATCTCTCGCAGATGATATGCTTTCAATAGGTCATGCGGATCAAGAGACTTTCCTCTGGTATTCTGTGAATCAAATAACTGAAAAGCCTCAGATACCTTTTCGACACTGATTACCACAACCTCTAATATTTCATCAAATGCACGAATAAAATTCTTCTTATCATCTTTATTCTTTAGTGAAAACCATTCGCGAATGAACATATAATTATCATGGATATTAGTTTGAGTTATTTTATTGGAGAATTTCTTCTTGGAAATAGAACCATTATTCTTCATGAGAATGAACATGGAATATTTGATGTTGTGGATGGACAACAGAGGATAATATCACTTCTTCTTATAAAACAATGCATAGAGACAGGGGTTAAGTGTTCCTCCCCTATACTTGAAGGGAGTTCTATACAGTCCTGCTTGATTGATTGCTGTACTAATATCACCAAGAAGCTCCTCAATATTTTGAATCGTCCACTTGTATGGCCTTTGATAGTCAGGAATATCAATCTCCATCTTTGGTAATTCATTTATACTTTTTATCTCAGCCATATCTATATCCACCTACACTTAAATAGTTTTATTACGCTCTGCATCTTATTTTTCCTTAATGTATTTTCCACTCTTGATACGCTCATCATTGGGTTTTTCTGCATCAGCCGGAATAGCCCAATAGGAACCAATCTTTGTTGCACCTGGAATTCTATTTTCTGCACATAAAACTTGTATTCTTCTGATGGAGATACCCCATTTTTCAGATGTTTGTCGTATTGATAAATATTTCATATAGTCCTCTCTTATAATACAAATAACACACTATACAATTTAACGATATTATATTCCAAACCACGAATAAAATCAATCTAAAAAAGGCAGCCAAGCCTAAGCCTGCTACCCTTGCAAATTCTTGTTATCTCAGAATATCCAATACAATGCTTGCTATGAAACAAACTTTGAACCTATCCTCATAAATCTTTATTTCTTGAATATACTTTCTGCCATCGTGTTGTACGTCACTTTAAATGTAAATTGATTCTTCAAATTATTTGAATCGTATTATTCGTATTCAGTTAGTGAAGATTTCATTAATCCAATAAATTCAGGAAACTGTGCAAGCACTTCTTTGGCCACTTAAGGACGAAGTTCGCCTATCTTTGATGCAAAACTAATCACATCACCTTTTGATATATTCTTAAAATCAGTTCTCTGCATCATAGCAAGAACATCCTTTTCCATTGGTGTATATTCCATGTTTCTACCTCCTAGTGAGCTGTCTGTATCCCCTTATTTGTATCCAACTCCAAACCAACCTGCCAAAATCCCATATCAATCATCTTCATCTGTGGATATGGCGTACCTTCAACTTTCATTTTCTCTCTAACTGGTTCAAATCGAGCGGAATTTTTTTCGTAAAAATCGACAAGCTGCATAATGGATTTCAAGTTGTAATTACCGGTTGCGACCTTCTGATTCTTTATTCCTACAATAAAATATCTATCATATGCTGGAACACAGCCAAGTGTTCCCATAAGTATTTTCGTGATTAGTGTAAAAGATAACTGATTTTTCAGTTCTTGTCCTTTTACTTTGTGCCTGATTTTATCGTAATACTGCTCTAAAAACGAATTTATATCCTGCAGTAACTTTTGGTTGCTATCATCTTTGAAACCGATACAGTCAATTCCAGCTAAAATATCATATTTTTCATTTAACAGTTCTTTTACTACTGGAATATGTACTTTATAATCCTTTTGTAGCAAAAATGATGAGCCACGATACATTCCCCAACTTGCTAAATAAAAAGCTAGTTGTAAACTCAGATAATCATAATCAATCTCTTGGCTCCCTCGTGCTTTTATGAAATGTGAATAGCAGTGTTCCCAAGAACGATATCGACCATTCTCATCAACCTTCAAATCATTATAAAATTCTGTTGATGATTTAATAATCAGATCCACAGTATCCATGCTACTCACCGCCTATTCATTACTTGTTTTTATCTGTTCTCTATCCGGGAAGATAGATGATTGCTCAAAGGGAACTTCCATCACATCAGCTATCTGTTTCAACTCCTCAAGAGTAACTGTATCTCGTATCAGTTTCTTACCAAAGTTCTGTGGATTCTGCCCTATCCGTCTGGCAAATTCCAAAAGACTTATATTTTTTATTACATAATTCTTTAATCATATCGGATGTCTTCATCATTATCCTACATGTCTAAAAAGCACCTCAACTTATTACACTATAAACCATTTGGTTGATATTTTCAATTCTAGCACAGTTCCACTCTGTAAATTTTATGTAAATAACAAAAACACCCTGCATTGCTGCAAAGTGCTAATGATTATAAACTATTCTTCAATTTAATAATTCTTTCTTCAATTTCATGAATCACTTTAATAAAATCCACATCATCTTTACCTGTAGGGTCATCTAGCCCCCAGTTATCATCAAAAGTTCTGCCGATAAAAGGACATCCAACATTACATCCCATTGAAATTGCGATGTCTACGTCTGGGATATCTGTAACTAACTTGCTGTATTGACCATTTGTTTCCATATCAATTCCATAAAGTTTTTTCATTATGCGAACAGCATCCTGGTTAATTTGTGGCTTTGTTTCCGTCCCGGCAGAATAACTTTGAAACACACCAGATGCTAGATGTTTTCCAAGTGCCTCGGCAATCTGACTTCTACAGGAATTGTGAACACAGATAAATGCTACCCTTTTTCTTCCATCTAACATTTCTTAAAATCCCAACTTTTCAAGTAGCTTAATTACTTCAGAGCTCTTTAATACTTTACCCATTGAAACAACTGTTTCATTCACAACAATGGCAGGCATGCTCATAACGCCGTAAGCCATAACCTTCTCCATATCTGTGATATATTCTACTTCAATTCCTAACCCTAGTTCTTCAATGGCCTCTTTAACGTTTTCATACTGATTATGACAGCTTTTACAGCCGGCACCAAGCACCTTAATGCTTGTAAGCTTATTATCTTCGCCACAACAGTTTTCTGCCTGTTGACCGCTACAGCAACATGATGCTGCTTCATAAGTAGCTACTTCTCCATTGCAAGCACAAGCTGGCTCTATCTTAACTTCTTCTTTTTTCTTTCCTAATCCAAATAATGACATAATCTTTTTCTCCTGTTAAATAAGTAAATTTTGAAATGCATTAAATGCATAACCAACAATAATAATTCCTACGGTACAGATTCCAATGAACAGACCTAAGAGTTTTGGCTTGATTGCCTTTTTCAGCATAATCATGGATGGAAGAGACAGTGTGGTTACTCCCATCATAAATGACAACACAACGCCCAATCTTGCCCCTTTAGTAAGCAGTGCTTCTGCAATAGGAATACATCCAAAGATATCTGCATACATCGGAACCCCTGCAATTGTAGCAATAATGACACCAAATGGATTACCAGTACCAAGAAATCTCACTATAATATCTTCTGGTATCCAGTTATGAATAAAGGCTCCTATTCCAACACCAATAAGAATATATGGGAAGACTTTTTTAAATGTTTCAACAACCTGCTCCCACGTATATTTCATTCTGTCTTTAACCGTTAGTTCTTCCAATGGAATATCGATTTGCTTTGCATTTCTTATAAATTCTTCTAACTGATTTTCAAGGTGAAGTTTTTCGATAAGTGTTCCACCTGAAACTGCAATCACAAGACCGAGCAACACATAAACCACTGCCACTTTCGTTCCAAAGATACTCATCAATAGCACCAGCGACCCAATGTCCACCATTGGAGATGAAATAAGGAAACTGAATGTAACTCCTAATGGTAATCCGGCACTTGTAAATCCAATAAATAGAGGAATGGAAGAACAAGAACAAAAAGGAGTAACCGTTCCTAGCAATGCCGCTAAGATGTTGGCGCCAATTCCATGAAATCTTCCAAGTATTCGTTTAGTTCTTTCTGGTGGAAAGAAACTCTGAATATAACTAATGATAAAAATCAGCACACAAAGCAAGAAAACAATTTTTATCACATCATAGATAAAAAATTGAATACTGCCTCCAATCTTCCCGGATGTATCAAGACCAATAGAGTATAAGAACTCTCCAATCAATGAACTAAGCCATCTCATTCCTAAAATTTGATCTTGTATGAATATCCAAATCGTAGTCAAAAATTGCATATCTAGCCTCCTGTTAGTTTTATAGTTTTACATATATCAATGAATTCGTTTAAGAGAAAGGCAATCTTACCTGATTGCCTAATGTATATATTATTCGCACTTATCGCAGCTGCATTCACCATCTGAATCAGTGGCTTCAAGATAATGAGAAAACATATCCTTAAAACGTTTTTTTCCTTCCTCTGAAATTGAGTAGTGCATCCATCGCCCATCTTTTCTAGAATCGACAAGTCCACAGTCACAAAGCAATTTCATATGATGAGAAAGAGTTGATTGAGTAATGGATAACTCTTCTAGTATAACGCAGGCACATTTTTCTTCATAATGCAAACATTCCAAAATACGAAGTCTGTTTTCATCTGCCAAAGCCTTAATCATACGAACATCTTCTTTATAACTCATAGTATCCACTCCTTCCTGTAAAACTACACTTATTCTATCCCATATATTCATACTTGTCAATGTATAGAACTGTACTTAATTTTCTTTTTAGACCATCTTCCATTTGTTCCACACTACTGTGTTTATTTTTCTATAAATCACAAGTAAACACTTATGTATAATTGACTCAATCTCAATACTCTTATCTATCCAACTATAAAAATACCAAGGTATTATTCATTTTTTCAAGCATATTTAAAAGTCTGATTTTCAATTCTAAAAATCTCGGAAATCCCTTATTTTAAGTCTTTTTATACTTTTACTTATGTGCTCTAGTCAACAGAACTACGCTCTCAATATGACTCGTAAATGGAAACATATCATAAGGATATACATCCTTAAAATCATATCCTAGTTTTCTAAATAACTTTAAATCTCTTACCTGTGTATGAGGATCACAAGAAACATAAACTATTTCTTGTGGCTTTAAAGAAACAGCTGCTTTAATAAATGTTTCAGTAGAACCACTTCTTGGTGGATCCATAATAATCACATCTACATCTACTTTCTGTTTTGCGGCTTCTACCATGAATTCAGTCGCATCCCCCTGAATAAACTTGATATTCTCAACCTTATTAAAAGTTTTATTCAGTTTTGCATCCTTCACGGCATCCTTATTAAGTTCTACCCCAATAACCTGTTTCGCATTCTTGCTCGCAATAAGACCTATTGTCCCAATACCACAATATGTATCCATGATTTTATGATCTTTGACTGTAATAAGAGATAAAGCTTTACTATATAATGCTTCACACTGATCATGGTTGATCTGATAGAAAGAACGTGGAGAAATCTTAAAAGTCATTCCACATAATTCATCTACAATAAACCCTTTCCCAAAAAGAACCTTTTCCTGTTCACCTAATACAATACTTGTCTGTCTTTTATTTGTATTTAAGACAATACTCTTAATAGAAGGAAAAGCTTTCACAAGCTGATTACAGAAGTTCTTAGATCCTTTAAAGATAGCTTCATTAGATACAATGACAACTAATGTCTGATTTGTCTTCACTGCACGTCTAATAAGAATATGTCTAATTTCCCCTCTTCTTCTTTGTGGATCATAGATAGAAACTCTATACTTTCTAAATAATACAGCTATTTTACTAATAATTGCATCTGTCTCCTGATCATGAATGAGACAAGATTTATAAGGAATAATACGATGAGAATTCTCTTCATATAAACCATAGTTATATGTCTTATCAAACGCAATGATTGTCTTATTACGATAGTAATAAGGATCTTCCATCCCAGAGACGGGGTGTACATTAACTTTTAAATCCTTAAAAATCTTCTTACATTCTTCATTCTTATATTCTAAAGACTTAACATATCCTTGATTAATAAACTGACAGCTTCCACATTTTTTCGCTATATCACATTTCATTATAATTCTCCTAGCCAGTTCTTTAGGAAGTCATGGACTTCATAAAGTGTTTTGATTTCTAATCTTTCCTGTGGTGTATGAATATCAATACAGTTTGGTCCCATAGTCACAATATCCATATCTGGAAATATTCGACTCATATAACCTGTTTCTAATCCACCATGAGTCGGTACTTCTTTGAGTTCTTTATCATATGCTTTTTTATAAGCTTCCTTGTAAGACTTACGTAACTGAGAATCAGGATCATAGCTCCAACCATAATATTCATCTGATGGTGTCACACTCAAACCAAATAAAGAAGCCAATGTTTCTACTTCATTTACAAGTAGTTTAAGATTGATTTCATTCTCACTACGTATTAATAGAATAAGCTCTACAACCTTTTCTGTTGTTTCCATAATCCCTAAATTCAAAGAAAGAACAGGAAAATGATTGAAGTAATAAGAATACTTTTCTACACCATATGGACATAACGCAAGGAAATGAATAAGTGCATCACTATCTAAGATTACATAACCACTCTGTTCTTCTTCTAATGTATAATCTAAAGGTTCTAATGGGTAAAGTGCCTTCTGTTCTTCCATTCTTTCATGAATAAAAGCCTTCAATTCTTCTTTATTACTTGTAGACTGGAAAGTAAATAAACCATCTCTACAGATTGCATTGGCTTTCTGTCCTGCATTAAGTGAAGAGAAACGAATATCAAAACCATTGTCTAAACATGCTTTAAAAACAAGTCCTGCAATCTTAATCGCATTACCTCTACCTTCTTTAATCGCGTCACCAGAATGACCACCTAATAACCCTTTTACATAGAACTTATATCCCTGATCATGAGATTCTACAAATGTCGCATTCTTTCTAATAGTTAGCTGAACGCCACCTGCAGAAGAAACATTTGTTTCTCCTACTACATCACCATCTAAAGAAATCATCTTGCGAGCATGAATCCAATCTTTATCTACATGAGTAATACCATCCATAGTTGTTTCTTCCTGAACAGTAAATAAGCATTCTAAACGAGGATGTTTAAAGCTATTATCACTTAATAAAGCGAGCATGATAGCCACTGCTACACCATCATCTGCTCCTAAAGTTGTTTTTGTTGCATGTAAATAACCATCTTCTTCATAGATTTCTAAAGGATCAGTGAGGAAGTTATGGTTACTATCTGCATCTTTTTCAGCTACCATATCCATATGACCCTGTAGTAAAATAGGTGCATGATCTGCGTAGCCAGGCGTAGCTTCCTTATAAATAATAATGTCCCCTATTTCATTTCTTGCATAATCAAGTTCATTATTCTGTGCAAATTCTTCTATATAGTTACCTAGTAATTCTTCATGTCCTGAGGGATGAGGAATACTACAAATAGTTTTAAAATAGTCTAATACATCTTTCGTCATAATTAACTCCTTTATTTTGTAATAATATCAGTAATACCTTGATTCATAGATAATTCTATTCTTTGTACATGAGGATGACTGCGATATCTTTTTCTCACCATCTGACCTAAAGTCTGTCCTTGATTATATCCATGGATGATTCTTAAAGTCAATGCATCAGGTTTCTTTAAAGCTGCATCGATCATCTTACGTGCTTCCTGTTGAGTATAGCCATGTATATCTATTTCTTTGATATATTGCATAAACTTCTCCTTGTGATGTCTTTTAAATGATTGATTTCTTCTTGAGTAAGAGTTCTATATGTACCACTTGGAAGATCACCTAACGAGATATCTCCATACATAATGCGATGAAGTGATGTAATCTTATTATTAAGAGAAAGGAACATCTTCTTTATTTCATGATAACGTCCTTCTTCTAAAGTGATGATCCCTTCATATTCACTTGTCATTTCTACTATTGCAGGTAAACATTTAACATCTCCATCAATAGTAATACCTTCTTTAAAAGGTGTTATATCCTTTAAAGAATTTAAACAAGTAAAGGCATAAGTTCTAGGTATATGAAATTCAGGAAGAGTGAGTCTTTTTCTTAATTTCAAATCATTAGTTAAAATGACTAGACCCGTTGTATCACGGTCTAATCTTCCTACGTAATGAAGGTTATCATCTGGAAGTAAAGTGATCAGACAGGGATCATGAGGATCCTTATTGGCACATACATATCCTGATGGTTTATGAATGATATAGTATTTCAAGGGATGAGAATCAAGAATCTTAGATTCATAAATAACTGTTTCATCAGTTATGTCCATATCTTCATCTACTATTTCATTGTTGACTTGTATCAGTCCCTTTTTAATGGCCTTCTTTGCCTGTTTCTTACTTCCACATTTATTTAATAGAAATATGTCTATCAGTCTCATTAATGAGTATTCCTTCCACGAGAACAGTCATTAGAACGATTATCAGTACTATTGACTATTATCACCTTGACTTTATCTCCTCTTTTATATGAAGGATTTTGTTCTAAAATATCACGTAAAGCTGTTAATCTCTTATTGCCATCTACACATAAATAGCCACAACCTGTTTCTTTTACCTTAATAGGAAAAGAGAAACCTATTCTAATAATAGAATGATAGAGATGATCTGTATATTCTGATGGAATAAAGTGAATGTCACTTAATGGTAGTTCTTTAATACGCATAAAATATGCCTGCCACTCAAAATGTGATTAAATATACTCACATCGAGATAATGTAAGTTCTCACGAACATTACTTACTATGTCATCGTGTATGCTTTTGATTGACCGAAATCATATCTACTCACAAGTTCTAGTACACTCCATAGTCGTAAATTCCCGAAATAGCCTTCGGTACATACCTACGTTTGCGTTTATTTATGCAACTTCGTAAGTGGTAGCATCTCCCAGATTAAGTGCAGCATTGAAATCTCTGTCTTCGATATAGCCACAGTCACATCTGAAAAGTCTATCTGAAAGCTTTAAATCTTTTTTAATATTCTTACAACAATGACATGTTTTAGATGATGGGTGCCATCTATCTACAATTCGAAGTTCAATTCCATTCTCTTTGCATTTAGCTAGAAGTTTTGATTTAAATTCAAAAATTTCTGCGAAGCAACTGCCTTTGAAAGATGCCTGTTCTTCATCATTCCTGATACGTTTAGATCTTCAATCGTTATATAAGATAGCTTGGTTTTTACTATCTCTGCGATTATCTTATTGATGTAATCAGTACGAATATTGTCAATTCTACGATGAAACTTCTGTATCTTAAGCATTTATTTTTGTATATTTCTTTTTTGAGCGAACTCTCCTTTCTTTAGATTTTCATACTTTCGAGAAAGACTTCTCTGTTCTCAAATAAGTTGTTTTTTAAGTTTCTTTAATAAAGCAAAATCTTTTGGTTTATAATTTGAGATATTTGATGTGTTCATTTTAACACTCCCTATGAGCATATAAACACATTCAAACACAAGAGTCAATATATTCAGTTACTTATAATCTTCTCCTTAAATGCTGATTCGTTCATGATTGAAATACCAAGATCAACTGCTTTTGTATATTTAGATCCTGGATTTTCCCCAACAATCACTAAATCTGTTTTCTTTGATACACTTCCTGTGACATTCGCACCCTGGCTTGTTAAATAGTCTTTAATCTGCTTTCTAGTCATAAGTGTAAGTGTCCCAGTAATTACGACTGTCTTATCTCTAAATGGATTATCGCCTGTATCACGTACCTTTAAATAATCCATATTTAAACCTAACTCTTTCAAATGAGCAATCATTTCTAGATTACGTTCATTACGCTTAAATGCTGCAAGAGAAGACGCGATTGTATCCCCTACATCCTTGATGCTTGTTAATTGTACATAATTCGCATTAAGTAAAGCATCCATAGAACCAAAATGATATGCAAGTGTATCAGCCATCTTAGCTCCTATGCCCTTAATACCAAGCCCAAATAGGAGTTTTTCTAAAGAATTCGCTTTACTATTCTCGATTGCCTCTAGTAGCTTATCCATAGATTTCTTCCCAAAGCCTTCAATATCCATGATTTCTTTTTCATGTACATCCACATGATATATATCTTCAATACATGTCACAAAGCCTAAGTTATAGAATTGTTCGATGATCTTATCACCGAGTCCATCAATATTCATTGCTTCACGGCTGGCAAAATGAATCAGTTTTTCAATCTTCTTTGAATCACATTCTTCATTCATACAATAATAAGCTGCTTCATTAGGTTTTCTTACAAGTGGTGAACCACATTTAGGACATACTGTAATCATCTTAAAAGGTATTTCATGACCTGTACGTCTTTCTTTAATAGAAGAAACAACTTCTGGAATAACATCCCCTGCTTTTCTTACAATAACATCATCACCAATACGAATATCCTTACGGATACAATTGTCTTCATTATGAAGTGTCGCACGCTGTACGAGTGAACCTGCCACACGTACTGGTTCTAGCACTGCATTAGGTGTAATTTGTCCTGTACGCCCTATTGTAAAGACAATATCTTTAAGTTTTGTAATAACCTCTTCTGCTGGGAACTTATAGGCAATCGCCCATTTAGGTACTTTAGCTGTATAACCAAGTCTTCTTTGTGAATTAAGATCATTAACCTTAATAACAACACCATCAATATCATATGGAAGTGTTGGTCTAAGTTTTGCGACTTCTTCAATATAGTTCCATACTTCTTTAATGTTCTTGCATTTACGTGTATAAGGATTTGTCTTAAATCCAAGATTTTTAATCTTTTCTAAGCATTCATAATGTGTTGTTGCATTAAGTTGTGATGCTTCTGGTACATGATACAAGAAGGCATCCAGTCCTCTTTTTGCCGCTATACGACTATCTAATTGTCTAATACTACCTGCTGCTGCATTACGACAATTCGCAAAGAGAGGAAGACCTGCTTCAGTACGCTCTTCATTTAATCTTTCTAATGCCTTTTTAGGCATGATGATTTCACCACGTACTTCTAGTGGTCCATTAAAATCAATATGTAAAGGGATAGAACGAATAGTCTTAACGTTATGGGTGATATCTTCACCAATCGTTCCATTTCCTCTTGTTGCACCATATTGTAATACACCATCCTGATATACAAGTGAGACAGATAAACCATCAAGTTTCAGTTCACATATATATTCAGGATTAGGAATCACATCTGTAACTCGATCATTGAAGGTATAGACTTCATCTTCATTAAAGATATCTCCAAGAGACATCATCATACGCTGATGTGTTACCTTCTTGAAACCTTCTAAGACCTCTCCTCCTACTCTCTGGCTTGGAGAATCTGTTGTAATCCAAGCAGGATTGGCCTGTTCAATTCGGATGAGCTCTTCCATTAAACGGTCATATTCCTGGTCAGTGACAGTAGGAGTATCCTGTACATAATATTCATAGTTATATTTATTTAATAAGGCTTTTAATTCATTAAGTCTTTCAAATGACATCTTACTCATTCCTTTTCTTTTACGTATTATAACAAAATTCTCTTCATAATAAAACTTAAAAATCAGTTTGATAAGCGCTTTAAAGCATGATGATTTCCCATTAAGGTCTTGATTCCATGAGGAACTTCAAAAGCTATATCGACAAGTGGTCCATTGACTTTGACAACAACACCCTTACCAAATATATCATGGTTGACTAAATCTCCCACCTTCCAGTCACTTACACCATTATCTCCAATTAAATCTGTATAAGATTCATGAACATAATTACGTGTCTTAAACTTTGAAGGTCTTCCAACATGTTCAACATGATTTCGACCTATTTCATCTACAAATCGAGATGTGACCTTAGGAGATTGGGATACAAAGCTAAAGCCTTGACTATCAGTCAAATAAAGACGCTTTTTAGCACGTGTAAAGGCAACGTAGGCAAGTCTTCTTTCTTCCTCTAATCCCTCATCTCCTCCTTCACTCATTGTTCTTTCAGAAGGGAAAATGCCTTCAGAAAGACCTGATACAAAGACATAGTCAAACTCTAGTCCTTTGGCCATATGAATACTCATAAGTGAGACATAGTCACCTGTCTTTTCTTCATCCTGAGATGTATAGAGAGCAATATCCTGTAAATATGATTCAAAATCAGGTGTTTCTGGATGAGTATTGACATAAGTATCAATAGAATTCTTTAACTCCATTAAGTTTTCAATACGGTTATCTTCCTGCCCATCCTTCATCAGTTTCAAATAACCTGTATCCTTTAATAAATCTTCATAAATATCAGCTAAGCTCTTATCAGAAACTCTTGCTTTCTCGATCACTTCTACAAGTTCTTTGAGTCCTTTTTTAGCTTTACCACCTACACCTGTTTCATCTAAGAAGAAGCAGACTGCTTCATAATTAGAGATTCCATGTCTTGAGGCTGTAAGGGTGATCTTTTCTAAAGTCTTCGCACCAATTCCTCGAGATGGTGTATTGACGACTCTTTCAAAAGATAAATCATCACCCATAACGACTAATCTAATATAACTTAAAGCATCTTTGACTTCTTTACGATTAAAGAATTTTAATCCACCAAAGATCTTATAAGGAATTTGTCTGCGAATCATTTCCTGTTCAATAGAACGAGATAAATAATTCGCACGATAGAGCACCGCAATATGGGATTCAGATACACCGGATTGTGTGATCTTCTGGATTGTATCACAGATATATTTTGATTCTGCCTCTTCACTTACTGCTGCATAATGAATAACTTTATCTCCTTCTTCTAATTCAGAGAATAAATCTTTTTCTAATCTGTTCTTGTTTTTCTTAATAAGATTATTAGAGATATCAAGGATTGTTTTTGTAGATCGATAATTCTGATCTAGTATAACAGTTTTAACGTTTTGATAGTCTTTATCAAAGTTCATGATATAGTTCACATCACTGCCTCTAAATGAATAGATTGTCTGGTCTGGGTCTCCTACAACACAGACAATAGAATCCTGGGCAAAGTAATGAATAAGGTTGTATTCAATAGAACCAACATCCTGGAATTCATCTACATGGACAAATTGATAACGTCTAGACCATCTTGATACAATATCAGGATTATCCTGGAAGATCTTTAATGTATTGACTAAAAGGTCATCAAAGTCCATCATATTATGATCTTCTTTATATTTTTCATACATAGCATATATTTCTGCTTTATGTTTTTCTCCTGGCATATTACCAGCGAGCTGCAGGGCTTTGGCAGGAGAAACAAAGTTAACCTTATATGAAGAGATATAGTTAATCATAGATTTGATACTGATTGATTTTTGATCTATTTCTTTTTCTTTATATAACTTTTTAATAAGTGATTTCTGATCTTCTTCATCCATAATAATGAAGTTATGAGGATAGCCAATGGCAGTAGAGTGTTGTCTAAGTACTCTGACACATAAAGAGTGGATCGTACAGATTGTTGTACCTAAAGATGTACCTAGAATGTTTTCTACTCTTGTTTTCATTTCATTGGCTGCTTTATTAGTAAATGTGATAGCGAGAATGTTATGAGGATTGACTCCTACTTCTTCAATTAAATATGCTATACGATATGTGACAACACGTGTCTTACCTGAACCAGCACCCGCAATGATTCTTAGGTGTCCATCTAGATAAGTGGCTGCTTCTAATTGTTTAGGGTTTAATAATTGACTAAGTTCCATATTTGTAATCCTCCATTCGCATCCTCTAATATAATAGGGTAGACAGGAAATAATATCAATACTGAGATTAATTATTATTTCTGTGCCTCCCGTTGCACCGTACGTA
>ENA-ORLU01001815-ORLU01001815.1-human-gut-metagenome-genome-assembly--contig:-NODE-1815-length-14438-cov-3.315089_pt1 | contig 14438 bp, 12 predicted proteins | sample MGYA00243009_ERZ508833 | MGnify/ENA primary metagenome ERZ508833 (study PRJEB26277, sample SAMN04329763) | human gut metagenome | biome: human-associated habitat | host: Homo sapiens | place: USA...
GGAAATGTGTTTCTCCCCGGTTGACAAAAGGATATACGCCTTCGGCATCCGGAAATTTCTTCTGAATGGCATTCATCGTTGTAAATTTGTAGAGATCGTTATCTGTAAAATCTTTGATTATCATATGCTTTCGATTTAAAATTCGACATCAGCGCCATTGTCGTTATAAAACGGGCACCTAAAGGCTCAGGCCAGATCGTATGTACATATTCACCCTCCTGTTCCAATGCCTTTAAATAGTCCGGCACCATTTGTCCGTCAACCTTAGGCTTCCATACCCCAACTTCGTCTGAATTCGGGTAATCTTCATTATTCCCATTTTAAATAAAAGCCCTTTTCCGTAAAATACCGATATTTTACCCGATCAAAGCGATAATACCTGACCTTCCTACCGTTCTTCGCCCGACTTTCCTGTTCTGCATCGACCAATAATCCGGTCCCTACCATCTTTCTACGAAAATTATCCCGGTCGAGTGTACACTGTAAAACCGATTCGTATAAATGCCGAAGATCGGCCATCTTAAATTCAGGGGGCAACAGATCGATCCCGATCGGCCGATACCGGGCTTTTAACTTTAATCGGTCGGCAGCCATTTGCAGAATTCGTCGATGATCGAATGCCAGGGGCGGTATTCCGGACAAAGGAAACCACTGGGCCCTATCGGCATCGTCCCCTGCCTTCACTTTACAATCCTCCCATCTGACCAAAGCATAATAAGCGATACTGACAACGCGATAACGAGGATCACGATCGACATCCGAAAAAGCATATAATTGTTCGAAATTCACTACTTTCAATCCGGTTTCTTCTTCCAACTCCCTGCGGGCACAGGTTTCTGCATCTTCATCCATATCCATAAAACCTCCCGGCAAAGCCCATTTCCCTTTAAACGGTTCGTTTCCTCTCCGGATCAATAATACCCTCAACTCCCCCTCGCCGAATCCAAAGATAACCTGATCTGTCGTCAACGCGGGACGGGGATATTTATAACAATACTGGTTTTCCATCATGCATCTGCCTTTTATATCACAAATGAAAGAAATAAAAACAACAACACAAAACCAGTCCTAAGGTTCAACAAAAAAATGTTTCCAGCTAACCTATAAGTTTTCTTTCTGAGTTTACCAGGACTCAACTCAGTGCCCGGCCGGGATACAAAGGTAAGAAGCCCGAAGAGCCGATAAGATTGTATTCAAAAGTATAATAAACGGGAGCGATTGTGTGGGGGCTCCACACAATCGCCACATTTCCGTGATCTATAACGAACCGATCCGTTTATTCAAAGCATTTTCAAAATTTTTCAGTATAGGATCAACCGGATTAAAAAGCTGACGGAATATATGTAATCCTTCTTCACACTGAGCTTTATTTCCTTTTGCACACAACATCGCATTTAATTGCATCGTCAATCCCCAACGGTCCGAAGCAGGAAGGGACATAAATTGTTTTTTAAAAATAGAAAGTACTTTATCCATTTTATCCATCCGAAACGCATCGTAATAATCCAATATGGACAACAAATAACTTTTCCGTTCCGGCCGAACAATTTTGATATCCTTCCTCAGAGTCTTAAAACGTTCGGCATCATATTCTTTCTCATCAAATATAAGACTATTGACAGTATTGAATACCGGAACGTAAAGTACTTTCTGAATCCATGCTTCCAGTTCTTCCGGGGCAATATAGGCAGTAAATAATTTCCGGTGTTTTGCGACAAAATGGAATGTATACGACGAAGGATCCGACAGGTAACGCCGAATCAGTTGCCAGTCCTCTTCGTTAACCGTCTCTCCATTTTTCCGGCAAAGCTCATCCAATACGGCCGGAATTTTATCAAACCGATACCCTCCCCCCAAAGTCGTAATATACCGGCGAAGGAAATCAGCATCCCGCTCACCTGTCTCATAACGTTTCTGCATCCCTGCAATCGAATTTTCCGGATCCATTCCTTCCCGGATCAGCCGGATAAATTCACCGGCATCATGTCCGCCAACGACCCGGTGTACCTCGTTCCCTGCCGCATCCAACACCAAATAAGTTGGAAATACCTGCATCCCATAGCGCTTCAATAACTCCCGTCCCTCGCCCTTTTCCATATCAAATTTTACATTGATAAAATGCTCATTAAAGAAGTGCCCCACTTCCGGATCGGTGAAGACAGTAGTATTCATCATTTTACAAGGAGCACACCACGAAGTATAACCATCCAAAAAGATCAGTTTACCCGTTGCTTCAGCCTCTTGTAAAGCATCCTGAAAACTACCGGTCCTGAATTGAATTCCTTTGCCGGCAGCCAATAACTTTTCCAACTGTTGCGTAATCTCTTCCCGGCGTAACTCCTTCGCCTTGATCAAACCGTCTTTACCAATGATAAAACAATTAGGCACTCCGGCAATATTATATGCCTTAGCTACCGGACTCTTCCAGGCTTTCAGATCTGTCAGGCAATACCAGGGCACAGCATGAGTTTCCAGGTCCTTCAACCATTTATCCCGGTTATCATCTAAATGAATGGTAATAAACACCACACTATCTTTAAACCGTTCATAAGCCTGCCGGATGGAAGGAATTTCCTTCTTACACCAACTACACCAGGACGCACTGAATTCCAGAAAAATATATTTTCCCTTAAAGCTAGCCAAGGTATACTCTTTTCCCTCCCGGTCAAACACCTTAAAATCGGCAGCAGGCATTCCCGGACGCACTTTACTCTCCCTCTCTAAACTTTGTCTTACTTCCTGTAAACACAAAGGATCAAATCCCGGTTCAAACCGATTCAATACTTTTCCGGTATTTTCAAATCCCAGATTAAATACCAACCGGGTAACCAACTGTGCCGCCGCTTCACTCTTTTTGGCATCTGCACGGAAAGCCAATACACTATCAATGGATTGCATCAATAATTTTTCTCTCTCTGCCGACAACCGGCGTACTTCGGCAATATCTCCTTCCATAAACCTCTCACCGATAGCCATATTCAACTCACCCGCAGCTTTATAGCAGGATAAACTCAATAGATAATCATTATAAGCACGCAGCTCATCAGACACCTGCTGTTGTGCATATATTTCCTGTATACACAACAAAAACAGACAAAATAAAACAACTGATCTTCTCATCAAACTTTATTCCATTAGATATTATTCATACTTCCAAGAACCACCCGATTTATATATCAAACCTTTGACTTCTCCGGGAATTTGTTACACATGCTCGAACTCCTGTCCATCCGTACTCGTCCAATAGAAATCATGGGTATTTCCATTTTGTACACACACACCGAACTGTTCTCCATAAGAATCAAGGGTAAAAGCTGTTATTGTTCCTGTTTTAAAATCGGCTACAGCTACCGGAGTATCGTTCAATTCAAAATTATACCGGAAAATTTGTGCTCCCTGAGAATAATAAGCCTCCTTCGTTGTATATCCCACTGCAAAACGGGTCTTTTCATTCACAACTGCCGGAAATACATCCTGTGCAATTGTTGTCAATGTCGGTTGTCCTCCCACGATCCCGAATTGAAAACGCTGAGTATAATATTTTCCATCCGACTTATCCCGCAAAACGGCATAAAACAAACTCTTCCCCTGCTGCTGAGAAGCCGGAGCCAGATAGATCAACTCTTTATCAGGATCAACCAGGCTGAATTTTTGTCCCGCATCCTCCACCTGATCTAATCCCCGTAACTCTCCGTTATCCAAAAACAAATATCTTCCTTCATTTTCTTCATAAAATAAAGCGACATTATAATCAGGAGGGAAACTATACCCCACCACAGAAGAGAGCTTATAATCCCCGTAGAAAGGAAAATCCGGATACCGGTCCTGGTACAAATACCCTCCGGGAGAATAACGGACATACAATTTCCCGGACCCGGAAACCAAACAGGAATAATTCTTTATAAAACAAGCTGCCTTAATTTCTTGCAAATCTTCCGGCAAGCTTCCGCCGACAAATTCCTCTCCGGTCCACACCTCTTTCCGAAGGTTACTCCAGTCTAATTCTACCGGTCCGTCCGATCCCGGCCCTCCGGCCATCACCAATACACCGTTTGCATTCAAACCGGCATCAAAATGTTCTACCACTCCATAAGCTTTAGGCCCCAATTCCCTGTTATTAACTGCCGTATAAACATTCTGAAAAAACTTTTTACTGCTCGCCAACATGTTCAACTCCGCTTTTCCTTGATTTTCAGTCATCCACATCCAACCATTCGTAAAATTACTTAGCAAAGTCACCCGAAAACGCTGACTATATGAGATTCCCGTACGTTCGTCTTTAACGATAAAAGCACCGAAAATATCATTCCACCCTTGGGGTTCTATCCCAAAAGTAACATTCAGACATTTTTCAGTAGAAACCACAAACGTATCCAGCTTCCATTGATAGGATAGATCATCATGTGCCTGTGTACTATCGGTAAAACGAATAATCGGTTCCGGCATCGTAAAAGGTTCTCCAAACCAGAGTTCATATTTTTTATTTTCATCGATCCCATCAATTTCAATTGCATACATTGTTTTATAATCATAATTTCCTTTATCCTTATAGCAACCGGCCATTACCAGTAATGCCAGTAACAATATATATATCTTATTCATAACTCGATCTAAATTTAATTGGTACCCCTTTATTACTATCCCACCATCTTCACCTGCATAGGTTGATTATTCTCATCCATGATTACCCGTCCCTGAGCGGCTTCTTCTTCCAGATAATATTTAAACTTCAGGATAGCGGCCCTCTTTTCCGGATAAGCAATATTTTCCAAATCAAAAGTACCGCTAATCCGGATAAACAAACGATATTTCGTTTCAGAATAACTACCCAATCCTTCGGTTTCATGCCACTCATCCCACCATCCGGGCCGAACGATCCGATCAGTCAGATATATTTTACAACTATTACTCTCCGGGAAACACAATTTAAAATGGGCACTCTCCACCAAATCCAACTGCAGATACAATTTTTCCGCTTTCAATTCTTCTGTATTCATCACTTCAACCCAAAGTGTATCCGTAACCCGATTGGCCCGCAACTTACAGTTTTGCGCCGGAATATTGAAATGCACCCCTTCCTGAACCGTACTTGCCGGATTTACCTTTACCTTATATTCGCGGTCATAATCCAACACTTCGCCTGTCACTTTCACTTCTATGCCAATACGATCTGTCGTTGTCTTTCCAGCCAATCCGAAATTATAATCCACACTGTCCTTTTCAAACACCGATACAAAACGTATATAGTCCGTACCCGAATACTTTTCGAGGTCTTTTTCACAGGAACAGAACACCAATCCCATTCCCAACCCTATGATCAATGCCAATATCTTTGCTTTCATACCTTTCTATTTATAAAGTTCAGACAATCTGTTACCGAATTCCAATTCCACGTCCGGCAACGGTAATACGAAATCTTTCTCCGTCATGGTATAATTTCCGGACTCATCTACTACTTTCCGTCCCAACCGTTTGTAGAAATAAAACAGCTGCCCTTCGCACATAAACTCCCGGCGGGCATCGTTAACAATCACATCTTCCAGCTCTGCGGGTGAATTTGCAATCAAGGCCTCCTTGGCATTCCGGGCATTCCGTAATTTCTGTAATTCTGTTTTAGCTCCATTCAGATCGCTATCCATCAGATATTCACAAACATAATAATACATCTCACTAATCCGAATCATCGGAGCTATCCTCCCCATCTCCTCTTCCGTCATCTCATCAGCATTCTCAGGCTTCACAAATTTGATACAACTGGGCCGATCGAAAGCAGCCAATATTTCATGCTCCATCAGATAGTTCAAACGGTAATCATTGGCACTTCCTTCAAACATCTGTTCACTATTCTTTATCGTCAACCACTTTTTGCTGCTACTATAGCTGGGCGAATAAGGTTCAAACACTTTAGTCATCCGGGGTACATTGAATCCAAAGACGATCTCAGGCCGTAAAATCCGGTTCCGATATTGAATATCGCTAGTAATCTTCCAATAATCGGTAAATTTGAATACTCCCGATTCCAACACAATTTTAGCATAATCGTAAGCCTGTTTTTTGTCCAGTTTATAAGCATATACCCGTGCTAGCAAAGCATTCACAGCATAATAATTCAGACGGAATCCACGATAAGACAAAAATTCATTCCGGTCAGGCATCGGCTGGGTCCACATATACATATCCGAGCCAGTAGTTGCCTGATACAACGGATCAAAAATAGGATCCCGGCCTTCCAGATCGGTAACGGCAGCTTTCAGATCTACAATCACACTATCGATCACTTCACTGACCGTCTTTTGAGGCGACACTTTATTCGAATATTTTGTAATATACGGAATAGCTGTATATCCCGGATCTGCTTTATACGAAGGTGCAAACAAACGCAACAGATCAAAATGGAAAAAAGCCCTTAAAGCCCTGGCTTCTCCATGTAAAATATAATAAGTACGCTCATCCTCAAAAAAATCCGGACCGACTTCCTCCAATCTTTCCAATAAAATATTACAATTGGCAATACAGAAATACAATTCCAGCCACATCTCATCAATTTTAGGCGAAATATTCACATCCTTGTATTGGTACTTGGCCAACTGGGCAAACTCATGTGTCTCGTCCGGAATAGCGTAATACTGAGCCAAAACATCCGTAAATCCGAACAATAAATTATTGGCATACAATTTTTCACCCGAAGCGGTAATATAAATCCCGTTCAATACATCCTTAAATCCCTGAGGAGTAGAAAATATTTTCTTGTCGTTCACCTGTGCCTCCGGAGTAATATCCAACCACGACGTACAGGACTGTGAGAGGACAGCACATCCCAACAGGATTGCAGCTGTCATATTTTTAATTTTTTTGTAACTCATATTCTATTGCATTAAAATTGAACCATTACACCTAAACTCATGCTACGGGCAAATGGATAAGAAATCCCTCTCTCCCGCTTCACTGTCGACAAACGAAACACATCATTCATCATTGCTGTCAAACGAACCATATCAAAACCGATAGGTTTCAGCCATTCTTTCTTCAAATCATAAGACAATGACAAAGATCCCAACTGTAATACATTTTCATCCTGTATAAAACGGGAACTAGCCGGAGTCGTCGACTTATCGTTGATGTCTTTATAAAATGTATGGTCGCCTGGTTTCTGCCAGCGTTGCTCCAATACCCGACGGTCTACATTATCTCTCGGATCAGCATACTCTACCCGGTTGATCAAGGTCTGGTTGTACACCTGTCCTCCCAGACGATAACTGAAATTCATGTTTAGATTGAGTTGCTTCCAGGTTATATTCGTTCCGAATGCTCCGGTCACTTTCGGTTCTGTATCACCGCACACCACACTCTCTTTCGGATCCCAAACGTACGTATTAGTACCATCCTGACGCTGGAATAACTCTTTTCCGGTAGCGGGGTCGATACCCAACGATTTCATCGCATAAATAGCGGTTGAAGATCTTCCCTCTTTATACCGGACCATCGGCTTGGTTTTATAGTCGTCATTGTTAGCCTGTTCCTGATCGGCTTTATCGTTATAGGAACTCAAAGCATTCGAAATGGATACGATACGATTCTTATTATGAGCCATATTCACAAACAGACTGACATTCCAATCGTTCGATTTATAGACAAAACTCCGTAAAGCCAATTCCACTCCTTCATTTTCCATCTGTCCCAGGTTTTCTTTATAATCAATAAATCCCAGAGAAGTAGGCAAAGTAACACTGCTCAAAAGGTTTTTGGTCTTTTTCAGATAATACCCGAAAGTCACCGTCAACCGATCTTCCCACATGCCGAAATCCAATCCCAAGTCGTAAGCAGTCGTCGTTTCCCATTTCAGATTCGGATTCCCTAAAGCCATCAGGGTTGCCCCGATTCCTGTCGCATACCAGCCGTCCTGTATATATTCGAACATCGTCTGAGATTGATAAGGTTGAAAAGAAGCCTTTCCTGTCGTTCCAATAGACCCACGGATCTTCAGTCTGGAAATACCGGTATTTTCCATAAATTTTTCATGGTGTATATTCCAACCCAAACCAACTGCCCAGAAAGGAGAAAATTTAGATTCCGAACCATACATGGACGAACCATCCAAACGAGCCGATAAATCCAATAAATAGCGATTCGCATAAGAATAATTGACATTGGCAAAAAAACCTGCCAATCGGGTTTTTCCCTCACTTCCTCCGGGATGGGTATTGGTAAACTCCTTCGCCAAAGAGATATAATCCATCATCTTGGAAGGGTAACCTCTCACGTCGAAGTTCACACTACGACTACCACTTTCTGTCAGATTGACACCTAATGCCGTATTGATAAAGTGTTTACCCACTCCCAAATAATAAGTCAATACCGAGTTAAAATCCATACTATACGTATTACTCGTCCCGTGGTACCCTTCTCCTTTATTCAACAATCCTTCACCGGACGACAACTCATAACTTTCATACTGCAATGATTCCGGTGAAATAAAAGTCTCCACTTGTTCTTTCTTTTCACCGTAAGAGAAATTGGCCCGCAAACGTAATCCTTGTACGATACTCCATTCCAGACTGAAATTATTGGTCACGTCCAGATACTCGCTTTCATCCCGATTTCCTACCGTTGCTTCATACACAGGGTTCCAAATTTGTTTATTGGTATTTATGTATTGCGTCATCTTACGGATCAGATTACCGTGCTCATCCTGAAAAGGATAATAGGGATTCAGCAAGGCATATTGGGAAAAGTCACCATAAGGGGATTCTTTAGATTTTACTTTATTGACAGTCAGATAATTCCTTACTAAAAGTTTATCTTTTAGATTATAAGAAAGTGAAAAACCTAAAGCTCCGCGGTCACGAGCCGATCCTTTCATCACCCCATTGTCTTTATCATACTTAAAATCAATACCATATCTAACCGCTTTATCCCCACCTTCAATGAATATGCTATGCTTTTGATTAAACTCTACCTTCAAAGGCTGAGACAACCAATAGGTATTCACTCCACTCTCAACAAGACTCAGTTTATAATTATAATCTTTATCTTTATTGATCTGCGCATCAGCATTATTATCTTTATACATGCCTATGCTCTTTTCAAAATCCAACTTTTCACGGGCATCCAATAAGTCGTATCCATTTAAATCCGGTATAGCGATAGAAGCAGTAAAATTATAGTTCACCCGCAACTGTCCTTCCGAGGGAGCTTTCGTTTTGATAACAATCACTCCATTCGCTGCCCGAGAACCATAAATAGCCGTTGCCGAAGCATCTTTCAGAATAGTCAACGATTCGATCCGTTCAATATCGAGGTCAAAAATTTTCTCTGCATCTACTTCAAAACCATCCATGATAAACGTAGGCAGATTCGGATTATTTTTCAGATTATCCCGGCTCACTGCTTCCTTTTCAAATTCAGTCAGCCCGATTCCAGAATTTCCCCGAATCGTAAAATCAGCAATCCGGTTAGGATTCGATCCGATGTCTATATTGTCCTCAAAGCGGATAGAAGGATCAAATACAGAAAGTGCCTGAAGCACATTCCCGGTAGTCACCTTCCTTAGCTCGTCCCCTTTCACGGTTACCTGTGCCCCTGTAAAACTATCTTTGTTCTTATTAAAATATCCGGTCACCACCACATCGTCAAGTGCCTTTACATCCTCCTTTAAGACAATCTTATAATCATTCTTATCCGTAATCTTCACCTCCATCGTCTCCATCCCCACAAAAGAAAACAACAAGGCTTGTCCATCAGCCACAGGTAAAGTGATTGTAAACTCTCCCTCTACGCTAGTCACCGTCCCTAAAGAAGTTCCCTTGATAATGACCGTCACTCCCGGTAGTGGATTCCCTTTTTCATCCACCACTTTTCCGGTGATCTTACGACCTTCGGTTGCTGTCACTTCTTTTTTTATCACTACGGCATTTCCGGAAATCTCAAACCAAAGACCAGTATTTTTCAGGCACGTTTTCAAAATCTCATTCACCTCCTTATCCGTTTCCTGTACCGTCAATTGCTTCACTCCTTCAATGTCACGGGTTCCGTACATAAACACAAAATCCGTCTTCTTTTGAATCTCCCAGATCACCTGTTCCAAAGACACATTTTCCAAATCCAAACTGATTCTTACATTATTTTGAGAATGTACTGCTGCATTCAGCTGAAAACAGCTAAACAAAATCAAAAAAAACTTCAGTCTCACCACAAATAAAATTTTAGAGAGTTTTCCCCGGGCGGGAAAAACCATTCCAGGATTTTTTTTCATAAATTTGTTGAATTAAAGTTTAACACACTTTGATTATTTAAGCATGTTCCCGGCCAGTTTCGCAGACCACCGGGAACATTTTTATTTCAAACCCGTATACCCCAAACGCTATATTTTCATTTCTCTATCCTCATATCCCCTTGCCATCCACCCTATTCGTATTCAGTATCATCATCTTTAATTTCATTTTTTCTCCGATATATACAAACAACGGTTTGTCTGCAACACCTCTACTAAATTTGTCTTCTTTATCATATCAACAATCGGTTGCATATCATCATACCTTCCAAACCTTGCACCGATCCGGATTTCTTTAGCTCTTTCGTCTATAAAATGAAATTCCACCCCATACCAACGCCCCAATGTTTTCATAACATTTTCCAATCGTTCATTCCGGAATACAAACGTTCCTTCCTGCCAGGCCACATATTGTTCTACTTCAACCTGCCGTACGGTCGTTTTACCGTCATTTTTCGAATACACGGCCTGCTCTCCTGCCACAATATCCTGATCGTTCACCTTCACTTTTCCTTCCACCAAAGTTGTTACCACCTGCCCTTCATCTGCATATGAACGAACATTAAACGAAGTCCCCAACACCCGTACATTCACCCCATTCATCTTTACTACAAAAGGACGAAGTGCATCTTTAGACACTTTAAAATAAGCCTCTCCACTCAATTCTACCACCCGCTCTGTGCCACGGAATACTACCGGATATTTTAGCCGGCTCTCAGCATTCAAATAAACCCGCGTACCATCAGATAAAGTCAACGTATACTCCATCCCGGTCAAAGTTTCCATCTGATTATAAACAAGCGTATCTTCACCTACTCCGATCTGCCTGTAATCAATCCCCGTAGAATCCTTTTGAATCACAGTACCATCCATCTCTGCCAAAGTAAACCGACCGTCCGGAACAAGCTTTACCACCTTTCCATTTCCTAAGGTTAATTTTGCACTTCGCTTTCCGGAAGGAATACTCTGCTGCACAATAAGGGGCGGCTTTACGGGCACAGCTGTTTTCATCTGAAAATACCAGAATCCACCTCCCAACATCACTAAAATGACAGCAGCATATTTCCACCACCTCCTCCCCCCGGCACGTCTTCCCATAGCCTTATCCAGATTCTTCTCCATTTTTTTCCAGGCCTCTGTAACAGAAAAACGTTCCAACAACTGCTGGTTTTCTTTAAAATCTTCTTCCTGATCCAATCTCTCCGCCAGATTGGTATGCCACACGCTTTCCTGCTTCCAGTTTTCCAACGCCTCCCGTTCTTCCGGCGTAGCAATCCCCATTAAGTTGGCTGCATACTTAGCCGCTATCTGAAAAATATTCATATCCAATCGCATAAAAACATTTTTTAATCTATCCTAAATCAAAAATCGTCAAATAGCTTTCTGCCACTTTCAAAGTCTTTCTATTTACAGATTTAAGCTCCTCATTCCGGATTAATTACATTCATTAAATTTTGAAAAATCTGCTGAAATTTATTGTGTTTTCATTCTTATAACAATCTCAAACGAAAAATGGGGTAGTCAGGATTGAAAAAATTTTATTTATTTACAAGTCTACCCCTTTCTACAAAATCATCCAACCGACCACATTTTACATTCTGCTATTCCAGCCGACCGGATAACCATACGTTGCAGCCAAACCCTGAAAAGAAAGAGAGATAATTTCAATACCCGGCCTACGGCACATTTCCGGATATCTATCCATAAAAACAGGAGAATTTAAGCTTGAATCTAAATAAATATACCGTATTTTTGTCCGGTCTCATCCATCGTAACAGAAATGAATATTGAAGAGTTCAGAGCATATTGCTTGTCATTCAAAGGAGTATACGAAAAGATGCCATTTTCAGGAGTTGCCGATAAATACAGCCGTGACGTCCTGTGCTTCTACGTAGCGGATAAATGGTTTTGCTTCGTCAATATCGAAGTTTTCGATTTTTGTTGCCTCAAATGCCAACCCGAAGAATCCGGAGAATTACAAGCCGGATATATTGGAATAAAACCGGGCTGGCATATGGACAAGAAATATTGGATCAGTGTTTACTTTAACCAGGATGTCCCCGATATCATGATAAAAGAACTGGTCGGCAAATCCTACGAAATCGTAGTCCGAAGCCTAAGCAAAAAAGAACGGGAAAAGCTGACCTCAGATGATAATTGATAAGCATATCCATACAGCATCCGGTCAATGTCCCGTCATATTTACAACTTCGCCTATTTGCGGAATAACTACAGGTAGCGAATCTCTATCCCGCATCCTCCGTGCATTCTTCAACGGTTCGTCCCAGGGGTGAGTAGCCAAAGCATATTTAGAATGATGAACCGTCAGAATTTTTGCCGCTTTCAATTCCCTGGCCACCGCTGCCATATATCCGGGCATCAGGTGGATATATTTCCACCCTTCGTTGTACTGACCGTTTTCCAGAATAGCCCAGTCGATATCCGGGAAACGCATACCGATTTCAGCGAAATGCGTGTCGTATCCACCATCCCCGCCGATAAAAACTTTACGTCGGGAGCCGGTCACAAGAAATGAGGCCCATAACGAACGGTTGCGGGCCAATCCGCGTCCCGAAAAATGACGAGCCGGCAAACAATGTATCCGGAAGCCGTCATCCAACAGGGCCTGTTCCTCCCAATCCAATTCCACAATCCGCTCCGGAGAAAACCCCCAATACTCGAAATGTTCACCTACCCCCAACGGACATACCACTTTCTGCACACGATCTTTTAAAGCCGTCACTGTCCGGTAATCCAAATGATCCCAATGATCGTGGGTAATGATCAGGTAGTCGATATCGGGCATATCTTCCGGCCGGTACACCTCCGTTCCTTTGAAAGGTTTGTTTACGAACGAAACAGGTGCAGCCGTACAAAATACCGGATCGACAAGTAAACGTTTCCCCTCCATCTGGATCAGATAGGAAGAATGGCCGAACCAAACCAACAGATCTTCTGAGAGGTTCAAGGTCTGTAAATCGGTTTTGATAACAGGCAGAGTACTATCCGGCCTTAGTCCTGCTTGTTTCCTGAATAAAAAGCCCGTCAAATTTTGAAAAAATCCTTTGCCGGAAGTCATCAATACCGTTTCGTGTAAGTTACGAAATTCTCCATCCCGGTAATGGGCCGAGCGTTCGATTCTAGCCAAACGTTCTCCCCGGGGTAAACGACCGAATTGCGGCATATTCACAAATACGACTCCAACTAGAGCCGACAAAACGATAACACTCAAAATCACCCACATCATACGAAATCTTTTTTTACCCATATTTCTCCGACTTATTTTCCCGGCCTTAAACCGCTTTACCCATTTCATTGGTCTGCTTCATATCAAGCAAACCGTTCATTTCTCCCTTTTGCCATAGTCCGGTGACAGCGATCACCCTTTTCCCGCAGGAATTTTCCAGACAAGCCGTACCCCGTAAACAATCGAAAGTACGTTCGATCTTTTCCGGCTCCGTCTCCGCCCTGGTTGCAATGAAATAAGCCACCTGACAGACTCCGAAACCCAAAACCGGCATTTCAATACCGTTCTTCAATTTTATAGTCTTCATATTTTTTCATCTTCCAAATTATAAAGTTTTTCCGACATGACAAAAATACGGGAGACAAACAGGTCGGGAATACACCAATTACGGATTATCCTACCATTTTTACCGATCCGGTACATCCTATGAATCAGGCTATAAAAAAATATTTAAATTTGTATCGAATAAAATACAACAGCCATGAATACCATTCAAAAATTCGACACGATTCATCAGTATAATGAACTTCTAGGACAAGAGACTTTACATCCGCTGGTTAATGTCATTGATCTGGCCAAATCATGCCGTCTACGGCACGGTCTCCATTCTTTCGGCTTTTACACGGTATTTCTGAAAGAAATAAAATGCGGAAACCTTCGGTACGGTTGTAACTATTACGATTATCAGGAAGGAACACTTGTTTTTCTCGCTCCCGGACAGGTCATCGGTGTCGAAGACGACGGTAAAGTCTATCAACCGCAGGGGATGGCCCTGGTCTTTCACCCGGATCTTTTACGGGGAACCACTCTAGGCCGTACGATCAAAGACTATACCTTTTTTTCGTATCAGGTGAACGAAGCCCTTCATGTTTCGGAGCAAGAGCGTCTTTTCATCATCGTCTGTTTCGGTAATATCGATGA
>ENA-ORLU01001816-ORLU01001816.1-human-gut-metagenome-genome-assembly--contig:-NODE-1816-length-14438-cov-2.981895_pt1 | contig 14438 bp, 14 predicted proteins | sample MGYA00243009_ERZ508833 | MGnify/ENA primary metagenome ERZ508833 (study PRJEB26277, sample SAMN04329763) | human gut metagenome | biome: human-associated habitat | host: Homo sapiens | place: USA...
ATGATCGTTACTGTCTCTTTCTCACGATCATAATCTGCGATCGTTAAAGGAACTCTTTCTCCATCTTCATCTACTCGGATAATGATGAACTGTCCCGGTTCACATTTTCTTGCCACATAAGGAGCATGAATCTCCATTAACTCAACTGCCTGGTTAAGTGTCTGCTTCTTGACAATCTTATACACCACGTACACCTCTTTCTTAAAATATCTTCTTTTTATTATACATGGAATCTGCACAATAAGAAAGTGTTTTTTTATTTATTTTTTGTCGACAATAAAATTATATAAAATTTCATCTTCATTATCAACTTCTATATTAATCTGATCTCTATTATTGATAATATCAAATAACTGTAAATACTTATAATTATCATTATTTATCTTTATTTTAGGTTGTCTAATTATTACTCCCAATTTTTCATTTTTATATTCATTATAATTTTTACATTCATTGGTTACAATATTAATAATATTGGGGACTTGAGTTGTAAGTCCTAATTGATTAAATAATTTTGCGCCAGTTATATATCCTTTAATATTTCCATTTTCATCTTTAATATATTTTTTTATTATAACTTTATTTTTATCCAGTGGCATTTCTCCAAAAATATTTTTTACAGGCTTATAATAAATACCTTTATAAAATTGTTTTAAAATATCATTTTTACACATTCTATTTATAATAACGTTTATATTATTTAAAATATTAATATCATCTTTTTTATACTTATTTATTACATATTGTTTTATCTCTTCTAAAAATAAAGGCTCATCTAAATTACATTTTTTAATATATTCACATACTATTTCATTATAATTCATTTATATCACTTCCTTTGTTATTATATTATGAAATATTATGTATTTTATTCATATCATGATAACATTATATCATATTTTTTTAGATTAGTCAAAGAATTATCGATTTATGTCAATCTTTTTCACACATGCTTATATATTTTTTGGTTATTTGTGAATTTTTAGTATTTTTCATTTTAATATTAATTTTATTTCTTATATTTGTTAATTTGGATAATAGTACAGCTTGCTTCATTTATTCTATTTTCTCTATCTCTTTTATTTCAAATTCTTTATATAATTTTATTCTACTTTTTAAAATTTGCAACAATTCCATTATCAAATATGTAATATCAGTAAAATATCCTTCTATCACAGTATTTAGTTCTTCTACATGAAATAATTTATTTCTAATTCCATCTGCTTTAAAATATTTTTCTATTATATTAACTATTCTATCTGGAATAATTTTATTTTCATTATTATTTTCAATAATTTCAATTGGCGTTCTCATTATTCCTTGTTGATAATACTCAATATCTGATTCAGGTACTAATTTAAAAATTTCTAGAATCATTCGCTCTACCAAAGGTAATGCATAATATAATCTTTCAATTAAATCTCTTCTATTTAACATTTCTGTGTCTATTTCTCCTATTAGCTTGACGGTATCTTCATTTTGCTCAGACTTTATGCACTGTGCAAATGTAAATCTATCCATCTTAACACCTCCATTATTGTCATCTTATCCTCTTTACTAACTTCCTGTTCAAAAATCAAATTTTTTTCTTTAGATCCTCTGTTATATTTAAAATCATAATATTTATCAAAATTTATATTTTGTTTTTTTGAATTTTTGAATTTTTTAAGCATAAAATACAGTTCTTGAAAATTCAAATCTTTTTCATTTTCATTAATTTTTTGTGTTAGTCTAGTAATATTATGTGCATATTTATCAACTTCTTCTATAGTAGAAAATTTCAGCAAATACAATTTTAAAGATATTTCAATTATAAAAAACAAATAATAGATTACTAATGGTTTGCAAATATCTTTTTTTAATGATATTTCTAATATTTTTTTAGAATCATTCGCTATTTTTGTATAATTATTTAATATATTGTTCCAATATTCATTTGCTATATTATTTAAATCAGTATCCATGTCAGGAATGTCTACATTTTTAAATACTTTTTCATTAAGATTTCACTTATAATTAGTATTATTATGTCTACAATAATCATTAATATTATAAATTTATAGTCTTCCAATTCTATTTTCCACCTTTTACTATTTTTTTTATCTCTGCATATATTTTTTCTTGTACATTTTTTACTGATTTAGTAGATGCTTTTTCTCCCATTTCTTTCATTTTTGCTTTATTTGATGCTATTTCTATTATTTCTTTATTTAATATATCTTTTTCTAGTTCATTATTTAGTATAATTTGTGCTGCACCTATTTTTTGTAATACCTCTGCATTTCTTAGTTGATGATCTTGGCTTACATTTGGAAGTGGTATTAATATTGATGGCTTACCTAAGTTTGAAATTTCTGTTATTGTCATTGCCCCACTTCTTGCTACTATTATATCTGATATATTCATTATTTCTTCCATATTATAAATATATGGAAGTATTTTTGCATTTGGTACTTTTTCTATATCTATTGAAGATTTTTTTAATTCTTCTTTTACAATATCAAATTGTTTTGGTCCTGTTGCCCAAACTATTTGATATTTTTGATTTAATTTTTCTTTTAAAATTCCAACAACTGCTTCATTTATTTTTTGTGCCCCTTGACTTCCTCCAAATATTAAAACAATTGGTAATTTTTCAGATAATCTTAATTCATTTAATATTTTGTTTTTTTGACCATTTGAAAATTCTCTTTTTTGAATTTTTACTGGTGTTCCTGTAAAAACAATTTTTTTAGCACTATGTATTCTTTCTCTTGCTTCTTCAAATGATATTAATACTACATCTGCTTTTTTTGCAAGAAATTTTACTGCCTTTCCAGGGAAAGCATTACTTTCATGTAATGCTACTGGTATATTTTCTTTTTTAGCAGCCCATACCACTGGTCCACAAATATATCCTCCTGCTCCTATTACTACATCTGGTTTAAATTCTTTTATAATTTTTCTTGCTTTTGATGTTGCTTTTAATGTCTCACACATTTTTTTCATATTATCAATTGAAATTTTTTTGCTTAATCCATATGCTTCAATTGTTTTTAATTTATATCCTGCTCTTGGAACTAAATCGTTTTCTAGTCCTCTTGTTGTTCCAATAAAAATTATTTCTGAATCTTTTTCTTCTTCTTTTATTTTATTTGCTATAGCTAAACCAGGATTTATATGTCCACCTGTTCCAGCTGCTGCAACAATAACTCTCATTTTTAATCTTTTTCCTTTCTTCTGGCTCAAAAATCTGGTTGAAAAAAATTAAATTTTGCCATAATTATTTTTCAACCTTCTTTCTATTGTTTTGAACTAGCCCTAGAAATGCTCAGTAAAACTCCCATTTCACAAAGCAATAAGAATAAAGCTGTTCCACCATAACTAAAAAATGGTAATTGCATTCCTGTTACTGGCATTGACGATGTAACTACTGCTATATTTATTATTACTTGCACTCCCACTAATGCTGTGATTCCTATTGCTACCAAACTTCCAAACATATCTGGTGCTTTCATTGCAATTAATACACCTCTCCAAATAAATATTGCAAATAATAAAAATACAACTAAACACCCTACAAATCCAAGTTCTTCTGCTAATACTGCAAAAATAAAGTCATTATGTGGTTCTGATAAATATAAGTATTTTTGCTTGCTTTCTCCTAATCCTGCTCCAAATAGACCTCCTGAACCTATTGCATATAAACTTTGAATTATTTGCCAACCACTATCTGTTGCATCTTTCCATGGATCCGTAAATGTTATAAATCTTGTTACTATGTATTGAAATTTATTTCTAAACCATTCGCTTGCTAAATATAAAACTGTGGCAATTCCACCACCAGCACATATTCCAACAAGTCCTGTTGCTGCAAATTGCCAAAATTTACACCCTGCCATTATCATCATAATACAACATGTAATTATTATTACCATAGATGTACTAACATGTGGTTCTAATAATAATAACAATATTACTGGCGCTAAAAGTGCAACATGAAATACAAGTCCTTTAAAATATTTTCCTAATGTCTCTCTATTTCTTACTAAAATTCCAGCGTAAAATATTATCATTAAAAATTTTACTATTTCAGATGGTTGGAATGAAAGACTTTTGGTTATTTCTATCCATCTTTTGGCTCCGTGACTTTCACTACCAAATGCTAATACTGCAACTAACAAGAGAATTGACACTCCATATGCAAGCCAATAAAATCTTTGATATATTCTATAATCTATTTTTGAAATAAACCACATGGCTATAACTCCAGCAACTGCAAAAATTAATTGTTTTTCAAAAAATTTATAACTATTTCCATACTTTTGCAATGATGATGGTGCACTTGCTGAAAGTACCATTATTAAACCTATAGAAAGCAATAGCAAAATTGTTATCAATAATGTAAAATCTATTTGATTATTTAAAAAACTTGAAAAGCCTTTTACTTCTTTTTTGTTTTTTTCTTTTCTTGCCATTATAGCATTTTTCCTTTCTTATGTTTAATATATTTTATATAATCTTTAGTCCTATTACACAAGATATTAATGTTATTACACTAAATAACATTACAACTTGATTTTCTCTCCAACCTGATAGCTCAAAATGGTGATGAAGTGGTGCCATTTTGAATACTCTTTTTCCAGTTTTCTTAAATACTGCAACTTGAATTATTACTGATAATGTTTCAAGTACTGGTATAATAGCAATAATTAATAATAATAGAGGCATTTTTAAGTATAATGCTATTCCAGATACAACTCCCCCTAAAAATAATGAACCTGTATCTCCCATAAATGCTTTTGCTGGATATATATTAAACATTAAAAATCCTAATGTTGCTCCTATTACAATTGCTCCAAATACTATTATTTCTTTTGTTCCAAACATTGTTGCTATAATTGTTAGACATGTAATTATTATTGTGCTAACACTTGATGATAATCCATCTATTCCGTCTGTTAAGTTTATTGCATTTGTTGTTGCAAGTATTACTAAAATTGCAAATGGTATATATAACCATATTGGAATTGTTACATATTTATTAGCAAATGGCATATATGTTTCTGTTCCTATCTTTAATCCCCATACTAAATATGATACAAATGCAATTGATATTATTAATAATCCTAACATTTTTAATTTTGGTTTTAAACCTTCTGTATTTTTTAATACTAATTTTTTATAATCATCTATAAATCCTATTATTCCAAATCCTGTTGTTAAACAAAGTATTGGAATTAAATTTTGTGCAAGTGATGCATCTTTTCCTTTATAATATACATATGCACAACATGTTGCAATTATTATTCCTAACATGATAATAATTCCACCCATTGTTGGTGTTCCTTGTTTTTTTAAATGTGATTGTGGTCCATCTGTTCTTTCTAATTGACCTACTTTTAGTTTTCTTAATATTGGTACTATTATTAATCCAAGCAGTACTGTTACTGCAAATGTTCCTAATAGCATTTTTGTTTGAAAATCCACTTTTATCAACCTTTCTTCTGTTTTATTTATCCTATAATTTCTTTTACTATTATTCTTTCGTCAAATGGATATTTTGTTCCATTTATTTCTTGATATGGTTCATGACCTTTTCCTGCAAGTACTATTATATCTAGTTTGTTTGCCATTTCTATTGCTTCTTTTATTGCTTCTTTTCTGTCTACTACTACTTTGTATTTTCCGTTTGTTTTTTTCATTCCTTCTTCAATTTCTTTTACTATTTCTTCAGGTTCTTCTGTACGAGGATTATCTGTTGTTATAAATGTAAAATCTGCTATTTTTCCTGATATTTCTCCCATTAATGGTCTTTTTCCTTTATCTCTGTCTCCTCCACATCCAAATACTGATATTACTCTTCCTCTTGTATAGCTTTTTACTGCTGATAATATGTTTTGTAAGCTTTCTGGTGAATGTGCATAATCTATCATTATTGGTATTTCTTTTTTGTTTGGTACCATTTCAGATCTTCCTGGCACTTTTATTTCTGCTAATGCTTCTATTACTTTGTCTGATGCTATTCCTAATTTTTTTGCTACACATATTGCTGCAAGTGCATTATATACACTGAACCTTCCTGGAATATCTACTTTTACTCTTTCATTTCTGTCAGATACTTTTACTCTGAAATCTACATAAGAATTTGTTATTGTTATGTCTTTTGCTAATACTTCACAATAATTATCTATTCCATAAGTCATTATATTATTTTCTGGTAATAATCTTGGTATTTTTGATACTTGTAAATCATCAACATTTATTATTCCATTGTTACACATTTTGAATAGTTTTAATTTTGATTCAAAATAGTCTTTCATATCTGGATGTTCTTTTTCACTTATATGATCTTCTGAGAAGTTTGTAAATACTACTATATCAAAATTGCATCCATCTACTCTATGTAATTTTAAGCTTTGTGATGATACTTCCATTACTACATATTCAACACCTGCTTCCACCATTTGTGCAAATGTTTTTTGTAATTCTATACTTTCTGGTGTTGTTCTTGCACTTTCAGATATCATTTTTCCGTTTATATATGTTGCTATTGTTCCTATTAATCCAACTTTATGTCCTGCTTTTTCTAATATTTCTTTAATCATATATGTTGTTGTTGTTTTTCCTTTTGTTCCTGTTACTCCTATTAATTTGAATTTTCTTGATGGATTTCCGTAAAAATTACAGCTACATATTGCTAATGCTTCTCTTGTGTCTTTTGCCATAATTATTGTTACATCTGCTGGTAATTTGATTTTTTTCAAGTCACAGCCTTCTTGAACCATTACTACTTTTGCTCCTGCTTCTATTGCATTGTTTATATAGTCATGACCGTCTACACTATAACCTTTTATTGCTATAAACATATATCCTTCTTTTATGTTTTTTGAGTTACTTTCTAGTCCTGTTATGTCTAAGTCAAGGTTTCCTTTTGCTTTTAGTCCTTCTAATCCTACTAATATTTTTTTTAATTCCATATTTGTCTCCTTTTGCCTACTCTAGCTTTTTGATAGGCTCTAATTTACAGGAAATTTGTCAATTGCCATTTTTCCCATTATTGCATACATTATATAACTATTTTTTTGTTTTCAATAGTGAATTCGAAAAAATCACTTAATAAATTTTATTAAGTGATTTTTTGTTTTATTCATTTGATTAAAGTGTTTTTATAAATTGCTTTTGCATTATTTTTGATAGTTTTCTCTATATAGTTTACTTTTATAAGTGATTATTCCATTTTTGGCAAGTCTTCCAACAATAAAACTCATTGGTATTTTTTCTTGAATTGATATTTCTTTTAATGTTTTTTCGTTTATTTCTCCATCATCAATCTTTTTCCAAATGTTTTCTGGAATCATTACTTCTAATGCAAATTTATCTGCTTTTTCTTCTTTTAAATCATTTCCATCTATAATTACTTTATTTTTCCCTTCATTATAATCTGATTTACAATGTCCTAGTTCATGAAATAATTCGAAGAAAAATGAGTCTTTTCCAGCATAGTTATCTGTTACATAAATTGCTGGTTGTTTTCCTCTAACTCTAAAACATCCTCTTATTTTTGTTCCTGTTAATGCTTTCTCACATGCAAAATAAATTCCATATTTATTTAATAGTTCTCTTACTTTGTCTATATCTATTGAGTTATTGTAGGCTAATTCCTGCAAATCTTTTATTAATAACATTAAATTATAACTATTATATTCATTTACATTTTGTTGTTTTTTTGTTTGATCACAATGTGCTATCCACAATGCTATTTTGTTAAAGTCATTACCTGTTTTTTTGAATAGTATTTGTTTTTCTAATTTTGGAATTATGTAAAAGTCTTTTACTTTTAAGAAGTCTAATAAATCTATACATACTTGTAAGATGTCTGTTTCATCTTTGAATTTTATCCAATTTCTCTTTTTTATTTCATTAATATGATATTTTATTGTTATTTCTTTTTTTAAGTTGTCTATGTTACCATATTGTTTTAAAATGTTTTCTTTTAATATTCTTGAGTTTTCTACATTTATAATAAATTCTGATTTGATTCCTGTTAATCTTTCTATATTTCCTGCCATTTCTAATGTTATTCTTGTTTTTCCATTTATTATTTCATTCATATGCTTTTGTGTTATTCCTATTCTTGTTGCAAATTCTGTTTGTGATATGTTGTTGTATTCTAAATAGTCTTTTAGGTATTTTCCAAAATAAATCATATCAATCATCTCCTATCCTTCTCCATAGTGTTGGTCATCTATTTCTCTTAATTCTACTTCCACTATTTCTTCCAACTTATATGGATATTCGCCTATAGGCTTTATATACATTCTTAATTTCATATTTATATTTGCTGTATATATTTCTTTTAAATTTCCTTGTTTCTTTTCAATATTATATACTATTGATAAAGGGTTTATCATTACTTCTTGCATATTTTTACTTTGTATCATTAATTCTTCTATCGCTTCTATTGTTTCTTGTTCTTTTTTCTTATGTTTGTTTTTTATTTTCTTTTGTAGGTCTTTTATGTATGTTTTTGTTTTTATTATTTGCAATAATAACCCACTCCTTTGTTTTTAAATATATTATAACATATAAGGTTATAATATATCAAGATATTTAGAATAAATAAGAAAAATTTTCAATTTTTCTTTGATTTGTTATTTCTGAGCAAAGCGATAAAATCTCAAAGGGCTAGCGATTGTAGCTTTTTATATACTAGGAAAGTATAACTTTCCTAGTATATAAAAAATCACTTAACAAATTTATTATTAAGTGATTTTTTGTTTTAGTCTTTCTGTGTTATTTCTTGTTGTTCATGAATTAATTTATTTAAATCCGTCTGCGCTTCATCACATTCTTGTACTGTTGCTGTATATGATACTTGTCCTATTGATTGCCCTGTGATTTTCTTTTTGACATCATATTCTTCTATTATTCTTTCATATCTTTCTACTAGTGCTATTTCTCCTTCTCTCATTCCGTATTCTTGTTTTATTTCTTCTCGGCTTAATAATTGCTCTTTTCCTTCCTGATAATTTTTCCAAATATCTTTTTGTTTAAAAGTGCTTAAAGCATGTCCTAATCGTACCTCTCTTTGCTCTTCTGTTTCTTCTTCTCCTTCTTTTGCTGCACTTATTCCTCGTATATTCGTTTTTGGAATCCTTCTACTATATTCTGGCTTTCCTTCAAATTGTTCTTTGCACCATTTTTCTATCTCAATTATATTTTTTAATGCTGTTTTTCTATAATTAATATCTTTTACTTCATTTTCTAATTCAACAAAATCATGTAAATTTCCTTTTACCTCAAAACTATCAACTTCTAGAATTTTATCACTTTCATCTTTGGTAATTCTTTCAAGCTCTCTATTCCATAGTTCTATTTCTTCACCTTTTGCTATAATATTCTCTATATTATTTCTTTCATCTTCTGCAATTCCTTCATTATCAATTCCATTTCTATATTCTATATATTTCTGTTGTATTCTATATAATGTTGCTGCATATCTTCTTTCTTGATTGTTTGTGCTCGTTACTTGTGGTAATATTCCTCCATGTGATTTTACCCAATTTACTACTATTGTTAATAATTCCAAATCATTTTTTCGATTATTGCTTTTTATTTCTTTATCTATCTCAACTCTTTCTGTATTATTTGCAAAATCCATTACTACTGGTCTATCTTCATCTTTTGGTGGATTATCTGGATCTACTGATGTTATTACTCTTCCTATTTGTTGTTTGTACAATATTTTTGAATTTTCATCTAATGGTCTAAACCATAATATTCCATTTACTCCATCTACATGAACACCTTCGTTCAATTTATTCATTACTATCATAAATTTTGTTTTATCTGATTTTTCACTTTCAAATCCCTCTAATTGTCTCTCATTTTCCTTATCACTATAAGTCCCTAGCATTGAATAATATTCTGGTTCTATTCCTGAATTTTTTAAATATTCACTTATTTGCTTTTTCCATTCTTTTACTTTATCTATATTGTCTTTTCCTTCTTCATTCCCTCCAACTGGTATAAATACAATATATTTTCCACCTTCTTTTAAGTTTTCTTGTAATATTTCTGGTATTCCTTTTGCTTTCTCCAGATTTTTCCTTAGCCTATCATATTGTTCTAATTTCTTCTTTCTTTCATTCTCATCTTCTATTTCATTTATTTGTTCTGCTAAATTTTCCATACTTCCATCTGTTAATAAATTATACTCACATGAAACTACCTTTGGATTTACTACCATTCCTAATTGTATTGCTTCTTTTAGTTCTATTTTTGTGGCTATATGTTTTTCTGCTCTTATTTCTTCATCTGTATATCCTAATTTTTTCGCTATTTCATCTGACATATTTCTATTATCTACATCTCTTGTTGGTGTTGCTGTTATTCCTAGTACTTTGGTTTCTTCTGATTGATTTTCTATTAATTTATCTAATGATTTTTCCCATTTTTCTGCACCCGTTCTATGTAATTCATCAAATATCATAAAATCATATTGTTTTTTTAATGTTTCTTTTCCTGCTTTTGTTATTAAACTTTGATATGTTGCAAACTCTAAATTTGGAAATACTTCTGCTATTATTTCATCTTTGCTTTTTCCTGTTATTCCTACTTTTCCACGAATATGCTCTATTATTCTATCTTTGGTCTGCTCTAATATTTCATTTGATGGTGCTAAATATAGCATTTTTTTATTATTTGTTTTGTATGCTATTTTTCCTAATTCTATTTGATTATCTTCTATTGCTATTTCTTCTGCTGTTTTTCCATATTGTAACATTTCTGTTAATGATACATATGTTTTTCCTCCTCCTGTTGGTAATATTATACTTGCATATCTTCTTTCTTTATATATTTCATTAGCTTTGTCTACTGCATCTTGCTGATAATCTCTTAATTCTATTCCTGTTCCTTTTACATCATAATATCCTAAATATCTTTCTATTTGTTCTATTGATAGATTTTGTGTTATTTCTCCTATATTTTCTTGTATTTGTTCCACATAATTTTCTGTTTGTAATATTTCATTTAATCTTCCTTTTGATGCCATATTTATAACTGCTCTTGGTATATCTTTGTTTTCTATTCCTGCTTCTTTTAATTTTTCATATATTGATACACAATTACTTTGTTTTAATTTCTGGATTAATTCATTTCTTTCTGTTACAGATATTTCTTCTATATTAAGGCTTCCCCAATCATACATATCTGCTATTGCACTTGCAAAATAATCTTCTCTTGATATCTTCTCTATAGTCTGCATTTGTGCAAAGTTTGATGTCATTATATCTTTTACATTTGAAAGTCCTCTGTCTTGTATTATTTGCATTTGCTCTTCATCTGTTAAACTTTTTATTGAGTCTACTAATCCTATTTCATTTGGTTTTAGATTTAAGTTTACAGATTCACTTATTCTGTATCCTGTATTACTTTTTCTTGTTGTTATTTTTGGTTCTATTTCAAATCCATTATTTTCAATGTACTTTATAATCTCTTCATATTTTGGATTATTTCCTATTATCTCTCTTAACATTCCTACTAATATTCTTGCATTTGCTTGTCCTTTTGATAAATAATACATATTTTTTACAATAGAACTTGCTTGTCCATATTCTACTTTTCCTTCTGTTATTTGATACATTTCTTCTATTGATATATCGTCTTTTGGTGTTCCATCATCTCTTAATGTGCTTCCTTCTGGTACTTCTAGTTTTCCACCATTTATTATGTATTTTACTAATTCTGTTTTTAACTCATTTACTACTTCTTTATCTTGACTCTCAGCTTGTTGTATTAATGCAAACATATCTAAAAATTCTTTTGATATATCTGTTACTCTATCTCCTTCTATATCTCCATAATATATTTGCTCTCCTGATGCAAATGCACTTCCTAGTGTTTTTATTAATTCACTATTTGTTTTTATTCTTGGAATCGCTGGTTCCATTAATCCTTTTTGTTCTAATATTGTTAATTTTGCTACTATTTTATTTTTTTCTAATGTTTGCTCATCATCTAATGCTTGGAAACTACTTACTCTGGCTAATGGTGCTTTATATATTATTCCTTTTTTCATTCCAGATTTACTTGTATCTATTCCATCTGGAGCAGTATATTTTACTTTTATTATCTCTTTTAATTCTTTTGATTCTGTAGCTTCATCTATTCTTCTGAAATCTTCTAATACTTCTTCTGGGATATTTCCTTTGGATATTCTTTCTTGCACTTTTTTGTCTATTTCTGCTAACATATATTGTCCAGCATTATATACTCTTTGTCCCATTTCTTTTTTTGGAACTTTTATCATTACATATTTGTCACTAAATGTTTCTCCATATGTTCTTGCTACATTGGCATTACTTGATAATGAAATACAATTTGTTTCTAAGCTATAATGCATTTTTATATGATTATACATTTCTTCTAGTGTTACTGTACTTTCTGCATTCCATCTTGGCTTTATACTATGTGTTCCTTCCCATCTTTCTCTATCTGTACGTAATCTTATATATTTTCCGTTCTCATCTTTTATGTTTCCTTCTTCTAGGTCTTTTATGTCTCCTGGCTCTAATGACCTAAAAAAGTAGTAATTTTCTTCATCACTTATTACATTAAATTTTTCTATATCAAACATTTCTTCCATAGTGTTTTCCTCTCATTTTCTCTTTCGATTTCTCGACTTTTTACTTCTTTTATTTTAACATATTGATTATTTTTTTTGAAGTGGTTTTGGATAAAAAAATAGTAAGACGTTTAAATCTTACTATTCTAATTTTTTTCATTTATATATTTTTCTACCATTTTTATTAATTCTTCTGGTATATCAATCTGTTCTTTAGTAGCTTCAGGTCTAACTGTAAACTCATCATCATAATCACTATCTTCTCGTAGTTTACTACATTTTGAAATTTTTCTTCCTATCATTTTAGGAAATATTCCTTTGTTAACATAATTTTTATTAAAATATGCAATAACACTTTTATGCCTTTTAAAATCAATTGGTTCTAAAGCTAGAACTCCTCTTATAGCATGAAATACTGAATAATATGCTCTACTATTAGCAGATTTATAATATTGTTCATTATATAAAGACTTACTTGCCCCCAAAACTTCTTTTGCTTGTGCAAATCTATGAAGTCCTAACTCTTTTGAAATCTTATTAGTGTTCACTTAATATTACCCCCTCTTTTTCTACATTCATATAAAAAGGCAATGCATTTAGCCAATAATTAAATTTATCTATATTTTTTACTAATGGAGATAATATTACATTATTTTCAAGTTCTATATCATATGCTAAATCCCACAATTTATCACGATATTCTATTAATTCATCTTCATTTAAATCTGTTAAAATCATAACATCTATATCAGAACTTCTATTAAAATCACCTCTTGCATAGGAACCATATAATATTACTCTTTTAGCTTTTTCTCCAAATACTTGGTCTACTAAAATTAATAATTCATTTATGCTTTTGGTTATTTTTTTCGGGATTTTTTTCATTTTTTATCTCCTTTCCTATATTTTTATTTCTATTAAAATTTTAACATATTCTATATAAAAAATCAATCTCTCTTTTCTCCAATTTGAATTAATCTATCAATATATTCAGTCATAAAAATTGGCACATTCAAAATATTTCCACTCATATCCAAATTTCTCATTGAAAATCTAACATAAATTTTCATTTAATCACGTTTTTGCAACTTATTTTTGCTACTTTTTCACATTTTTGCAACTTATTTTTATTGTTTTATCACATTTTTGCAAGCTTTTTTCTGCTATTTATCACACTTTTGTAATTTCAATAGTTTTTATATAGAAAAAAACACCACATATTCTTTCAAACTATGTAGTGTTTTTCAATATATTTTCTTAATTTATGAAATTATTTATTAGTAATTTCCTCTAATTCCAAAAGTTCATTCCATCTCTTATCAACTTCTTTTTGGAATTCTTCTATCATCCATTCATTTCCAGGTTTAAACATATGCTTAAATCTTCTTTGAGGTTTTAAAAATTCTTCTATTGGAAGTTTATTTTTAGGTTTATAGTTTATTACATATTTACCATCAATCACTTCATATAAAGGCCAATAACATGTTTCAACAGCTAATTTATTTATTGTCATTAAATCTTCTGTTGCATACCCCCAACCACGTGGGCAAGGTGCCATTATATTTAAAAATGTTGGTCCTTCTGTATAAATTGCTTTTTCAGATTTTTCATATAAATCTTTAAAATTATTTAATGCAACTGTTTGAGCAACATATGGTAGGTGATGACCAACCATTATTTTTGTTAAATCTTTTCTTGATTGCATTTTTCCAGGAATTACTTTTCCAGCAGGTGTTGTTGTTGTATCTGCAAATTTTGGTGTTGCAGATGAACGTTGAATACCTGTGTTCATATATGCTCCATTGTCATAGCAAACATATGTCATATC
>ENA-ORLU01001826-ORLU01001826.1-human-gut-metagenome-genome-assembly--contig:-NODE-1826-length-14340-cov-5.245180_pt1 | contig 14340 bp, 8 predicted proteins | sample MGYA00243009_ERZ508833 | MGnify/ENA primary metagenome ERZ508833 (study PRJEB26277, sample SAMN04329763) | human gut metagenome | biome: human-associated habitat | host: Homo sapiens | place: USA...
GGCGTTTTTGCCGTCATCGGTTCGATATGCAATATATTTCAATCGCTGCTCTTTCCGGACTTCTGACGGCATGCAGCGAAAAAAGCTGCTGCATCCTCCAGAAATTCATTCATTTCACTCAGACGACGATTTTCTTTTTCCAATGCTTTAATCCGCTTTTTCAGTTGCTGATTTTCTTTGGCAATGCTCAATGCTTCTTCCGGGCTGCGTTCGCCGCATCCGATGTCCAGCTCGGCTGTTTTTACTTTTTGTATCCAGCCGTACAGCGTGTTGACAGGAATTTGCAGCTCCTCTGCTGCTGCTTTTGCTGATCCAAGGTTTTTAGCTAACCTGACCGCCTGCACTTTGTATTCCTCGTCGTATTCTCTCTTCTTTGACATCTTCGTATCCTCCGTTTTTCCTTTTTTCTATTTTATTCCCTTGTGGCTTATGTGTCAAGTTTTATTATACAGGATCAATAACTAAAAAGAGAAAAACACCCTGCATCTCTGCAAGGTGTCCGTGTATCTCTAACCGCTGTTATACTGCTATCTCCGACCCGTCCTTGAATGTGACGGCCATATGTCCACCGTGATGAATTCTATCATGCTGCCCCACATCCCGGCATCGAACTCAGTAATCGACTCTCTATGCTCACATCTCAATCTTCACTGCCACCCTGCCTTAAACTTCACCATAAATTTCTCGTCAAAAACTATAATTTTCTCCACAAGCCGTCTGACCAACTATTCATCGTATTCTGTGATTTCGACAGGCTGTTCCTTTAAGTATTCCATCATCTCCTGTACACGCTGTCTGGTGTCCTTCCGTTCGGCATCCTTTAACATAATACTTTGCTTTTCATCCCGAAGCCGGTCAATCTCATCGGTAATCGGCTCATAGTCCTTTTTGGCATTGGCTTGTTTTAGCAGTTCATTTTGAAGCTCCACCAACTTTTCATCAATAGCTGCAATAGCATCTTCGCTGCTCCCTCCAATGGCAGATTTAATATTCGCTTGCAATATATCCTGTTCTCCTACCTGCCTGCTGTAAAGCAAGCAGCCGAATATCTTCCTGATCAAGTGGAACGTACATATTTTCATGATAAGTGATAACCATTCGTCTTTCACGTCGATCCAAATATTCCTGATGACGGAGCATCTTTCTGGTCTGCTCATCTACTGCATACAGCGTATTGAAGTCAGTATATGGTCTGTCTATGTCATCATCTCCGAATCAACAGACAGGCTTTTGAATTTGCTGTAGTAATCATAGCACAAAAGCAATGAAAAAGCAAATCTGCACTTTTTTCAAGTTCCCAAATAATCGGAAGTTTTCTGATTGGGGAATTGTGCTGCATATAAAAACTGCACCTGAACATTTCTGTTCAAGTGCAGTCAGATCATATTTCTTTTCTTGTCTTGCGATAGAAATCATTGAAACTCATACCTAAAAACCGTTTTGCAAACCAATAAACATTGGAAGGCTCAGGGTAGCCGAGCAAAGGATAGATTTCTTTTATGGAAAGCCCCTTTTTAATGGCATCAATCAGAATATCTTTGCGTACTTCAACAATTACAGTCTGAAAGTTCGTTCCTTCTTCTGCAAGAGCACTTTTCAGACTTGTACGTTTTGTTGCCAAAGCTTCTACCACATTTGCCGTATCACATCGCCTTTCAAGAAGTAATTGAGGGGCGATTTCTTTTATACGCTGTGAGTATGGCTTAAACCGCACATCCACCAACTCAGAAAGATTGCCGAGTTCGTAAATATAGATGTCAACAATGCGTTTTCCGTAATTCTTTTCTTTCTGTCCCATTGGCTCATCAATCACGATTTTTTCAATCAAGGAATCGCATATCTCCTGCGTGACAGCATCTAACTCCGATAATCTGTAGCTTTCTATTCTGTTCAGTATTTCTGTGACAGAGAGAAATCTTTTGCTAATAGTAGTTTTTTGTGCGGTGGCATCCGAAAGAAATTGAAGCAGTTCTTCCTTTTCACAGCTTAATGATTTTGATTGAATCCTGAATTCTGAATCTGACAATTCGCCTTGAAATTTCTTTTCATATAGCTCTGTCAAAAGTCTGCTGATGGCATTGACTCGATTTTCAGCATCTTTGATCTGCTTGTCAAGTTCGGTGAGCTGGTTCAATCCAAGTTGCGTGATGAGCGTATCTCTGCTGTTTTTAACAGCCATATAAAGCTTTTTAAGGTGGTCAAGTACAATTCTTCGCAGTTCATTTTCCGTTATGTGATTGGAACGGCAAGTGCCATATTGCACATACGTTTTACAGACAAAATATACACCATTGACACTATGCCTTCGGTGCATCTTTGCTCCACATTTTGCACAGACACATTTATTTCTGAAAAAGGTATCATTTTTCATTTCGTTTGATGTTGAAAATGAGTTTTTTGATATGGTTTTCAGCTTTTCCTGTGTCTTTTCAAAATCTTCTCTGCTGATTATGGCAGGGTGCTGATTTTCAAAAACAACCCAATTTTCTTTTGGGAGAAAGAGCCTTGATTTGGATTTATACGATGTTATTTTCGTTTTAAAATTCACGGTATCTCCGCAGTATTCCTGAAATTCAAGCAGTCGTCTGACCGTTTGAAACAACCAGTCATAAGAAGTACCGACCTTGGTATATTTGTATCCCATGTACGCACTCGGTGTCAGTACTTTATTGGTTCTCAGGTATTTTGCAATCGAATTGATAGACATATCCTGATGCAGGAACATATCAAAAATCATTCGTACAATCTTAGCAGACTCCTCATCGATTTCCCACCGATTATGATCGCCGTCAACCAGTTTATAACCATAAAGCGGACGTGATTTCAATTTGACTCCATTCATGCCAAGGGTATGCTTTGCATAAGTGATCTTTTTGGAAATATCAGCGGCATACATTTCGGCAAAGATACTTTCAAAAACAAACAGATCATTTTCTGTGTTATAGGAATCGTAGTTATCGGTTATGCCGATCACTCTGACATGATGCTGCGGCAGAACAAGTTCCACATACTGACCCACCAGAATATAATTCCTTCCGAATCGGCTCATATCCTTTACAACAATGGTTTCGATAATACCGTTTTCTACATCTTCCATCATACGCTGAAAATCAGGTCGGTTAAAGTTTGTTCCTGTATATCCGTCGTCCACATAGTAACGCAGATTGGGATAACCGTTATTTTCCGCATATTCTTTCAGCAATGCTTTTTGATGCGTAATACTTGCGTTTTCCATTTCCTGTCCGTCATCTCGTGAATACCGACAGTACAAAGCTGTGATTTTATCATACATAAACATAAGTCCTCCTGTACGCTTTCCTATTAAGAATAGCGCATAAGAGGACTTTTTTCAATAGACATTACGAGATTGTCGCCGAATCGTCGCACTTGTTATCAAAGTGCAGCAACTGAAATCAAGCCAATATCAACGAAATGGACAAGCACCTTTATTTTTGTTTCAATTTCCTGAATCGTTACCTTTTCAATAAGCTGCTCTAAAATGTATCGGTCATCTTTGGTGATTTCCATGTCGGCAAATGTTCCAACCTTTGTTAAGAAACGAGTAACGCTCTTTTTCTGGTCATCGAAGCTATCGAGCAAAATCAGAAGTTTACCGTATTCCGTTCTGAGTAATTCTGATTCGGCATTCATGCTTACCGTAATATTTGTAAAGGTTTCCTGTGAAATTTCCTGTTGCAGTTTCTGCTCAAAAAGAGCCTGTTCCGTTTTATTGATCGTATTCAGCCGGTCTGTGATTTCTTTAATACGTTCATTGACTTCACGGGTTCTCGTTTCATTTCGCCGACAAATCCATCTTACAAGAGTACGCCTGCATTCGTTCTTATCCAATTTGTACATATCAAAAATTTGGCGTACTGCGTTAAGGACGGATTCGATCACTTCTGTTTCCTGTATATAATGAGAAGTGCAGCCTTTCTTTTTGCGATAGCTATCGCATATATACACATAGCAGTTTCCGCCTGCGTATTTGCGGAAGTTCAGATACATCTTTTTTCCGCAATCTTCGCAGAATATCATATCGTCAAGCAGATGTCTTTCTCTGGTCTGAATCACACGTTTGGTTGATTTTCTGCGTTTCTTTGCCTTTTCATATTCCTCACGGGAGATAATAGCTTCCTGTGTATCACGGATAATGGATGGTGTCATTCCAGATATGCGTATCGGCGGGCGAAACCAGAAACCAGGCATCATTCCCATTCCAGCCCCAGAAAGAACGGTCGTACCGGGTGTCGCCCTTCATGAAGAAAAATTTCTGTGCATCGTTGTCGATGAAGTAAAACGGTTCTTTTATGCCGGAATAATAGCGGTGATCCATGATCATGAAGCCGGTCAGAGCATAGTCATCGTTCGGATTCAGCACCCGGTAGTCCGCATTGATGCAGACATAGCCCTCACTGTCAAAGTACTTGCTCAGTTCAGACGTATAGGCAATGGGCTTGAAACGATATTTGTATGGTCTGTCGCTGTAGACAAAGGCATCTTTTTCGGCTCTGTAATACGTACCGGTTTCCGCACTTCCGCCGCCCCAGTAGTTGTAGTTGGAAAGTTCCTCCCAGCGGGATTTATTGTCATACCAGTAGATAAACGCATATTCTGCATTGAATATTTCTGTCAGCAGATTCTCTGTGTCACCGCCATAGCTCCAATACTTGATGTCGCCGTTGCTGTCTGTATCAAAGTCATAGTAATAGGCACACAGGAACGACCACAGCTTGTACACGTCAAAATCATAGACCGGATCCCAGTCATAAACGGAAGAACGTCCCCAGTACCAATTGTCGGGATCGTCTTTCAGATTACGCTTGTTTGCTCCGAAAGCGGCAAGACCGTTTTTCCAGTCTGTATCACTGCTGACTTTCAGAATCTTTTCATTCATGTCGTAGGCAAGTTTTGTGTAATATTTTTCTGCTTCCGACAAGTCGTAGTCCTGAGCCGCATATGTGCCAAGGACAAAACCCGAACCGCTTAAAATGCCGGAAAAGATCATGAGAATGAATGCCAGCACCAGAGCGATAATGAGAATCGGGACAAGGCAGGCGAGCAGAACGGCTCTTGCTTCCTTGTTGTAGATGTTCTTGATAAATTTAAAAGCCTGTCTGAGTGCATTTTTCAGTCTGTCCCCAAAGGAATTTTTGGTCTGCTTTTTCGGCTTTTTTCTGCGTTTTACCTGTTCACCCTTGCTTTTCAGCTTGTCCTCACGCTTTTGCAGACGTTGACGGTTGTCCGATTGCTTCTTTTTCAGTTTCTCTTTCTTTTTCTGATTCCGTTCTTTCAGGTGATGCGGCTGTATTTTTTCCACAGCTTTCTCCACGCCATGCCGTTTGATAGCTTCCACAGCAGAGAGAAAGTCGTTGTTTTCATCGGCATGGACTGCTTTCTGCCAGCCGCTTGCTGCAAGCCGTTTGCCCGTGTAGTTGGCAGGCTTTAAGACCAGCGGTGCAGGACGGCTTAAATCAGCAATTCGCCGCTGCTTTTTGAGTGTCTTTGCCTGAAACTGCTTTTCCTTTTTCAATTTCTGAGATGCAGTTCTGATTGTTTTGGATTCGATCTGGAACTGCTTTTTTCGCCTTTGGAATCGCAGTACGGCAACATTTTTGCTGAACGGATCAGATAATTGTTTTTTCTTGAAATGCTTGAATGATTTCTTACATTCTCCGAATATTTGCTTTTTCTCTTTCAGTTCCTTGCGTGACTTCGCAAGCTTCGGCTGATACTGTTCGCCCTTGAAAAGCTTATATTCCGCTTTTTGCAGGCGGTAACGTGTCTTTTCCAGTCTGAACTGCTTTTTCTGCTTGAAATGCCTGCGAGTTCCTGTCACAGCATCTTTGGCGATGACAAGGGTTGCAATTGTGCCGCGATGCATATCGTCAACCGCTTCCTGCCGATACTTCTGTTTCAGCCTGTATCGAACATCACGCTGAACTGCATTGCCGGTTTTCAAAGCAATTGTTTCCGCACCAAGTGCCGAACCCTCGGCAGTATGCAGTGCCGTATGGGCAGTTCGATTGACCAGCTGTGCCGATCGTTTCAGGACTTTTCCACGGAATGTTTTCGGCTTTAAGCTGTCAAGAGATTTCGTGATGGACGGTTTATCGCCTGCAAACCTCGTTTTGAGATTCACTGTCCTGTGAATCAGACCATGTCCGGTATATCGTCTGCTTTTTTCTCCACGTCGGATACGGGCAGTTGTTTTGAATTTGCCGTTTTTACGCTGCTTGCGGACAAACTGAATCTGAAACTGCTTTTGCGATCTGCTGTATTTCCGGAGTTTCTTTTCCGCTTTTGCAAGCTGATGATGTGTTCTTTTTAGATTCGCCATAGCGTTTCGCTCCTGACTATTTCAGCTGCTGTTCCAACGGTTTTGTGGTAAGCAGGCTGTACATCACGGTATCGGTCGGGAAATTATCCGTAAATGGCAGAATGATCTTATCGTAACGAATCAGACCTTCACCGGGTCCGCTGTTGGTGACGAATTCCATTTGCTGCGGACTGATGTGGAGCTTTTCAGCGAGAATATCACGGTCGCCGGCAGCCTGATTCAGCATATATACAAAGTCCGAGTTGTCAAAGATGTTTTCCACCTCTGCACTGGACAGCAAGTCCTTGACATTTTGCGTAATGCCGGTCGGAACACCGCCCCATTTACGGAATCGCTTCCAGATCTCAGCGGAATATTTCGCCGTCTGTTCTTCCTTTAACAGAAGATGAAATTCATCGATATAGTAGCGGGTGACCTTTCGTTCCGCACGGTTGCGTGTCACTCTGTTCCATACATTATCCTGAACGATCAGCATTCCTACTTTTTTCAGTTGATTGCCCAGTTCCTTAATGTCAAAGCAGATGATACGATTCTTCAAGTCAATATTCGTTCTGTGATTGAACAGATTCTGCGAGCCGTTGACATACATTTCAAGAGAGTTTGCTACACGAAGTGCGATTTCTCCCTCTTTGACAAGAGCATTGTGCAGATCGGACAGAGTCGGCATTTTTTCTCTGGACGGTCGATTTCGGAAAAAATCCATGTAGATAGCACGAACGCATCGGTCAATGACAGAACGTTCCTCCGCAGTCAGTCCGTACTTGCCGCCCACAATGATTTCACAAAGGGAAATGATAAAATCCGACTTTGTGGAGATCGGATTCTCATCCATGTTGTTTTCAAAGTTAATGTCCATCGGGTTGATATACTGTTCTGAACTGCTTGCTATTCGGATCAGCTGTCCGTGCAGATGCTGCACCAATGGGAAATATTCGCCTTCAGGGTCGCAGATGATAATGTCATCAGTTGTTTTCAGAAAACTGTCTAAGATCTCTCTTTTTACGCTGAATGACTTACCGGAACCCGGTGTGCCTAAAATCAGCCCATTTGGATTTTTGAGTCTGCTTCTGTTTGCCATGATCATGTTGCCGGAAACGGTATTCAAACCGTAGTATGTACCGCCAACCTGAAAGAGTTCCTGTGTAGTGAACGGAACAAATATTGCAACTCCCGATGTGTGCATCTCACGGGAAACCTGTATCTTGTTTACACCAAGCGGTAAACTGGAGGATAAATAATCCTCCTGCAAGTAGTCACAGGGCATCAGGGTGCAGTTATTTTTCTGACAGATACGCTTTAACAATTCCAGCTGCAAGCCTAAGTCTTTCTTATTTCTGGCGTAGTTGCGTATCGTAATGGAGATATGAAACAAGCGTTCATTCTTGCTGTTGAGGTCATCCAGCAGCTTTTCCAGATCCGTAATGTACATTTTGATTGCCGGAGGAAGAATATCCGGATCGTAGCCTGCTTTGGAAGCCTTCTTCTGTTCGTCAATTTTCATAGACTCCACAGCAGTCAGCTTTGTCTTGACAAATTTGAGTGCCGTGATCTGATCCAGCGGTGTAACGTGCAGATTGACACAGAAAAGGTGCTGTAATTCGAGAAAATCGGAAAGAATCGTATCCGGCAGTTCTCCTGCAAGAATGTTCATTCCATTGATTGCACCGAAAGAAGCACCAATCTCAAAGTTTGCCTTATTGAATTTCATGCCGGACGGAGCAATGAAGTCTTTCGTGTTCCAGCCTGCTTTCAGCATTTCGTTCCAGTCAAAGACAAAAGGGGGACTCTGAAATGGGTTCAGGCTGTAATAGAGTGTTTCCAGTCTTTCTTTTCCGCTGAGTGCCTTGGCTTCCACATTGAAGCCCTTGAACATCTTGATAATTTCTGTCTGGATATTCAGAAGTTTTGGCTTTGCCTGTTTATAAGAATTAGCTTCAATGGTGAAAGTCAGAAACTTTCTGCATGACTGTCCGTTTTTGCCCGACAACAGCTTTGATGTCAGCATTTCGGAGTATTCTGCACGAATCTCATTGAAATCGTCCTCCTGTGCGGGAATCTGAATTTGCTTGACCAGTCCGTCCTGACTTCTGTTCTGATTTTCAAAGGTGAGCTGAAATGTGACGGTATTGTCAAAGTAATTGATCAGATCGCAGTACTTTGAGAAAATGCCGTTTTGTTCCTCAAATTCAGCAAGCTGATAATTGGTATCAAAGAACTGAATGGTCTTTGAAAATCTATGGTCATCGATCTGGCATACGCCGTCCCTGAACATCTGCGTATAGCCGATCGTATTCTGTGTGGACGAAATATCGTCCTTATATTTCTTGATCTCGTGCATTCGTGCCAGAATGACTGCCTTATCCTTTTTGTCAATGTTAGAAATTGGCTTTTCAGCGGCAGCTTTCGCACCTGACCTGAGATCTGTTTTCTTCTTGTTTTTCAAGCCTACTTGCTCCTTTCTATCTTGTCCAAAAGCTTTTTCAGCTTGGTATATTCTATCTGTCTTTCGATACATTCGTATAGATTGACCGTTCTGTAAGTTCGCTTTCTCGGTCTTTTGAAATAGCGGAACATATTCTTGATGGTCTGCTCGAAAAAGATCCCGTTTTTCTTATACAATCCGCAGATGAGAGCAGGTGCTGCCACTGCACCCATGACAAAGATTGCTCCTGAAACGCCAAGAGTACTGCGTGTCAGAAAGAAAAGCGGAATTCCCAGCACACCACCGATTCCAAACGAAACCACCTGTCTTTTGGTCAGTCCGAACATGAACTTCTGTTTGATGTCATTCAAGTCTTTTGGTATTTGTACATAATGTGCCATTCACAACCTCCTGAAAATCAATGTGCATTGAAAATAGATTTTGAAACAGCACCTGTACGGAGTACCGTAAAGATCAGTGCAACCGTGTATCCCAGAAGCATTGCCATTTGCAGAATAATGCCGTCAGTACTGCTGTTCAGCGATGCAATGGCATTGGAGAACAGCGTCTTGAAGATACCAAGTGCAATGATGATAAAGAATCCCTGAAACGATAATGCCAGAAGCTGTTTGATCCAGTTCTTTCCGATTCCCGACCATTCACCGCTATCCAGCATAGCTGCCATGGGAATCGGTGCAACGCCTAAGTACATAAAGACCTCAATGATACGGGAAGCAAGCACAATTACAATGGCAACCATCATAATCATTACACCCAAGTGAACAATCAGCGAGATAAACCAGACGGTTATCAGTTCACCAAGTCCCAGACTGTTCAGAGCCGATTTTTTGAGTGCCAAGTCAGTTGACAGGAAATCTCCTGTACCGAACAGCGTTGTAATACCGTTGGCACAAGCGTCTGTTCCGAACGAAAACAGGGCAGATGCGATGTAAAATACGTTTGATACCAAAATGACACCGCATAAGGCTTTGATAATCCATTTGATAAAGATGGAATCATCAAAATCCTTGAAGTTATTTCCACGAATTACGGTTTGTATCAGATCATTGAGCAATATGATGACAAGAATGAAACCGCCGATGGGAACTACCACGTTATTGCAAAGTGTTTCAATCGTTGACCATATGGTTGTTCCGCCGCTTGCAGAACCGGAAAAACTTGCAGGATGTCCTGTCAGAAATGTGGAAATCAGACCGCCGTCTTCTGTAGTTTTGTGAAAGGTTTCCGTCATCAGGTCGGATATACTGTCAAACTGCGATTTGATACCGTCCTTGAACAGATTCTCACACCATTCCTGCAAGCTGTCGATCGCATCACTTATGACGCCCATTCTCTCACCGTCCTTTCCTTATGCCGGCTGCCCACACACCACCCGCCACGCAGCCGTTAAAAAATTCGGTCAGATTAAACGGCACCTGTCATCATGCCTTCGAGAACCGGAACGAGGACGATTGCAAGGAGAATCAGTCCAAGACCAGCCATCAGCTGCTTCATGCCCTGCGATTTAGGACACTAGGCATAGAGAAGTTTTCAAGGAATTAAGGTTAAGATGGGTACAGCAAGCTATTTCACCTCGATTATTTAATCAAATTTTATAAATATTGAATTTTTGAACAATATATTCTTTCCAAACAAGAAATTTCAAATTATTCTGTTTGATTTGAAAAATACTCTTGACAGAATCATAAAATTATGATATACTTTGTATAGTAGTTATTATGGAGAGGTTTATTTTCATACCGTAACTATTTATCAACAAATCTATTGAAGTGTCTGTCAATTCTATGCATTACCGATTATATCTTGAGATATAGAAAGTCAGATACTTCACAAGCAAAAAGGAGGATTTAATATGAATTGGAAAAAGATTGTATCAATTTTGACCTGTGGTCTTATGGCATCGAATGCGATGAGCATGATTCCGTTTACTGCATCTGCAGCCACTGGTGACACAAGAACATATGTATATGATGACTACGAGATCACCTATAATGTTACAAACACATGGGGAAACACCGAATCAGTCAGAGTTTCTATCACTAACACAGGTGATGAAACGATTGAAAACTGGATGCTCTCGTACAATGATTTCAATGGGAAAATTGAAAATATTTGGGATGCAGATGTAGAGACTACCGCATTAGGGTATAGTTACATAAGAAATTCAGGATATAATGCTAATATATCTCCGAATAAAACGATTACATTTGGCTATAACCTTGAAGAACCGACAGGAGTTCCCGATGTTCTTGTAATGACTCAAGATCGACTTGAAAAGGCAACAAGTGCTTTTGATGCAACACTTAACGTGATTAACGAATGGAGTTCTACATTTCAGGGAGAAATAGTAGTTACGAATAACACAGATCAACCAATTGAATGGTGGGAACTTACTTTCGATAGTAATTTTACAATCACAGAAGTTACAACGAGCTGGGCTGCGTCGGTAATTGACAATGGTGATTGCAATTATACTTTTAAGGGAACATATACTGGCATTATCGCTCCAAATTCGAGCGTGTCTTTAGGTTTCCAAGCTATTAAGAATGGAACGCCTGAAATATCTGACATTCATCTCAATGATGTTATCTATAATGGTATTGAAGCTAACAATGAATACAACCTTGAAGATATCGGAAAAGCGTACTTCAAGGATATTGAGAGTATCAACGATATTGCTACCGATCAAAACGGTATGCAATACGTCAAGAATCAGTTTCTTGTAACCGCTTACAATGATGTACCTTATGCCACTATGGAGGCATTAGGAGATACTTATGATGCTGATATTGTTGGCTATATTGAACTGACAAATGATTATCAGTTTGAGATAACCTATGATGTAGCAGCAGAGGATATCTATGATATTGTAGCCGAGTTATCATCCAACTCCAATGTTGAATTTGCATCTATCAATCCTGTTATAGAATCTGATTTTGATTTTGCTCCTAATGATCCTTGGAATATAAATGAAACAATCGACTGGAGTGTTACAAATCCTGCCGGCTCAAAATGGGGAGTTGAAGCGATTGATGCTTTGGGGGCATGGGAGTACAAGGAACAGATGTCAGAAGTTAATATAGGGATTATTGATAGTATGTTTGACATTGGCCACGATGATTTATGCTTTTATAACACGTGGAATAACCCAAAATCTTTAAGTAGTGATCATGGGACACACGTTGCTGGTACAATAGCGGCCACTTTTGATAATAATAATGGTATATCTGGAATTGTGCCATATAATCGACTTTATGCTGTTTCAAGATCAGGTGTTGTTCAAAATAATACACTTATCATGAATACAGCAATGGAGTGGAAATATATGATTGCTTTATTGGTTGGAAATGGGGTTAAGGTGATAAATTCCAGTCAAAATGATAAGAGATTTGGCTCGAGTAATATTGCGCATTGCGCAACTGTATTGGAAAACTTTTTACAAAAATTGATAGACCTTGGATACGATTTTGTGCTTGTATCATCAGCAGGAAATCAAAGCGAATATGGTAATCCATTTTCTGCAAATGCCAATAGTGTGATAAATGCTATTCAAAATTCGACAGTCAAAAATAGAATAATTGTTGTTGGAGCTGTCGGAATAAATGGCAATGCTGAATATTATCGCTCTTCGAGTAGTTGTGAAGGTTCAAGAGTTGACGTAGCAGCTCCTGGTGTTAACATATACAGCACAGGTCGAAATAATCAGTGTTTATATATGAGTGGAACATCTATGGCAACTCCTCATGTTACTGGACTTGCAGGCTTAATTTATTCAGTGAATCCAAGATTATCAGCCGAACAAGTTAAGCAGATAATTGTAGACACTTCAGGTGGAGAAGGTAGAACAGTTACGGATCAATTGAATGCAACCTACGGTATTATCAATGCAAAAGCAGCTGTTGAATGTGCATTGGAAACTGAGGGTGAGAATGCTCCTACAAATGATGCAGCGGTATTCGTCCGTGATTATGTAACCGGCAGACAGATAGATAATGCTATTATTCGTATTCAGGGAAGAGATCCTCAAAATCAAGATGTTGATATGTACTTAACTTCAGATAATAAAGCTGACGTTATCACAGGTTGGTATAATATGACTGTTAGTGCTCCGGGTTATATAACATATCGTTTTAATTCTTATCACAGTAGTGAGGCGTTTACGATTATCAATCTTGTAGAAGAGTCAAATTCTACCGGTACATTGCAGATAACCGCTAAGGATTGGATCAATAATGCTATCTCTAATACCGAATTCAATCTATATACAATAAATGAGAATTTTGAAAAAGTTCTTGTAAATACTGATGCTACATATCTTACTACCAATGGAATGACAGACAATATTACCCTTGCTCCCGGATATTATTTAGCAGAAGCAACAACCGGATTCACACAGTATGCTCAGGAATTGTATCCTGTATCAGCGAACCACGCAACAAATGAAACATATCTTAGATTTGGCATTGAAGGTGTTGTAGAAACTTATGGCTTTGAAGTAAATGTTGATGGTAACGACCCATTAAATATTAACTTCCGACTTGCTGCAAGATCTTCTGACGAAAGCTTAAGACTTGATGAATCAATTATTGCCGCAAATGTGCACCCGGACAATTATGATGGTGTATACTTCCATTTCTTTGATACGGAAGCAGTAAGGAACACTAAAACTTTTTCAATTGGATTTAAGCTTACGCAAGATGAATACAACAGAATAGCTTCTATGGACAATCCTTCCGCACTCAGTATCCATGTCATGATTTCACATGGTTTATATGGAACACCAAGTACAGAAACGGTTTGGGTAACAGGAACAGATATTATCAATAGTTATAATTCTTCTACCGGATTTTTTGAATTTGCTACGATCGCCTATGATTCTGAGACAGAAGAGTACAGTGTTTCCTCAAATTACTGGCTGATTGATTCAAATGAATGAGGGAGGTAGCAAATGAAAAAGATAATATCTATCATTACATCAGCATTGCTTGTGCTAATATACCTCTTACCTACTTCTATTTTAGGAATTGTTAGTGCAGAGGATAATGAAAATAAAGCACCCACACGAATTGAGTTCTGTGAAATGGGCTTTATATTGGATTATGAGTATTATAGTGGTATCTATCTGGATAGTAATCGAGATGTTTATTCTTTTGCTATCGATAATGTCACAGAAAACTGGAATTTGTATGGAAATTACAGTGAAACACCTATTAAACTAACTGATCTTATGCCACAAGGAGGATTATTAGATTATCTCAGCGAACATCAGGAATGCTGCAATTTAATTGGTAAAATCTCACTTGAAGATTATGAGGACTATAAAAATGAACTGGAGCAGATAGATTTAAATGTTGAAATGGAGTATCGACTGTTCGATGAACCTGATGTTATCGGATTAGGTCATGTAGAAAGATTTGCAATTCGATATGATGATAGTGGAAGCAGACAGATCGTATTCTTGAGTGGTGGATTATCCGCAAAATATGATCATTATCTGGAAAATCCTGATGAACACGCAATTGCATTGAATGACAAAATGATACAATACGATGAAATC
>ENA-ORLU01001827-ORLU01001827.1-human-gut-metagenome-genome-assembly--contig:-NODE-1827-length-14333-cov-3.127806_pt1 | contig 14333 bp, 9 predicted proteins | sample MGYA00243009_ERZ508833 | MGnify/ENA primary metagenome ERZ508833 (study PRJEB26277, sample SAMN04329763) | human gut metagenome | biome: human-associated habitat | host: Homo sapiens | place: USA...
GGCGGGGGATTCCGTCCCTTACCGTACAAGGGCTGCGTCAGCAAGGATTTCGTGGTCGGAGTGACAGCAAATCGGGGGCAACCCCGAGGCGAAAAGCCTCGACTGTATCGAAACCCTCCCACTTCAGTGGCGAGGTTGTTTAGACAAAAGCAAAAAAAGCAGGCATGATATTCACATGAGGTCCCTCGCTCAGGGCCTGCCTGTCGGCGGTCCGCAGAAGAGGCGAAGAGGGCACTGGAGGTAAACTTATGAACATTCTCGTTCCCGTCGACGGCACCGAACACAGCCTGCGCGCCGTTGAATTCCTGACCACCCGCACCGACCTGCTCGGCGCCGCTCCGAAGATCACGATCTTCTTCTCGCAGCATCCCGTGCCGCAGCGCATGATCACGAGCCTCGAACCGCTCACGATCAAGGACTACTACGCCGAGGAGGCCGAAAGCCTCTTCGCGTCCGTGCGCGCCCTGCTCGGCGACACGAAGCTCAACATCGAGATGCACTACGCCGTCGGCTCTCCCGCCGAGGAGATCGTGAAGGAAGCCGACCTCGTCGACGCCGACCTCATCATCATGGGCATCCGCGGGCATTCCGCCGTGAGCAGCTTCCTCTTCGGCTCCGTCTCGAACGCCGTTCTCGCCCACACCCACCGTCCGATCCTGATGCTGCGCGACAAGCTCCCCGAAGGGACCTCGCTTCTTCGCATCGGCATCGCCTGCGACGGCTCCGAATACGGCGAGCGCGCCGTGGACTTCGTGCTCAAGAACCGCGCGCTCTTCGGCTCCGAAACCCGCTACGAGCTTCTCAACGCGGGCCGCTCCACCCATACGATCGGCCTCTCCTCGATGGCAAGCATGATGTCGAGTCCGACGGCCGCCGCCGACATGGTCAAGCTTCGCGGCCAGCACTTCGACGCAGTGATGGCCGCCCTCATGCCCAAGTTCGAGGCCGAAGGCATCAAGCCGCGCCCCGTGCGCCTTGACGGCAACCCCGGCGAAGTGATCGCCGACTACGCCGAAAATACGCCGCTCGACCTGCTCCTCATGGGCTCGCACGGCTACGGCAACCTGCGCTCCGCGCTCATGGGCTCCACCGCCCAGAAGATCGCGGCCAACAGCTCCGTGCCGCTGCTCATCATCCGATAAGCACAATCCGCATGACTGAAAGCGGGCGCCTTCCGATCAGGAAGACGCCCGCGTCTCATTCATGCGTCAATGCATCGACGAAAACCAGAGGAATGACCTCATTCGATGGCGATCATCTTCTTGGCCTTGGCTTCGATCGCCTCCTTCTTCGGGATCGAGATGCTCAGGACGCCGTTTTCGTACTTCGCCTTGACGTCTTCTTCAGTCACGCCCTCGCCCACGTCTCCTCAACGGCCTTTTCAGCGCTGATCGTCAGATAGCCGTCCTTGAGCGTGGCGCTGATGTTCTCCTTGCGGAAGCCCGGAAGCTCAACATCAAGCTCCCAGCTCTTTTCGCCTTCGCGCACGTCGGTCTTCATCAGACGGCCGGCGCGGTTGCCGAAGAGCTTGTCATGACCGTGACGATCGGTCATGCCGGCGAACGGGAACGTTTCATCGAAAAGGTCTTCACCAAAAACAGACGGAAGCAGCATTTTGTTTTCCTTCATTGTCTTCTGCCGTCGACCATGGCGGTGTGCATTCGGAGAAGTGCCTGTGCGGCACCCTTTCGGGCGCCCCGCACCTCTCTCTGAGGACTATATGGAGGCTTCAAGTCTGATTTCAAGCTCGGAAAAAGCGAAACCTTTGCCTAAAGGCAAAAGAAAAGCGGAGTTCGTGCATCAGGAAGGCTCCCCTCCTCTTCAGACGGCTCAAGGATTGTCGAGAGCCTTCGGATATACTCGAAAAATCCTGAAGCTCCCGGAGATGCGTCATGGAAGACGTGAAGGCTCAACTTGCCCTTTTGACACGGGTCGTCACTGACCTTCAGAAAGTCGTGCTCGAACTCAAGGCGGAAATCTCGGCGCTGCGCAGCCAAAGCAGTTTGCCCAAAGCCGTCGAACCGCTCAAAGCAGTCGAAACCCCGCCCGCAACCGCCACGTCAGGCCTCGAGATTCCTGATGAGCCGTGGACGGACGCTGAAGCCAAAACACAAGCCCCATGCGGCAGCACCGGAAAACAATTGGTCAAGACGCCGAAGATTGTTGCGGAAACGGATCTCACTTCACGAGAGAAGGTCGAGCTGTTCGCAGGTCTATTTGCAGGCAGATCCGATGTCTACGCAACCCGCTGGGCCTCCAGGACCGACGCGCAAAAGTCCGGCTACTCGCCGAAATGCACCATGCGTTACACCGAAGGCTGCAGCCTGAAGTGCCACCTGTGCCCGCACCGAGCCTACGAAAAGGTGACTGCCGGGACCTACTACTTCCATCTCAAAGGCGACATCGTGATGGGCGTCTATCCGCTCCTGACGGACAACACCTGCCGATTTGCCGTTCTTGACTTTGATAACAGTGACTGGGAGCGTGACGGCAAAGCCGTCATCAAGACCGCCAGAAAGCACGGCATTCCACTCGTTCCTGAAATCTCCCGATCCGCCTGCGGCGTGCACCTGTGGCTCTTCCTGTCCGTACCCATGCAGGCCGCAGTGGTCAGACGGGTTCTTGAAAGACTGATTGCGCTCACGATCGCCGATGAGGGGCTACTCAAGCTCGACTCCTTCGACCGCATCATTCCCTGTCAGGACGAACTGCCGCGCGGCAACAGCAGCATCGGCAATCTGGTGGCGCTTCCCATGCAGCCTGAAGCCAAGGCGCGCGGTGGTTCATCCTTCATTCGAAGGGACGCCCGCCTTTCATTCATGCGTCAAGCCCGCATGCATCTCAGGACTTCGCGAAGACACCGCGCATGACGGGCCCGACGCGCAGGAGACAGAAGAGCGCGCCTGCGGCCGCAATGGCACCGCCCGCCCAACCGATGTCGGCGATCGAGGCGTGGGTGCTGACGAGGCCGCCCACGAGGGCGCCCGAACCGATGCCCACGTTATAGATGCCCGAATAGACGCTCATGGCAACGGCCGTGCCCGACGGAACGGCACGGATGATGGCCGACTGGAAGACCAGGTTGTAGAGCGTCACCGCAAGCCCCCAGAAGATGCAGAGCAGCACGATCGTGAGTTCGCCGCCGCCCAGAGGTGCCATGAGAAAGAGGCTCGCGACGATGCCGAACACTGAGAACTGCAGGAAGCCGATCGGACGGCGGTCAAAGAAGTGCGAGAAGATCCAGCTGCCGAGAATGCCCACGGCGCCGTAGGCGACGAGCACCCAGGTAATGCGGTCGGGAAGCATGCCGGTCACCTGCGCGAGGAAGGGCTCGATGTACGAGTAGACCGTGAAGTTCCCCGTCATGATGAGCGGCGTCAGGATATAGATGCCCATGAGAGCGGGCCGGCTTAGAAGTGCTGGCACCTTGTCGAGCGCCACGGCATTGCGGCTGTGCACGCTCGGGAAAAAGCGCCAGAGGCAGACGAGCGCAATCGCCGCGACAAGCCCGATGGCGAGGAAGGTCATGCGCCAGCCCAGATAGAGGCCGAGCACGCGTCCGAGCGGCAGGCCCGCGATCATGGCGATGGACGAACCCGCGACCACAAGGCCGAGCGCGGCGGAGGTCTTGTGCTTCGGTGCAACCTCGACGGCAAGCGGGCTCACGACGGACCAGAAAATCGCGTGCGAGCAGGCGACGCCAAGGCGCGACGCGAGGAGAATCCAGTAGTTGGATGCGACGGCCGAGAGCACGTGGCTCGCGACGAAGAGCGCAAGCACCGACATCATGAGGCGACGACACTCCATCTTCGAGGCGAGCAGCATCAGCGGCAGCGACATGAGCGCGACGACCCAGGCGTAGGTCGTCACGAGCCAACCCATCTCGGCCTCGGTGCGGCCGAAGTCACGGCCGATGTCGGTGAGAAGCCCGATCGGAATGAATTCGGAGGTGTTGAAGACGAAGGTGCAGAGCGTGAGCGTCAATACGGGAAGCCAACGCATGAAGAAGGTCTTTTCGCCGGTGTCGGTCATGATGATGTGCGCTTTGATTTTGTCCGGGACTGTCGTTTTCATCCGCAGGCGGGACCTGCGTTTTTTTTTGGCGGATGAGAATCTTAGCGCAGCCGTCCGGCGAAGGCAGCGGCCTGAAGCGGCGTCAATGACGCACATCAAGCCGCTGCGGGAGACTTGCTTTGTGTGAGGAACGAACGGGGCGGGCGGCCTTGCGCCCCACCCCGAATGAAGCTTGAGGGCCGCTCGTCAGGCGTCTTCGCCGGGCAGGCGAACGTCGGGGACGTGCTCCTCGCGTGCGTTCTTCGAGAGGATGAAGTCGAAGTAGTCGCTGATGTACTCGCGGGGCGAGCCGATGAGCTCGTTGCCCACGAGCACGTGGATGAAGATCGACTGGATGAGCGGCGCGACGAGGACGACGGGACGGTTGCGCACGAAGTCGGGGACGTCCTCCTTCTCGAGCATGCGGGCAAGAAGGCCGTCATTTCTGAAGACAGGCACGAAGAGCCTCGCGTAAAGGTCGTGCATGATCTCGGGCGAGCGCAGGCCCTCGGCCCAGACGAGTCGGAAAACGCGCAGGTTGCGCTTCGAGCGCGGCGTGCCGTCGGTGAGCGGCGCGACGACCTTCATGAGCCTATCCTTGAGGGGAAGGCCCTCGTTTTCGGAGCTCGTCACGTTTTCGAGGTTGCGGTGCATGACGCCCGCGATGCCTTCGGCAAGCGCGTGCAGGAGTTCCTCCTTGCCCTTGAAGTAGTTGTAGATCGTCCCCTTGGCGACGCCCGCGCTGCGGGCGATGTCTTCCATTCGGGTGGCGGCAAAGCCCCTTTCCTCGAAGCAGTCGAGGGCCGCCGAAAGGATGCGGCGGCGCTTGTCTTCAGTCTTGACGGCCATGTCCGGTTGACTCCCTTTTCAAAAGTTTCTTGTCTTCGGCGCAGATCACGAGATCTTGTGCCTGAAGAGATAGGTTGCGAGGCTCATCGAGCCGAGCCCCACGAGAGCGACGGGCCAGACGAGCGGCAGGATGTCCATGAGGCCCGCGCCCTCGAAGTAGACGGCGCGGATGGCCTGGATGCTGTAGCGAAGCGGATTGAGGATCGTAGCGGTCTGCATCCAGTGGGGCATGGCGCGCACGCTCGTCATGAGGCCCGAGAGGATCACCATCGGGAGCATCATCACGATGATCATGACGATCGACTGCTGGATGTTGTCCGCAACGGCCGAGACGCCAAGACCCAGGCCCACCATGCAGAGGCTGAATCCAAAGATCACGAGGCCGAGCAGCAGGAACGAGCCCTTGAAAGGAAGCTCGAACCAGAGGAAGCCGATCGCGAAGATCAGGAAGGCCTGTCCGCAGGCGATGAGGGTCGGCATGACGGCCTTGCCGATCAGGATCTCGATGCTGTCGGCGGGCGTCATGAGCATCATGTCGAACGAGCCGTCCTCGCGCTCGCGCGAGACCGAGAGACCGGCAAGCAGCAGCACCTGAATGAGCGCGAGCACGGGAATGAGGCCAGGCACGATCGTGTAGCGGGTGATCCCGTTCTCATTCCAACGCGCGCGGTCGCGCACCTCGACGGCGAGCCCGCCGCCGTGCTTCGCGTTGACCTGCGTCGCGATCGAGCTGATGTAGCCGTAGGCGATGCCCGCGGTCGTGGAGTTGCGGGCGTCGGAGACGACCATCATCTCGCCCTTGCGGTCGAAGTCGTTCGGGAAGTAGACCCCGACGAGCGCCTCACTCGAGTCGATGCTCTTCTCGAAGTCGGCGAGCGAGACGGCGTTTCGCTTGAGGTCGAAGATGCCGTTGCCCGTGATGCCGCGCACGATTTCGGCCGAGGCCGACGAGTGCGACTCGTCAAGAAGCACCCAGGGCACGCGCTCAAGGTTGAAGGTCGCGCCGTAGCCAAAGAGAATGGCCTGCAGGAACACAGGCGCGATGAGCACCATGCGCGAGCCCTTGTCGCCGAACGTGACGGCGAACTCCTTCACGACGATGGCGAAGATGCGGTTGAGAGACGCGCGCACGTCCCGCCAGAGGGACTTCAGCATGATGCGCCTCCCTTCGGTTCGGACTTGTCGGGGACCGTCACAGGCGGGCGCTTGCGCAGGACCCGCACGGCCATGCAGAAGAAGAGCGCGGCCCAGCAGCAGAGGATCCCGACGTTGCGCCACAGGATCGGACCGTCGCCCGCCAGGAAGCACTGCTTGAAGGCCTCGACGGCGTAGGTGGGCGGCAGGAGCCTGCCGACGAACTCGATCCAGACAGGGACGCTCCTCAGATCGAAGAGGAAGCCCGAAAGCATCAGGCTCGGCATGTAGGCGAGCACGACGGCGAGCTCGATCGCGAGGAACTGGTTCTTCACCTTGGCGGAGATGAAGAGGCCGAGCGCCGTGCCCATGGCGGTCAGGGTGAGCAGGATGGCGAGCACGCCCGCGATGCTTCCCCTGAGCGGCTGTCCGAAGACGAGGAAGCTCGTGCAGAGCGAGAGGAGCGAGCCGCCGAAGGCGATCGTCCAGTAGCTGAGCCACTTCGCGAGGAAGATCTCAAGGGGCGAGGCCGGCGTCGCGAAGATCGCGGCCATGGTGCCGCGCTCCCATTCGCGCGCGATCACGATGGCGCTCATCATGGTGGACGCTGCGCCCACGACGATGACGAGGATGCCCGGTACGAGGTACCAGGTCGAGATGCTCGCCTCGTTGAACCAACTGCGGGACGCGAGCGACTTGACGGGCCCAGCCGAGACGCGCGAGACGACGGCGGGCTCGATCATGCCGTTCGATACCATCTTCGTGACGGAGCTGTTGAGCTGTCCGAGCACGTAGCTCTTGAAGAGCGTCGCGGAATTGCTGTCGACGCCGTAGACCGTGAGGCCGAGCTCGGCCGCCTCGCCCTGCTGGGCGTTGGCCGCAAAGCCCGCCGGAATCGTGAGGATGCACTCGACCTCGCGGGCCTCAAGCGCCTTTTCGGCGGGCGCCTTCGCGTAGAAGACCTTCGCGTCGAAGTACGGATTCGCGGTGAAGTCGACGGCAATGCGCTGCGCGACGGGCGTGCGCTCCTCGAGGACGATCGCGACGGGCACGTCCTTCATGTCCATCGAGATGCCGAAGCCGCAGACGAGCAGCATGAAGAGCGGCAGGAAGACGCCGATGACGAGCGCAGACGGATCGCGCCCGATCTGGTGCCACTCCTTGACGATGAGCGCCAGACATCTGGAAGCCGAAAAGCGCAGCAGTCCTGTTTTTCTCGCGGCGGTCATGATGCGGCCTCCTTTTTCCTCACAGCTCGGGCGGCTTCGACGATGGCGATGAAGGCGTCCTCGATCGAGCGGATCGTGCGGCCCGGCGCATCCTTGGCGGCGAAGGCGCGCACCTCACCGGGCGAACCCAGCGCCAGAATGCGACCCGCGTCCTGGATGAGGAAACGGTCGCAGTACTCTGCCTCCTCCATGAAGTGAGTCGTCACGACGATCGTCGTACCTGCGGCCGCAAGCTTCGTGAGACTGCGCCAGAAGGCGCGGCGGGACGCGAGGTCGGCGCCCGAGGTCGCCTCGTCAAGAAAGAGGATCTTCGGATGGTGAAGAAGCGCGCAGGCGATCGACAAATCGCGCTTCGCACCCACGGGCAGCGACTTGGCAGGCATGCGCCTGTAGGCCGAAAGCCCGTAGCCGCGCATCGCCTCGGCGACGCGGCGGGTGAGCCTCGGACCCCAGAAGCCGTAGCTTCGCCCGAAGTAGCGCAGGTTCTGCTCGACCGTGAGCTTGTCGTAGAGGGAGAACTTCTGGGCGACGTAGCCGATCTCGGCGCGCACCTCGGCCTTGGCCTCGCGAAGATCCCAGCCCACGACCTCGATCTCGCCGCCCGAAGGCGCAAGAAGGCCGCAGAGCATGCGGAAGGTCGTGGTCTTGCCCGCGCCGTTGGGGCCGAGCAGACCGAAGATCTCTCCGCGCTTCACGTCAAAGGTCGTGTCAGCGACCGCCACGAAGCTGCCGAACGTGCGCGAAAGATCGCGCGCGCGGATCGGCACGTCGCCCGTGTCAAGCCGCCCCGGATCGTCGGGGTCGGGCGCTGCGGACGAGGCGGCGTCGTCGGCGCGCACGGTCTCCATCGTGAAGGTGAGGAGCGCATAGGCGTCCTCCATGCGCGGCGCACGTTCGAGAACGTCGAAGTCGGGAACGGTCCCCGTCTCGTCCCTGCGAAGCGCGAGTTCGACCTCGCGCTCGGCGAATTCGCGGGTGTTTGGGGCGTTGAGCAGCAGGTCGATGCCGCCGTCGCGGGGGACGGCGTCGAGAAAGACCGACTTTTCGGGGGCGGGCGAAACCTTGAGCATCATGCGGCGCGAGAGCGACTTCCTCTCGGCGTCTGAAAAACCCGAAAGATCGAGCGCATAGGTGCGGCCCTTCGTGCGCCCGAGAAGCTCCGCGGGCGTGCCCGAGCCGATGATGCGACCCTCCGACATGCAGAGCACCCAGTCGGCCGACTCAGCCTCCTCGAGATAGGCGGTGGAGAAGAAGCACGTCGTGCCGCCCTGCCCGACCATGCGCCGGATCACGGCCCAGAGCTCGCGGCGCGAGAGCGGGTCGACGCCCACGGTGGGCTCGTCGAGGAGAAGGAGCGCGGGCGCGCGCACGAGCGCGACGGCCAGCGCGAGCTTCTGCTTCATGCCGCCCGAGAGCTTGCCCGCAGGGCGGCCCTCGAAGCCCTCAAGGCCCGTGAGCGCAATGAGGCTCGCGTAGTACGCCTCGATCGTCATGTCTTCGGGAGGCTTCGCGCCCCTGAGCGCACCGAAGAGCTTCATGTTCTCCATGACGGAGAGGTCCTTGTAGAGGCCGAGCGTCTGCGGCATGTAGCCCACGGCGTTGACGAAGTCCTCGTCGTCGGGGTCCGGAGTGCGCCCGAGCACGCTGAGCGAGCCTGAGTCCTGGCCCACGAGCCCGCAGATCATCTGCATGAGCGTCGACTTGCCCGCGCCGTCGGGACCGATGAGCGCGACCAAGCGCGCCTCGGGCGGTACGGCGAAGGTGACGCCGTCGACCGCACGCACGGGCTCGCGTCCGTCCTCGGACGCAAAGACCCTGCAGAGCGCCGACGCTTCAATGACGGATGTCGTCATGACGTGCTTTCCTCCAGCGGCGGATTCAGGGCGCGAAGTCCACGGTCACGGGCTGGCCGAGACGCAGGCGGTTGCCCGGATCCTCGACGTTGAGCCTCACCTCGTAGACGAGCACCGTGCGCAGGTCCTGCGTCGCAACGGTCTTGGGCGTGAACTCGGCCTCGCTCGAGATGTGGCCCACGCGGGCCTTGAGCGGCTCGGTCGTGTCGGTCATCACGAGCGCCTCGGCGCCTTCCTGCACGTACTTGAGCTGGGTCTCGGAAACGTAGGCGCGGACCCACTTCGGATCCATGATGCTGATCTGATAGACGGTCCTCGCGGCGGAGGCCATGTCGCCCGGCTCGGCCATGCGCGTGCGCACGACGCCGTTGACGGGCGAGACGAGAACGGCGGCCGTCTCGATCTGATAGGTGAGCGAGTCGACGGCGGCGCGGCCCGCATCAAGGGCGGCCTTCGTTTGGCGGACCTCGTCGGGACGCAGACCCGCGACCTTGAGTTCGTAGACCGCACGCGCGCTCGCAGCCTGCTTTTCAAGCACAATGCGGCTCCAGCGCGCGTTGTCCACGTTCTGAGCCGTCGTGGCGTTGGCCTTCCAGAGCTTGAGCTGGCGGTCCTCGGTCTTTCTTGCAAGCGCAAGATTGCTCTCCACCGCATCGAGCTCGGCCTTCGCGGAACAGATCTCCTCCTTGCGGAAGCCCTCTTCGGCCAGACGCCACTGGGCGTCAAGCCCTTCGGCCTGCGCTTCTGCGCGACGGCGCTCGATCTCGAGCGCACGCGTGTCGAGGCGCCCGGTCACGTCGCCCGCCTTCACGGCCTCGCCTTCCTCCCTGAGAAGCTCGGCGATGCGCCCGCTCCCCTCGAAGGCCTGGGACACCTCGCGCGCATCCACGCTGCCCCAGGCCACGCTCGGCTTCGCCTCGCGGCTCTTCTGCCACTCTGCGAAGCCCCAGCCTGCTCCCGCCGCGACCGCCGCCGCAACGACCAGCACCACGGCCTTCTTTCCAACCGCCATTTCAAGCCTCCTTGAGGGCGGATTCATTTTGAATCGCCCGGTTCATTTTCTTAAGGAGACTATAACACCGTTCCAGCCCATTTTGAACCCGTCGGTCACCTTTGTTTTGTACTGACCGGCCATTTCACAATGAGGGTGCAAAAGGCCCCTCCCGGCCCCTATTCGGACGCGGGGAGAGGCCTTTTCGAGGTTCTGGTGACGGTGCGGGAAGGTCAGCCGCGGGCGGCCTTCGCGCGCTCGGCGAGGCGGTCGGCGAGGCCCGAGACGCGCACGGTGCGGTTCTCGACGGAGGCGTTGAGGACCCGCTCCGTGCCAAAGATGTCGACGGAGCGCTTGGTGCGGGTGACGCCCGTGTAGAGGAGCTCGCGGGTGGCGAGGCCCGAGGCGGGGTCGGTCGGCAGGAAGACGGCGACCTCGGGGAATTCGGACCCCTGGGACTGGTGGATCGTCATGGCGAAGGCCGTGTCGTGCGCAGGCATGAGCGCGGGCGGCATGCTGCGGTCGGCGTCGAAGAAGACGGCGCGTAGGTCGCCGTGCTCGTCGGGGAGCACGATGCCGACGTCGCCGTTAAAGACGCCGAGGATGTCGTCGTTGCTTCGGATGATGACGGCGCGGCCGGGATAGTTCCAGCGGTCCTCGGCGAAGGTTTTGAAGTCTGCGCCGGCGAGCGCCGTCCTGACCTTAGCCTCGGCCCAGGCGTTGATGCCCTCGACGCTCTGCGGGCCGCGGCGCTGGGCACACAGCGGCCTGAAGGTCTGGAAGATCTCCCAGAGGGCGCGGCCCGCGGCCTTCAGGTCGTCGGCCTTCGGCTCGGGGCGCGTGACGACGCGCATGTAGTCGATGAGCGCGGCCGTGTAGCGCGAGAAGCGTTCCTCGAGCCACGCGGTGGCAGCGGGCGCCAGGCCGTAACCGCCTTCGCCCTGCGGCATGGCGTCGTCCCAGGCGATGCGCCAGTCAGGGTCGCCGTCGGTCTGCGCGTCGGCCAGCAGGCGCTTGACCGTCGTGCAGGCGGTGGAGCTCGAAATCCCGCCGTCGTGATTGATCGCGGCGGCAAGCTTGGCGATGACGGAGCCTTCGGCGAAGCGGCGGCTCGTCTTGAGGTCGACCGTGCTTGCGGCAAGCGCGCCGTCGGTGGCGGAGATGTCCGCAAAGACGGCGCCCGGTCCCACGGCGGCGAGCTGGTGCTTGTCGCCAAGGATGATCACGCGCGTACTCTCCGAGACCACCTCGAAGAGGCGGGCCGCCAGATGGATGTCGACCATCGAGGCCTCGTCGATGATGAGCACGTCGGCGGGAAGCGGATTGTCCGCCGAGGGCTTCTCGCCCGAAGGCGTCTTCTTGACGAGCCACTTGTGGATCGTGTGCTCCTCGACGCGTCGCGGGGCGCCCTGAGCCGTCTCCTCGGAAACGACCTCCTTCATGCGCGGGAAATTGCCCGCGATCGGGCCCTGGGTCATCGCGACGATCGACTGGCGCATGCGACTCGTGGCCTTGCCCGTCGGAGCGGCAAGATAGATGGAAAGGTCCTTGTTCTCCTCGAGCAGACACTCAAGGATGAGAACCACGGTGGTCGTCTTGCCAGTGCCGGGACCGCCCGAAATCACCGCAAGGCGGTTCTCGAGCGCAAGCCTCACGGCCTTGGTCTGGAGTTCGTCGGCGTGCAGGGCGCCCGTGAGCTTCTCGACGAGCGCGGCCGTCACCTCGGGAAGCGTGCGCGGAGGCTTCGAGGCGATCCGCACGAGCGCAGCCGCAAGGCGCTGCTCCTCGGCGAAGAACCTCGCAAAATAAAGTCGGGAGGCAAGCCCGCCTGCGCCTTCGTCGAGCATGAGGGGCGCCAAGGGGCGCGCGCCCTCTGCGGGTGCACCCGCAGCGGCAAGCCCCCAGCGGGCGAGCTCTTCGAGATGCGCGCGGATGTCCGCGTCGTACGCCTCCTCGTCCTCCCCGACCTCAAGGCCCATGCGGCGCGCAACGTCGAAAAGCCTTACGCAGACGCTGCCGCGGTCGTCGGCGCCCGCGAAGGCGGACGTGACGGCACGCATGAAGACGTGCATGTCCTCGCCGAAGGGCTCGAGCCCCTGCGCCTCGCGCGCACGGTCGGCGATGCGAAGAAGCGACTCGCCGAACTCCGCAAGCTTGGGCGGGAGTGTGCGGCCGGGATCGTTGGTGGTGATGTTCGTCATTTCTGCTCCCATTCAGGCAGGAAGAGTTCGTCAAGGCGGGCGATCCTTTCGGCGCCCACGGGGTCGTATACGACGCCCTGGATGCCTTCGGGGCCTCGCCGGGCATCGGCGCTGACGCCGCGCAGGAACACGTAGCAGGCGCCACCGAGGAGTGAGTCGTCGTAGTCGCGCCCGAGCCTCGCCTTGAGGAAGCGCCTGAGCGCCACAAGGTAGATGAGGTACTGGAGACGGTAGCGGTGCACGCGCATCTCGTCGGACATGACATGCTGCGTGAAGTCGGCCTGCGTCCTCACGAAGCGGGTGATCGCATTGCTCTTCCAGTCGAGAATCCAGAACCTGCCCTTCGCGCCGAACGCAAGGTCGATGAAGCCCGTGAGGAAGCCCGAGAGGTCGTCGTCCGAGAGGTTCGGAATCGCGTACATATCCCCGAACCTCTCAAGCGTATCCTTGAGGTCCGACGCGCTGAGTCCGTCCCGCATGCGCAGGAGGAACGGCATTTCGGAGGCTCGCTCCGTCATCTTCACGTCGCGCAGGCGGATGCCGGGCAGGATCTCGGCGTTGACGACGTCGTAGATCATGCGCGCGGCCTCTCCGACGGCCTTGTCGAGCGAGGCCTCATCGGGGAAGGAGAGGAACTGTTCGATCCGGCTGCGGGCGATGCTGCGGCGCAGCGCATCGGCCTCGGGCGTATCGGGCGCAACTGCGGGAAAGTCGGCGATCTCAAGCATGCCGTGCATCGCGTCACCCGCCTTCGTGCCGCGCGGGAAGGCCAGAATGCCCTCGAGCGGACCGGCCGACTGCTTTGGACCGAACCAGGCGACTTCGTCGTCGGTGACGGAGCGGTTGATGCTTGAGAACGAGCTCACGCGCCACTTCGGCAGGATGGGCTTCGCGTGATCGACGCCGAGATCGGTATCGAGCGCGGGCGGCGCGACCGTAATGTCGTCGGCCGTCTCCGTAAGGAGCGTCTCGATCTCGACGCAGCGCACGCCGGGCAGGCTGCCGAGCTCCCGGAAACTGTCGAGCACGATGTCGCGATCCGGCTCGAGCGAGCCCGTGAGCGCCATGAAGTAGGCGTTCTTCCTGTAATTCCCGTGCCAGCCCGTAGACGTTCTGTTTTGTGGCACCACGAGCACGAGCCGGCACGCCGCACGGGTCATGGCGACGTAGGCAAGGCGCACGAGCTCCTCCTTGCGCTTGACCTTGAGCGCATCGGACTCCTGCACCTCCCCGTGGGTGATCGAGAGCTCCATGCCCGAAGCGTTGCTCTGCTTGAAGACGGAGCGCTTCTCCCCCTTCATGACGGCCATGGACTCGGCACTCGGCAGATAGACGATCGGATACTGCAGGCCCTTGCTCGAGTGAATGGTCTCGACCGTCACGAGGTTCGCGTCGGAGGCAAGGCGCAGGTTGCGCGTCTCGCCGCCCTTTTGCGCCCTGGCGGACTCGAACCAGCTCAGCAGGCCTGCAGGCGTCGCATACTTCCTGCCCGCCTCGTTGAGAAGCTCGATGATGTGCGCGTAGTTCGTGAGGCGCTGCTCGCCGCCCTCGACGGGCAACAGGCGCTCGGCGAGGTGCTCCTCGTCGATGAAGGCCGAGAGCGCAGCCGCCGCACCCGCACGACGCCAGCGGGCGACGCCCGCCTCAAGGCGCTCGCGAAGGTCCGAGCGCGCCTGCTCGTCCTGGTCGCAGAGCTCGGAGAGCGTGGCGGCCATGAGACGGGTCGCCCTGAGCGCCGTGAGCACGCGCTCGACGCCGGGCTCGGCGAAGGCGTGCAGCAGGCAGAGCATGTCGTGCGCCTCCTCGGTCCTGAAGACGTCGTCGTTGCTCTTCATGACGACGCGCACGCCTCGGCGGGCGAGCGCCCGCTTCACATTGTCGACGTGACCGCGCTTCTGCACGAGGATCGCAATGTCGCGGGCCTCGACGGCGCGAAGAGCAATGGTCTTCGCCACGGGCTTCTTCGTCTCGCCGTCCTCGACTTCGATCACGACCGAGCCGATCACATGGTCGTCGGGACCTG
>ENA-ORLU01001834-ORLU01001834.1-human-gut-metagenome-genome-assembly--contig:-NODE-1834-length-14305-cov-2.789710_pt1 | contig 14305 bp, 8 predicted proteins | sample MGYA00243009_ERZ508833 | MGnify/ENA primary metagenome ERZ508833 (study PRJEB26277, sample SAMN04329763) | human gut metagenome | biome: human-associated habitat | host: Homo sapiens | place: USA...
GTTACTGTGTAGGTATAGTTTACAGTTCCGTCATGTCCTTCTACCTTGCAGTCACCGGTTACCTGTGCTTTTGCACTCAGTGTTACGGTCTTGCTGTCTGCTACGCCAAGATCAATCGTCTGATCTGCAACACCTGTGATCTCGCCAACTACACAGGAGCAAACAATTTTTGCAGTTTTCGGGAATGTCTTGGTAACGGTCATGGTCTTTCCGTCTGCTGAAATCGTAACGGTTGCACTGTCTACGCTTGGTTTGCTGATGTCGGTAAATTTAAATCCGGAACGAGCCGTGTATACGGTTGTTGCAGTATATGCTGTCTCTCCGGCAAACTTGGCATCTTTTTCAAGAGCAGTACCGTTTGCTGACCATGTTGTCACTGCTGTGTATGGAATTGCAGAAATATCAGCATCTGGTGCCACCTTTTCCAGAGCGGCCTTGATCTCATCATAAGATTTTGTCAGACCTTCTGAATAATCGGTGCCTTTGTAAAGTTTGATATCTGCAATCTTACCATCTACCTGATCCAGTGTGGAGTATTTAACACCGTTTCCATCTGCCTCGTGGTTTGTACTCTTTTCAGTATTGTATCCGATTGTAAAGATACTGGATGCATAAGATTTAAATACAACCTGGTATCCATCTGATGCATTTACTCTTCCCGGTGTAGCTTCACCAGCTTTTCCATCTACATAAAGCTGCATATTTGTTCCGGTATATACCAGTGCGATATCATGCCACTCTCCCCAGAAGGTATCGGCATCATATTTATACTGTACCTCCGGCCATTTACCTTGTGCATCGCAGCAGTACAGGATCACGCGGTCGTGTGCACCGGCTACCTGGATACCATACTGAGAATCCATCTTACCAAGGATGTTTACAACTTCATCAGTTTTATTCTTCAGTTTTACTTTTGTGCGAAGAACCATCGGTGTATCGCCGGATACATCAAATTTATCATTGTTTGCTCCGTTGTTCGGTGCAGTCAGTCTTCCCTGGAATGCCAATACGCCGCCATCTTCAACGACCGTTGTCGGAACGTCATCTTTCACTTCCAGTGTAGCCGGTTTCGCAGACTGGTCTTCCATTGCAACATAGCTTGGTACTACTGCAGTTTCTCCGGCTACCGGTGCTGTATAAGAAAGCCTCGGTGCTGTGATCACAGAATCTTCGGTAACTGGCGGAGCCGGTGTTTCAGCTTTTTTCAGTGCTTTGATCGCATTTGCCAGTGTATCTGCGATTTTCTGAACATCCTCATCTTTTGTCTCATCGGTAACAGCATTTGCTGCTGCCAGAGCTTCTTCGAACACTTTGTAAGAATCTTCTGTATATTTATCAGCGGATTCTACTTTTTCTGCATCTGCAAGTGCTGCCGCAAGAGCTTTGCGTGCCTCGGATTCTGACGGAGCTGCATCCTTTTCACCGATCACGCCGAATTCTGCTGCGTTAATGTATTTACTTGGCTCAGCACCGGCTGTCTTGATGACTTCAACTTTTACATCTGTGACATCTGCGTATTCTGTGCCAAATTCTAATGTTTTTTCAGCAAAGTTCTGATCTGCACCTTCTGCATCTTTCTTTACATAAGTCCATGCAGTATCACCTTCTGCCTTTCCTGCCGGAGTCCAGCTTGTACCGTTGTCTGTGGATACAAAAACTTTGCATTCAGAAATCGCACCACTTGCAATATTTCCTGCATTATCATAAAGATTTCTCGGTATGTAAGTAAATGCTTTCACCGTTGTAGCTTTTGCCAGCGTAATAGTATATGTATTATTACCGGTCAGTTTCCCGTCTGCATAAGTTGCCTTTGGTTTGGATGGATCGCTCCAGTTTGTATGCCAGTAGGTATCCGTTTTTCCATCGAGTGCATTACTTGTTGCACCATCTTCACCTTGATTATCGTGTATCCGCTCTTCACTGTCGGCCTTACCAGTCAGCCCTTCCAGTTTTCCGTACTCTTTATCTGATGGTTTTGTTGTCTCTGCCGGTACGCTGAAAACCAGAGTCAGAGTCATGGTTTTTCCTTTCTCTGGTATAACTACATCTGATGCATTTACAGCAACTTCTTTCTCTCCAACCTGGATTTTCTCCGGAATACTAGTTTCATCAAATATATTTCCTTCTTCTGCTTTCAGAGCGATTGTTAAAGTATAATTCTGTCCGGCTTCAAATTTTGTTACTGTGTTGCCATCAGAATCTGTCCATGCAGTTGCAACGGTGTATCCTTTCGGATCAGTCGCAGTTACGTCAGCAGGTTTCTCCCCTGTTACAGGTGCGACTGCTGTAAGTACAGGTTTACTGATGACTTTATCTTCTGCAACAACTTCTTCTGCTTTATAAATATCAATCGCTGCGGCATTAATATAGGCATCTGTCTGATCGCCTGCTGAATGTTTTACTTCGATACGGATATGTTTTGCTGTTTCCGGCGAGAATGTCACATTTTTTTCATCAGAATTATTCTCCCAATCTGCTGTTGCCACCTGCTTCCAGTCTGTGATCGCAGAAACGTCATTAACATCTGCATTGGAGATATAAATATTGGCAGCGGTAATTCTTCCGTTTGCAACACCATTTCCTGATCCCGATCCCTGACGAGGCAGATAAGCAATCTTTCCGATCGTTTCAGAGCCTGCAAGGTTGATATACAGATTGTTTCTGGAAATCAGTTCAGTCGGAGTAGTCATCGTTCCAGGACGTACTATTTCAGTAAATCCTTCATCTGCGGCAACTGTTCCGCCGTTTCCGCCCCAGCTTGAATGGTATCCTGTAGCTTCATTGTTATCCACAAGATTCTTCAATGCTGCATCGCCCTGGGAGGAACACTCTGCTTTTGCCAAAATATTGCCACTGTCTATTTTTGTATTGTCATCCCTGTATACATAAAGTTCTTTGCCGGAAATAAAAGTATTGTTCGGATTACCTGCAGTGTTCAGTACTTCTATCTTAATTTCTTTCACATCACTTATTGCATCTGTAAATTCTATCGTTGCTTTACTTTCTGTAAAACTCAACGTATATGGATCTTCCTGTACTTTCTTGAATTCTGCATTTTCGGCTGATGTCTTATAATAAATATTGCATTTTTTAATCGTACCATTATTGCCTGCACCATTTGAAACATATTCCAATTTTTTGACAGTTGATGCTTCAGTCAAAGTCAAGGTGATATTGTTGTTCGAATTCATGATAACTTCGCCGCCCTGTTTAACCGGCTGATTATCACCTTCCCATGCTGAATGCCAGTAGTCGTCTGGGTTTCCATTTAATACAGCATTCATTGTATTTGTTCCATCAGCACAATCTGCTGAAGCTGTCAGACCCTCTGTAAGTTTTGTATAATTATAATTCTTTGTTTCTGCTTCTTCCGAAGCCGCCAGAGCACTCAATGCTCCAAGTCCGGATACCGGTGCACTTGTCACAACCATAGTACCTACCAGTAATCCTGCTAAAACCTGTTTGAATTTCATACGTTTTTACCTTTTCCTTTCATAAATATTTATGGCAGACATCTGTATCGCTGTCTGCTTCTCCCTGTGGTAACTGCTGTTACTGCACTGTGAAACATCTCATGCTGTTCCACTCTTATTTTATTCCAAGACTTCTTCGCCTCAAAATCAGGTATAGTATACTTTTCATTCTATTTCAAGTCTTTTTGTAATTTATCACCAATATTGCGTTTCTGTTTTATTATTTGTGCTGCTTTTTTAATTATTTTCTGCTATTTCCTGCATTTTTCGTGCATATCAAAACCATTTTTTTGAGAATTCTTTTGCTGCACAGGTATATCAAAAGCAGGTGTATCTGCTTTATACCGCTGATACACCTGCCTGTTTTTTAAATCATATACTATATGCCGGATATCACACCAGTTTGACGTAAATTACTCAATCGGATCTGTTTCAATGATAAATTTCACATTGCTGTCCACACCGGATGCTTTTCCACTGAAAGTATCATATGTGCACTCATCAGAGCTGAGTGCTTTGATGCGGTCGATCACCGTGAGCAGATCATCTTCTACGGTTTCTTTGAGTTTCTTGGTGCCTTCTTCTTCGAATTCAGAAGTTCCGTCTGCCAGTTCTTTTGCTCCGTCTGCCAGCTGGCTGATACCATCTGCTACCTGTCCGCTTGCGGTCTGAAGGGTACCGGCTCCTGTGAAGAGCTCATCTACGCCGGAAAGCAAGGTTGCAGAGCCATCTGTCAGAGTTGCATTATTAGATACCAGGGTAGATGCTCCTGCCGAAAGCTGCGTGGAAAGCTGAGATACACCGCTTGCCAGCTGTTTGGTTCCTTTCTGCAGTGTCTTGACCCCTGCATTCAGTACCGGTGCGTTCTGTTTCAGTTCTTTTGCTCCGGATGTAAGCTGATCGTTGTATGAGCCAAGTGAATCGAATCCGCTCAGCAGACTTGCGATTCCGGCTCCCGCACTCGGAAGAGATGCAGTCTGTGTTTTCAGAGTCTTTACATTTCCGGCAAGTGTATCGATTGCAGCATCCAGTCCCTGCATGCCTGTATTCAGTACTTTGACACTGGTTGTCAGCTGTGTCATCGGTGCTTCCGGAATGCTCACACCGGAAAGTGTTGCCAGTTTTGTCTGCATGCCATCCAGTTTTGTGCTCATCTGTCCAGCTGCACTCTGAAGGGTCTCAAGGCTGGTCTTCATATTCTGAAGTGTTGCAGTCAGTGATGCCGTGTCGATACCCGGCATGCTGATTTCGACATCCGGTGCCGTTACCTGATCTACCGCTGTCACGCCAGTAGTATCTGCAGATACGGTGGTATCCACTTTGGATACGCTCGGCAGATTTGATTTTGCAGCGGTCAGAGAATTTACCAGATCTGTATTGCCGGCTGCCTGTGCTGCTGCAATCGCTGTATCAAGAGCGGCTCTTGCACTCTCAATCTGACCATTCGCCGTGTCAATCTGACCATTTGCCGCTGCCACCTGGCTGTTTGCACTTTCAACTGCAGAATTCACAGAGGATTTTGCTGCATCGAGTTTGCTGTTGCGGTCTGCAATCTGTGCATTGACATTCTGAACGGATGTGCCCATTGCTGTTGTGATCGCAGTCTGTGCCTGTGTCTGTAAAGTAGTAAGGGCAGTGCTGATTGTCTGAAGCTGTGCTGCCAGTGACTGTCCGTCTGCCATCAGCTGTGCTGCCGGTGCTTTGATGGAGCTGTCTACTGCACCTGAAAGTTCTTTGCCCTCTGTAATCAGTTCACTTCCTGTCTGAGCAAGTCCGTTAACCTGTGATGCCAGTCCGGACAGACTTTCAAGAGAACTCTCAAGCTGTGCCGTTCCGGCTGCCAGAGCAGAAGAAGCCGCCTTGAGATCTTCCTGTGTACTGCCTTCTCCGTCCATTGCGGCATACATCTGATCGATCGCTGTGCTCACCTGTGAAAGACCTGTTGTCAACGGTTTCAGTGCTTTTGCACCGTCTGCCAGTTTCTTTTCACCTGCGATGTAAGAAGTCACACCGTCTGCCAGTGTGGAGGTTCCTTTTGTATAGGTCTGTACACCGGATACGATGCTGTTTACACCATTTTTGTATTCTGTTACTTTTCCGGTCATAACACCCTTGCTTCCGAGATATTTCTGGATACCCTGATTCAGCTGTTCTGCACCCTGTGTATACGCGTTGATTCCGCTGTCCAGCTGTTTTGCACCGCCGTTCAACTGATCGATACCATCCTTTAAGGTCTGGATTCCGTCATCAAACTCTCCATATTTCTCATTCAGAGTATCTGCACCGTCAGACAGCTCTTTGGAACCATCAACTAGTTTCAGTGCAGCATCCTCGAGATCATCCAGGGCATCTGTCAGCTCATCGGTATCCGAGATGCTGTCCACATCCAGCTGTTTTAAAATGTCCGTCATTGCTACGGTGAAGGTGGAGTCCATCTCGAAATCCGTTACATCCGCTGTAATCTCCAGACTCTCCGGAAGTGTGATATCTTTTTCCTGATCTTTGGAAAGGTTCAGGCTTTCTTTTAAACCTGGCATTGCCACACCGATCACAATATTTCTGCTTCCATCGGATACCACTTTTCCATTGTCGATCACAATGTTGGAGAAATGTTCATCCGGAAGGATCATTCCGGTCACCATAACAAATGGATTATAAATATTTTCTGTCTTGCCGTCGATTTTTGTTGTTGTTTTTGCTTTGTTTTCATAATTTACCTGAATCTTCAGCTTTCCGCTCTTGCCGACCAGATCATTTGGATCTGTTTCTACACCATCCAGAAAATATTTAAGCTTTACAGATACCGGAAGTTCTTTGCTTGTAGTACCCTGATAATAAATATCGGAACCGTCTGCCTGCCAGCTCATGGAGTCACCGCTTCCGGTGTAAGTTTCATCGCCCTTTACATTCTCGATATCCTGCAGATCGGATTTGTCTTTTATCGTACTGTCACCATTGCTGTTTTTCAACCAGTTTGATACGGTAACGTCTGTCGTATTTCCGGATGCATCCGCATTGACATAAACGGTTTCTTCTTTTGATACATCTGCGGCAGCTGCACTTACCGGCACGCCACCCATTACAGCAGCCATTCCCACTGCAATTCCTCTATAAACAACTTTTTTTGTATTTACATTTTTTCTGATTTTTTTTGCCATGATCTATTACCTCCTGCTGCCGCCTCTTCTGCGACATTTTCTAAGCCAGCTCCTCTTTTCACGTGACATTATATGCTTTGCGGCTTTTATATTTCATTAGTCACTATTGAGATGATGTATAATTTTTCGACACATTTACGGAAGTGTACAATTTTTTTACATCGCCGCTTCCTTTGCCTATTTTTCTTCTTTCTAAGAAGTAGTATAGTAGAAAGAAGTTAAGAATACTATAGGGTTTGTTTGTGTTTTTTTCTCATAAATAAAAAAGAAGGTGATATTTTGAATACACAGGACGTAACACGCTCCGTTATCCGTCTGGAACTTGCAAGAGCTTTTCGCGGTATGGAAAGTAATCCGAAACGAACGCTCCGCAAACTGGCAGATCTCGGAAAAGTATGTGCCAGAGGATCGGTGCAAAAAGAAATATTCGGCATTTTTCAGCAGTGTCTCAGATATAAAGACAGTCCTTATTTTTCTGTTATGCAGAATCTCGTCAGAAATGTATCGGCAGAAAATCTGACTACTTTCGGTATGAACCTCGGTTACAACAGCTGGACGGACGGTGCAAAAAAAATCCGTGCAAAAAGGGATAATGAAGGCATCTTAACTTCCTGGATCCAGATACTGGATCTCTCACAGAACGAATGGACAGCTGAAAACCTCAATGCTTTTATTGATTTTTGGAAAACATATGGTGTCTGCACTTATGCTTTCCTTCCATCTGCCTCCTTTTCAGAGAACACGTTTCTGCCGGAGGTATTTCAAAAGCAGAATGACTGTGCATTCTTATGGTTTCTTTCGGATGTGGATTCTTTCTGTATCAATATGGATGATTATAAAGATGTGCAGAATGTAATGCCAATCTTCAAAATGGAAGCTTTAATGGAATCTGAAATCCATCAGATATTAAGTGCCCACAAAAAACTTTATGGCGTTTATCAGCTATATAATGAACAGAATATCCGGGAATGCATTTCACGGAAAAGTCTGGGGCTTCTGTCTTCTCTTGGCACACCATTTCTGTTTTTTTTATCAGAAGACAGAAAAAGCGACACCAGCAGTGCCGCTTCCAGATTTGCCGTGGATACCCGCATGAAGCAGGCATATCCGTTTTTAGCTGTTGATTTTTATTCTGATATCACACGGATCAATGAGATTATTTCAGGTGATCCGCTCCCGATTCATATCACAGAACGGATGAATCGGCTGCTTTCTTCTGTTTAACTTCCAGAATCTTTTTCGCCCCCAGGGAAATTGTCTCATCCAGCTGTCGGACAAATTCTCTGGGCTGCATAATATTCTCATCCATTACCCAGCGGATAATCGCCATCAAAAAAGCATCTCCGAAAAACCGCAGAAAAAAAGCTTCTTCTTTTCCGGCACCCATGATCTGATCCGCAAGATACTTCAGATATGGATCCATCACTTCTGAAAAATATTCCTGGAAAGAATTCTGTCCTTCCATCTTCAATGCCACACGGTAAAAATCTCTTTCCTGATATAGATAAACGCAGATATCTTCCAGAAGCTGCAATGCATCTTTATATTCCTCCAGATGGATATTGCTCACAAATTCTGTATAAAAGATCCAGTTGATCAGATCGTACTTGTCTTTGAAATGATAATAAAAACTGTTGCGATTCATACCGCATGCTCCGCATATATCGGAAATGCTGATCTTGGAAAGCTTTTTTTCTTTCATCAGAGCTTTCATCGCCGCTGCCATCGCATTCCTTGTGATATTGGAATCTGCCATTTTCTCACCTCATAAACACACTTTTCCTGTATCTTATACCATCCTTCCAAAAGGTGCAAGCAACTTTTTTCCATTTTATTGCATATTTTTCACTTTTCTTCTATACTGATTGAAACAAAACAGGATCTGTAATAACGGGCACAGGTCGAAGGACTTCCTGCCAAAATCGTAAGAATGCAACTGAAATCGGAAAGGATTATATATGAAAAAATATCATTTATTTTTGCCTCTTCTTGGCATCCTGCTGCTGGTTTCCGGCGGATGCAGCAAACGAAAGGAACCGAAACCTCTGATCACGGAGGCTCCTGCAGTGGAAACAGAAATCGGAGGCTATATAACAGAAACTGAAAGCAGCACGCCAGAATCACAGTCCGTATCCGGTACGATCCGCTTGCCGATCCAGGAACCGGAACACCAAAACGAATCCAGCACAGAATCCGAAGTTGTTTCTGCATCTATTTATATAGGAAGCAATGGAAGTTTCCGTGCTTATCCCTATGCCGGCGGAGATATTGTCACGCCGGAATCTCTGATCGCTGCAATGGCTGATCTGACCGGATGGAATCTGGATCTTGCCGAATCTGTCACCGGAGAAAATGAGAACAGCCTCACAGTCTGTTTTGCCAGATCCTGCTCTCTTTTTACTGGCACTGCATCCGCTGAAAAGGAAGCATTTCCCATCTACAGCAAGGATCAGCTTTATCGTCAGATTCTTGACAGTATCTGCTATACCTTACAGGTGAATTTTTCACAGGATCAGGATCTGTCCATCTATTATTGTACCGTCGATAAAAACGGAGAAAAAATCCCCATCGAACTGGAAGATCTTGGCATCACTGTTCCTTCCGGAGAACCTTACCAGCACTTCCCTTCTTTTTAGGATCTGTCTGCATTTCACACAATTTTCAAACAAAAAACACAATTTCATCTCATATCAAACACACAATCCTTATAAAATATTGAAAAGATTGAAAATCAGGGCGTTTTTGCCCTGATTTATAAGATCATATGCTATTTATTTAAGGAGGATATTGTTTTGATTGAAGTCAGACATTTAACCAAACGCTACGGTGACACGCTCGCTGTAGACGATTTGAATTTCACGATTGAAAAAGGCCGTATTTATGGATTCTTAGGTCCAAACGGTGCCGGCAAATCCACCACAATGAATATCATAACCGGTTATCTCGCTTCCACCGACGGAAGTGTTACGATCAACGGACATGACATTCTGGAAGACGCAGAAGCCGCAAAAAAGAACATCGGTTATCTGCCGGAACTGCCGCCGCTTTATTTTGATATGACGGTAAAAGAATATCTTGCATTTGCCGCCGAGCTGAAAAAAATCCCAAAAGCGGAACGGAAAAATCAGATAACCAGAGTATGTGCAACCACAAAACTGGATGCCGTACAGAACCGTCTGATCAAAAATCTTTCCAAAGGTTACCGTCAGAGAGTAGGACTTGCACAGGCATTGCTCGGATCACCGGAAATCCTGATCCTGGATGAGCATACGGTTGGTCTGGATCCAAAACAGATCTTGGAGATCCGTGATCTGATCAAAGAACTCGGAAAAGAACATACGGTTATCTTAAGTTCCCACATTCTTTCGGAAATCAGTGCTGTCTGCGACTACGTCCTGATCCTTTCACACGGAAAACTGGTAGCCAGCGACACTCTGGAAAATCTTACTTCACTGATGCAGGGACAAAATAGTCTGATCGTAACGGTGAAATCTTCCAAAGAGCAGCTGAAAGAAATTCTGCGAGGCATCACAGCCGTAAAAGAATTTCACTTTATGAGCGACTGCGAAGAAGAACATTGTGTAAAAGCAGAGATCAAAACCGATCCTTCTTCCGATATCCGGGAACTGCTTTTCTATCAGCTGGCAGAAAAGAATCTTCCGATCCTTGCCATGCAGCTTGTGAGACTGTCACTGGAAGATATCTTCCTCGAACTGACTGCCGATGATCAGGCAGCAAAAAAAGTGATTACCGGTACACCATCTTCCCCTACAGAAAATGCGGACGATACCGATACCGACACGACAGAATCGGATACAGAGAAAGGAGACAACGAAAATGCTGTGCATATGTAAATGAGTAATTCGAAGTTTTTTTCATTCTATGATAGGATGGGTGTTCGGTGCATTCCTGCTTCTGATGGCGGGTATTTATTTTACTGCCTATAACTTGAATTATGGCTATCCACTGTTCAGTTATACGCTCTCTTCCATCACCTTTCTGTTTCTGATCGTGTCACCGATCCTTGCCATGCGAACGCTTGCAGAGGAACGCAAACAGAAGACGGACCAGCTGCTTCTCACTGCACCGGTGACGGTATGGCAGATTGTGCTTGGAAAATACCTGGCACTGATCGTCACTTTTCTTCTTCCGGTCGTGATCCTGTGTCTCTATCCGCTGATCATGGCACAGTACGGAAGCATTGCTTTTGCATCTACTTACGTGGCACTGCTTGGTTTTTTTCTGCTTGGATGTACCTGCCTGGCTGTGGGACTGTTCTTCTCGTCTCTTACGGAAAGCCAGATTCTTGCCGCAGTCGGAACCTTCGCTTTTCTGCTGGTATGTTATCTGATGGATGGAATCAGTGGATTTTTCCCGGAAACTGCCAGTGCTTCCTTTTTTGCACTTGTTGTCATTGTTCTGCTTATAGGTTTGCTGATTTATCATACCACACAGAACATCCTGCTTCCGCTTGTGATCGCTGTCATCGGTGAAGGTGTCCTTGCCGTTCTTTATTTTGTGAAACAAAGCATGTTCGAAGGCATCATCCAGAAAATACTGAATCTTTTCAATATGTCCAGTCACTTCAGCAATTTTACGAATAGTATTCTTGATCTTACCGGTGTTGTCTACTATCTTTCCTTTATTGGAATTATGCTGTTTCTGACGGTTCAGAGCATTCAGAAAAGACGTTGGAATTAGGAGGTTGTCGCCATGAACATCAATTTAAAATCAAAAAAGCCGGCTAATATGCTGCGGCCAAAAAACAAAAAACTTTTAAAGAAGGGATCTTACAGCCTTGCTTTTACGGTTGTCATCCTTGCGATCGCCGTCTTTCTGAATCTTCTGATCGGTGAGCTTCCTTCCTCTGCAACGAAAATAGATGTCAGTGAAAATAAACTTTACAGTATCGGTGACGAGACAAAGAACGTTGCTTCTTCTCTGACAGAAGATGTCACCCTTTATCTTCTTGCAGAAGACGGAAGTGAGGATGCTACATTAAACGAACTTCTGACACGTTATGCAGATCTCTCTTCTCACATTAAATATGAGAAAAAGGACCCGGTTCTGAATCCAAGCTTTGCTTCTTCCTATACCGACGAAGATCTTGCTTCCAACAGTGTGATCGTTGTCAGTGACAAACGAAGCAAGGTGATCCCTTACAGTGATCTGTATGAAAGCAGTGTCAATTACCAGACTTACTCTATGGAAACAACTGCATTTGACGGTGAAGGTCAGATCACCAGTGGGATCGCCTATGTCACAACAGAGGATCTTCCGATCCTGTATACATTAACAGGACATGAAGAAAATGATCTTGATTCCTCCATGCAGTCTGCTATCGAAAAAGAAAATATCGAAGTTCAGGAACTGAATCTTCTCACAGCCGGAACGGTTCCGGAAGACGCATCCTGCCTGATGATCAATGCTCCGCAGAAAGATTTCTCCGACGATGAGACCAGTGCCATTCTGACCTATCTGCAAAATGGCGGTCATGCTTTTCTGGTATCCGGATATACCACAACGGAAATGCCGAATTATCATTCTATTCTGGAACAGTATGGCGTTTCTATTGAAAAAGGCGTTGTTCTGGAAGGTGACAACAATCATTATGTTTCCGGAAATCCTCTTTATCTGGTGCCGGAGATCCAGTCCTGCGATGCTACCGGAAGCCTTTCCGGCTCAAACAGCTATGTGCTGATGCCGATCGGTCAGAGTATCAAAACACTGGACAGCAAATCCGATGACATCACAGTAACCGATATGCTGACTTCTACCAGTTCTGCATATTTAAAAGCAGATCCGGAAAATATGGAGAGCCTTTCCAAAGAAGAGAACGATGAAAGCGGTCCGTTTACTCTGGCAGCAGCCATTACCGAAGCCATCGGAAGCGGATCTGATTCCGAAGAAGAGACCGAAACAGAAACTATTGTAGAAGGAGAAAGCAGTGCTTCTCAGGTTGAGGCTGAAAGCGAAACAGAAGCTGCCGAAGATGCAAAAGAAACCAGGCTGGTCGTTCTTGCAAGCAGTCAGTTTCTGACCAGCAATACAGACTCTGCTGTTTCCGGCGGCAATACAAAACTTCTCACAAACGCTTTAAGCTGGATGTGCGGACAGAGTTCTAGTATCTCCATTCCTTCCAAGAGTATGCAGCTGTCTTATCTGACCCTGACATCTGCAAATGTCAACCTCTGGAGCATTATTACCATTGCCGTTCTTCCGGTTCTGTTCCTGGTAAATATTGTTGAAAAAATCATTTGGACTGGCTGCGGCCGTTGCTGTTCTGATCGTACTTGGCGGCAGTTATGCATTGCTTGCCAACCATAACCGGATACAGGAGTCGGAATCAGCTGCTGCGGAATCGGAAACCGGTGTAGCAGTAGCAACGATCGCCTCTGATAAAGTCTCTTCTTTTCAGCTGGCAGACGGTGATACTTCTTTTACGCTGACAAAAACAGACAACAGCTGGATCTGTGTTCAGGACGAGACGTTTCCGTTATCCAACGATGCTGCTTCTGAACTGGTAAATACTTTTACTTCCCTCCAGGCTGTGCGTGATCTTGGCACTGCACAGGATGGGGAAAATTATGGATTTTCGGAAAACGCTCCTACGGTCACGCTCACTTCTTCCGACAGTACAAACTGCAGCTTTGTTCTTGGCGAAGCCAACAGCATGACCGGTGATTATTATCTGAAACGTGAAGACAGCGGAGAAATTTATACCGTAAGCTCTTCCCTTGCAGATTCCTTTCATAAAACGTTAACGGATCTGGCTGAAATCGAAAGTTTTCCGACGATTTCTTCCGATAATGTCCAGGAGCTTTCGATAACCGAAGAAGGTACGACACTGCTTTTTGAGAGCAGTACCACCGGTTCGGTAAAAACCTGGCAGATTTCCCAGTCTCAGGACGGAGGCAAAACAGAAAGTACTCCTGAAAAAGCGACCGTAAACACCGTGACAACCCTTGTGGACCACCTCGGAAATCTTTCTTTTGACAGTTTTGTGGATCATAAAGAAGAGAACAAAGAAAAATACGGACTGAAGAATCCGTCCATGACGATAAACTTCCAATATACCGAAGCGACAGATTCGGATGATGCTACAACGGAAGCCGAGTCAGAAACAGAAAGCGAAACAGCAAACGAAACCGAACCTGCCGAAATTCTCAGCGGAACTCTCTATGTGGGAGAACAGGCAGAAGACGGATCTTACTATGTTCAGCTCGATGGAAGCAATAATATTTATCTGATGTCAGCGGATAAACTGTCCGCATTCCAGGGATTAAATTACGATGATTATCCGGAGAGTGAAGAAGAAAATACAGAAAGTGAAACCTCCGCCGAGTAGAAATTTACTGTTTTTTCTTTTTCAGTACAAAAAGATGAAATGAAAGTGTTATAGAGTGCCGGACGCAAAAAGACAGGGCACAATTTACACTTCTATAATCTTTTTTTTGTTTTGCACAGAAGAAAGAAATAGCCTCCATACCGTCTGCCCGGCAGTTTACGCTATGGAAGCGAAAGTGAATTCAGCAAAATAATTTTGGCTTGAGAAAGCTTTTTGCTTAAGCGACCACTGGCAGGCCAGGAGCTTTTAGCAATGTGCAAACGAAACCGCATTGTAAAACATAGTGCGTAAAATAATACAGCCATGATGAATTCGAAAACAAATCG